>Ga0315277_10009019_pt1 | contig 12779 bp, 5 predicted proteins | sample YL17G05_15_MG_FD_203695 | JGI IMG/M metagenome (GOLD analysis project Ga0315277, IMG submission 203695) | Sediment microbial communities from Yellowstone Lake, YNP, Wyoming, USA - YL17G05_15 | ecosystem: Environmental > Aquatic > Freshwater > Lake > Sediment | place: USA: Wyoming | collected... | reverse complement strand
AGGCTTCGTTTGGCGCACATTATTACAGAACAAAGCATCTTATCATGATGCGTTTATTACGATTAGTGAGGGTTACCTGCTCAATAATATCCTCCCATTTCGTCTGGGTGAGATAGGGCGGGCATTTCTGATCGGGCGGAAAGCGCACCTCGATTTTTGGCAGGTAATCCCCTCTATTATCATTGAACGCGCCCTTGATCTGGCAATAGCTGTAGGCTTGTTCTTGAGCACACTTCCCTTCGTCATCGGAATCACCTGGGCTAAACAGGCTGCCATTGGTACAGGGATCGTTGTCCTCATCGGTTTGGGTGCGATATATCTTCTGGCTCGCTACCGGCAACGTGTGCTCGGTTGGATAGACCATGCTGGAGAGCGTGCGAGCGTGGTGAAAAAGCTGACAGGGCGGCGCGTGGTAGCTTTCTTTGATGGTCTGGAAATAATCACGGATGGAAGGCTCTTCCTGCGTGCCCTGGGTTGGGAAGGTCTTAATTGGTTGGTCAGCATCCTTCAATATTATCTATTCCTGCGGGCATTTTTCGCTGCACCAAGCTTGCTCTGGGTGCTTTTTGCCTTGGGCGTGGGTGCACTGGGGATAGCTGCACCCTCTTCACCGGGGGCGATTGGGGTGTTTGAAGCTGTTTTGGTGGGGGCATTGGTCGTTTTCGGTTTGGATGCTTCTCCTGCAACCGCGTTCGCTTTATCCGTCCATTTCACCAGCTACATCATCACGGGTCTGATTGGCGGTTATGGCCTGTATAAGGAAGGCGAATCCCTCTCCACCCTGTATTCACGTCTTGGAAAGATGAAATCTGAAGGAGAAACATCGAGTCTGGATGGGTGAAACATTTTTCAGGGTTTATTCGTCAATGATAATGCCATGCGTATTTTGACCACCCTTACCTATTATCGTCCTTATTATTCCGGGCTAACCATGTATGCTGAAAGGTTGGCATCCGCCCTGGTGGAGCGTGGCCATCAAGTGACTGTATTGACTTCACGTTACGACCCCAACTTGCCTGCTCGGGAAATTTGTAACGGCGTGCAGGTCATCCGGCTACCTGTGTTGATGCATGTGAGCAAGGGCGTGCTCATGCCGACCTTTGTTTATTGGGCATGGGTGAACATTCGGCATGCAGATATCGTCCACCTGCATCTGCCTCAGCTGGATGCTGCCTATATTGCACTTATCTGCCGCCTGATGAATAAGCCAGTTTTGCTCACTTATCATTGTGACTTACTCCTACCCAAGGGATTCATCCATTCTATTGCCAATCAAGTCTCTCACCTGGCCAATAAGATGTCATTGGGGTTAGCCCACCAGGTGGTGGTCAATACGCTGGATTATGCTGAAGAATCTGCTTTCTTGCGTCATTACCTCCCGAAAATTCGCGCAATCCCAACCCCAGTCGAGCTCACAGCTCCCACCCAGGCAGATGTGGAGGCATTAAAGCGCAAAGCCAGGCTGGAACCCGGGCAACGGATCATCGGGATGGTGGGGCGCCTAGCAGCTGAGAAAGGGGTGGAATATCTGGTGGAAGCCATGCCAGAAATCTTGAAGGGGCACCCGACTGCCCGTGTATTGCATGTTGGGCAGTACCAGAACGTCTTGGGTGAGGAAGATTATGCGTATAAACTTGGGTCAATGATCCAGGCTTTGGGTGAGCACTGGACGTTTTTGGGAATCCTGCCCTCCGCTGAGCTGTCAGCGTTTTACCAGCAGTGTGAGGTGACAGTCCTGCCAAGCACCAACAGCACCGAGTCGTTTGGCACCGTGCAGGTGGAATCAATGGCGTGCGGCACGCCAGTTGTCGCCTCCGATATACCCGGTGTGCGTCAACCGGTAAAGATGACCGGTATGGGGCGCGTGGTTCCTCCGGGAGATGCCCAGCGTTTGGCGGAAGGGATCAACCAGGTTCTCGACCATCCCGAACAATATAAAGGTGATGTGAATGGTGTGATTGAGCGCTTTTCATCCCAACACATCGCAGAGGAATATGAGCGAGTTTTTCAGGAGGTACTCAAAGGCAAGAATGTTAGTAGGTAATAGAGCAGAGACTTTCACCTTATAGCTTGGCACCTGAGTCCCTGAGTGCCGAGCGCTTAAGTACCTGGGTAACTAAGTGTCTGAGCGCCTTTGAAATTATGGAAGATAAAGACTTTTTATGGTTGAACCTGCGCGAATTGCCTTATTTTCGTGCTATGCTCCGAGCAGTAGAAGCGCAGTTTTATCAGGAGTTCGAGTTGCCAGCGCCCACACTCGATCTCGGCTGTGGGGATGGCCATTTTGCACGTATTACCTTCAATCGCAAATTGGACGTGGGATTAGACCCATGGGCGGGTCCAATCCACCAGGCAGCAAAAGGTGGCGGTTATCGCTCATTGGTACAAGCCGATGGGGGGAGGATGCCCTTCCCAGATGGACAATTCGCCAGTGCACTCAGCAACTCTGTCCTGGAGCATATCCCCAAGGTGGAAGTTGTATTAGCAGAGCTGAGGCGGGTGCTTAAACCAGGGGCCCAATTCCTGTTCTGTGTGCCCAACCCGCGCTACCTGACCGAGCTTTCAGTCCCCGGATTCCTGGAAAGGATTGGTCTTAAAGGAGCTGGGCGGGCATATACTGGATGGTTTCAACGCATGTCACGTGTCGAGCATGCAGTCTGGCCAGACGTTTGGCAAAATTGGTTGGAAAGTGCGGGTTTCCAGCTGGAGAAGTGGTGGAATTATTTTTCACCCCAGGCCATGCGTACCTTGGAATGGGGTCATTATTTTGGCGCCCCCACCCTTCTGCCTCATGCCATCAGCAAACATTGGATCATTGCACCCTGGCGCTGGAATTTATTCCTGACGGAACGGTTCGTCAGGCAGCATGCGATTGCCCAACCTGACCCTCAGGGTACCTTCACCTTCTACGTGGCAAGAAGTAATTGAATCATCATGAGCCGAAGAGAATCCAGGAATAACCCTTTCAACGAGGATTACTTTTCCACCGGTCCTTATGCACAGGTAAAATTTGCTCGCTATAGTCAGTATTGGTGGTCAAATCGCTATTATGCCAAATTAGTTCGTCGTCATGGGCCGCCTCAAGGAAAGTTGTTGGAACTTGGCTGCGGGATGGGTCATCTGCTGGCATGGCTGACAGACCGCTACCATGTTTTTGGCTGTGATATCAATCCATGGGCATTATCTCAAGCTCGGCGGAACGTGCCTCAGGGAAATTTTTTGCTCCTTTCGGGGGATAAGCCATATGCCTTACCGGAGGCGGTTTTCGATATTGTGATCGCTAAACATGTGGTTGAGCATTTGAGTCACCCAGACCAGGCTATCGCTGAGATGAGTCGGATACTGAAAACTGGTGGATTGCTTATCCTTGTTACACCTAACCTGAGTTCGCCTATGCGCAAGCGCAAACAGGGCAATTGGATCGGCTATAAGGACCTCACCCACATCAGCCTGAAGCCTCCAGAAGAATGGCTGGCAGCCTTGCGTCTTCATGGGCTGCAACCACGCCGTGTTTTCTCAGATGGTTTTTGGGATGCCCCTTATATTCCGGTCATTCCCACCCCCCTGCAAAAGCTGTTCTTCGGCGCTCCGGGGGGCTTGCAAGCTGTTCTTGGATGGAGTATTATTCCTCTTCATATGGGTGAAAGCCTGATTGTCATGGCGGATAAAGCATGAATCGAGAGCCAACGGTTCTGGATTATGTTAAATCCCTTTTCAAGGGGAAACCATTAGCGATTCCATCTCCAGAAGAAGCACCCCAAACAGCACAACTGTTAAGTGAACCACCCCAGGAGCAGTTCGTGGCAGCCGAAGAAGAGGCTGCCCCTTCAGAGGCATCCAGTCCGCGTACTCCAGGGGTTGCATTTCCATGGCGCTCGTTGCTGGCGCTTGGGATTGCCCTGGCGGCTCAGATTTCCCTCCAGCCGCGCCCCAACCGTATCTGGCTTCCAGGAGTTATTCTATATTTATGCGCTGCGGGTTGGCTGGCTTGGGCTGCCTGGAAGGGGGAATGGACTCCAGCAGACTTGTCGGAGGCAGAGGTGCGACCAGAGGATTACCGGGTGCGCGCCAGGTGGTTGTATCTCAGCCTGCCCCTGGCTTTGGTAGCTTTCCTCACCCTGGGGGGTAACCGGTTTACTACACTTAATGTCACCTTGTGGGTCCTGGCAATCATATTCACCACCCTGGCATTCTGGCAGGGAGAATACCCGTTCAAGGGTTGGTGGGCGTGGATAAAAGCACACCTGCACCTTCCCTGGAAACTCTCCATATCCACATGGACTTTACTCGTCTTAGCCGCTACAATCTTCGTGATTTTCTTCCGTACCTATCGTATTAACCAGGTTCCGCCAGAAATGGTCAGTGACCATGCTGAAAAGCTGCTGGATGTCTGGGATGTCCTGCATGGGCAGACGAGCATCTTCTTCCCGCGTAATACCGGCCGGGAAGCCATCCAGATGTACCTGACAGCAGGCATTATCCAGCTATTCCGCACCGGCTACACATTCCTGAGCCTGAAGATTGGCACAATCCTGGCAGGGTTGTTGACCCTGCCGTTCCTTTATTTGCTCGGCAAGGAGCTAGGTAACCGGCGTGTGGGGCTATTTGCCATGCTGTTTGCCGGTATTGCCTATTGGCCGAATGTCATTTCACGCGTGGGTCTCCGTTTCCCGCTCTATCCATTGTTTGTTGCGCCTACACTCTATTACCTGATTCGAGGCCTGCGAACCTCCAACCGCAACGATTTTATCCTGGCAGGTCTGGCACTTGGGATCGGCCTGCATGGATACACGCCCATCCGCATCCTACCGCTCGTCATCCTGGTTGCCGTCGGTTTATTTTTGTTACATCCTCAAGCCAGGGGTAAGCGCTTGCAGACTATATCCGGACTGCTGGTTTTGGTGCTGGTATCCCTGATTCTCTTCTTGCCATTGTTACGTTTCGCGCTGGAATATCCCACGCTGTTCGACCTGCGAGCCTTCTCCCGTCTGGGGACGACCGAGCGCCCTTTGTCTGGACCTGCTTTGGTGATATTTCTTAAAAACCTATGGAATGCCTCGATTATGTACTTCTGGTCGGATGGGCAGATATGGGTCCATTCGGTGACCAACAGCCCTGCCCTGGATATCATTTCAGCTGCACTGTACTATCTGGGCGTAATATTGTTGTTAATTCGTTATATTCGGCGGCGCACATGGCAAGACTTATTCCTGCTCCTTTCGGTTCCCCTGTTGATGCTGCCATCGATCCTATCGCTGGCTTTTCCGGATGAGAATCCGGCATTAAATCGAGCAGCTGGTGCGATTATCCCGGTCTTTTTGATCGTCGCCATCGCTTTGGATGGATTGATGTCTGCCATGGAGAAGCGGGCACCATCCAAAGCTGGGTCGACTCTTGCCTGGGGAATGGCGGTCATCCTGATTTTCTTCGCTGCTCTGGGCAATTATGACTTGGTGTTCCACATGTACCAACGTGCGTATGAGCTGTCTTCCTGGAATACCTCCGAGATGGGGAAAGTCGTCCACGATTTTGGTAACATCTATGGGAGCACTGATACTGCATATGTGATACCTTATCCGTATTGGGTGGATACTCGGCTGGTGGGGATGAATGCTGGTGACCCGACCCGCGATTATGCCATTCCACCGGACCAGATATCACTTACGCTGAACGATCCGCGCCCGAAGATGTTCCTGGTTAATCCTGAAGACCAGGCAGATTTGGACTTATTGCGCCAGCTTTTCCCTCAGGGTAATGCTTCGACCTATGCATCACAGGTCGGAAAGAATTTTTATGTTTATATGGTTCCACCAGCTTCAACGATTTCTGGCGGGATTCCCTCGATGGGTGGGAGATCATCGCCATAAGGAAAATCCTGATGGAGGAGTTCTTATCCTCCGTGGTGATTTCAACCATCTACGTCTATTAATCGTATGAATGATGTGATGCCTGATACTCCTCCCAAAACTGCCCAGAAGAAGATTCGCTGGGTAACCCCATTGATATACGATGTCCTGCTGGTGTATATCCTTTTCATTGGGGCATTTTTTCGCTTTGTGGGCATTCAATGGGGTGATTTCCAGTACCTCCATCCGGACGAACGTTTCTTGATCTGGGTTGGGTCGGATATCCAACCAATCAGTTCTCCGACGGAAGCGCTGGGGGCGCCTCCAAATACCATTAATACTCCGTCCAGGGTATTGCCTGGGTATGCATACCCCGATTGCCAGAGCTGGGGTGGCTATTTTGATGCCTCCTGTTCACCTCTCAACCCTAATAACCGCGGGCATGCATTTTATGTTTATGGCACCTTGCCCATGTTCCTGACGCGGTACCTGGTGCAGGAGATTTATGGTCATACTGGCTTCAATGAAATGACCATGGTTGGCAGAGTGCTTTCAGCCCTGGTGGATTTATTATCGGTGATCCTGGTTTACGCAATTGGGTCACGTGTATTTAGCAAACCAGTGGGTCTGCAGGCTGCAGCCTTTTCGGCTTTCACCGTGTTGAATATTCAGCAGTCCCATTTCTTTACCATGGATACATTCTCCAACTTCTTTACCTTGCTGGCGATTTATTACGCTGTTAGGGTGATCCTGGCGGAGACTGAATCCAAAGCCGTTCAGGTGAACGAGGTGGAAAGCTCAAGCTCCCTCATTCTCCAGGGGGATGATGGCAAGCCATCCCAAACGCTTCGCTCCGGTCTCACCGCTATCCTCAAGCATCCTTATTTCGGTCTCTCCATCGCCTTTGGAATTGCCCTGGGCTGTGCCGTTTCATCCAAGCTAAATTCTGCTCCGGTAGCCTTCATACTCCCGGTAGCCTTTGGGGTGATTATCTGGCGTAAGCCCTCCCAGGAGCGCACACGCTGGCTGATAAATGCCGCCATTTACTTGGGAATTGCTGCTTTTGTCAGCATCCTGGTCTTTCGAATTTTCCAGCCTTATGCCTTTTATGGGCCAGGCTTCTTCGGTTTGAAACCCAACCCGCAATGGGTGGCCAATATCAAAGAACAACGCAGTCAGGCAGCCGGCGATATCGATTACCCGCCATCTTTGCAATGGGCACGTCGACCAGTGTGGTTCTCTGCCCAAAATATGGTCGCATGGGGTTTGGGGCTCCCCCTGGGCATCTTGGCAGGCATAGGTTTCCTGTGGGCTGGCTGGCGCATGCTCACAGGCGACTGGCAGCGACATGTTCTATTGTGGTTGTGGGGAGGATTTTACTTCGTCTGGCAGTCGTTACAATTTAACCCGACCATGCGCTACCAGATGCCCACCTACCCGATTCTGGCAATCTATGCTGGTTGGGCCGTCGTTGAGTTATGGCGATTTCGAAAACGGAAGCGAGAAGATGTAAGGACCCAGGCAAGCGAGCCAGGGTCATACAGAAGTAGATGGACACCCCTGGTATCCGTCCTGATCGGTGGCATTGTGCTGCTTGCCACCTTCGCTTGGGCATTGGCATTTAGCCTGATTTACGCTCGTCCCATCACCCGCGTGGCAGCCTCCGAGTGGATATACCAGAATATTCCTGGACCCATCAACCTTCGCATCATTACCCTGGATGGGTCTTATAACCAGCTACTTTCGCTCCCATACGGTAACACCATCCTACCCAACTACCCGTATCAGACGAGTTTCACTGCTAATGCGAGTGGCACCCTGAGCGATATATATCTGGCGCATGTTGCTAATACCCAGGCGTTACAACCCACCGTCTTAAATGTGTCCCTCTCGACTGGTTCCAATAGTGGCCTGCCACTGATGGCAGAGGTGATTACCGTTACTCCTGGAGTGTCTGGTGCCTCAACCGTAGGGGGATACTTACTTAAATTTGAGACGCCCTTCACGATGATTTCCGATCAGGTATATATCCTGACGCTGGCGCTCGCTACGGGGGATCGCGTCTTGGATATTTGTGGACCGGTGGGGATTAACCTGCAGACTTCTATTGAGCTGATTGTTCAGTCAGTGACTGGACCGGATCAGTGCCTGATCCGTTACAACGCTCCTTACGTCATCGCCATTACACCCCAACAGAACGGGCTCTTGCAAGCAATCACCCTGAGCCAGCTGGTTGACCAGACCCCTGCTCCTGCCCCTCAAACAATAACACTCACCATCGGACCTACCGGTGATAGCCAGATAGTGGCTAGTGCCACTCTCACTGGCGACTTGACTCCTGGACCGAACGGGCTTGGAGCAGGATATACAATGACCCTCGATCACCCCGTGACCGTGGTAAAGGGTAAGACCTACAGCCTATCCCTGGCGATGGAAACTGGGAGTAGTGTGGTCAGCATTCAGGGGTCAGCTGTGGCTAACGAAGGGGAATGGGATGATGGTTTACCTCTCCGGGTGAATGGTTATGATGCCTTTGGCGGCATTTATACGGCTGGCTTGAACTTTAACATGTATACGGATGATAGCCCCGATAAGCTGGAGCATTTCATTAACATATACGACCAAACCGAGTACATCCTGATCAGCTCCAACCGCCAATGGGGATCACTGCCTCGCCTTCCAGAGCGCTTCCCGATGGTCACTCTACATTACCGTCACCTATTGGGCTGCCCTGATGACCGCACTATCCAATGGTGCTACAGCGTCGCCCAACCGGGGATGTTCCACGGAGACCTGGGTTTCGAGCTGGTGGCTGTTTTCCAATCAGACCCGTCCATCGGCTCATTACGTATTAATGACCAGTTTGCTGAAGAAGCTTTCACCGTTTATGACCACCCAAAGGTGCTTGTCTTCCGCAAAACGGATGCCTATAACTCTGCAGGCGCACGCCAGATCCTGAGCCAGGCAAATTTTTCAGAGATGGTACGGATTACTCCCAAGAAAGCTGCTTACCATCCCGCAAATTTGAAGCTGCCTGAGGAACGCCTGGCTGAACAGACAGTGGGTGGCACTTGGTCAGAGCTATTTGACTCACAGGCTGTGCAGAATCGCTTCCAGGTCCTGGGGGTCATCGTCTGGTATCTAAGTGTGGGGGTTTTGGGTCTGCTGGTTTATCCCCTGCTGCGAGTTACCCTGCCAGGTCTGCCAGATCATGGGTATCCCCTGGCTCGAACCACGGGAATGCTGGTCTTGGCGTACCTGACCTGGTTGGCAGGCTCAGTCAACATTCCCTTTAGTCGCCTCACGATCAGCATGGTGATCCTGTTAATGGCAGCTGGTGGCGCATATTTGGCATATCGCCAGCGGGATGAGCTGCGTACGGAGTGGCATTCCAGGCGCACCTATTTCCTGATCATAGAAGGTTTGGTGCTGGTTTTTTTCCTGCTTTTCCTGTTCATCCGTCTGGGTAACCCGGATTTATGGCATCCGTGGAAGGGTGGAGAAAAGCCGATGGATTTCTCCTACTTCAATGCGGTGCTGAAGAGCACCACATTCCCGCCCTATGACCCCTGGTACGCGGGCGGCTACATGAATTACTACTATTGGGGCTATATCTTTGTGGGTGTGCTGGTCAAGTGGCTGGGCATCGTCCCGTCATTCGCTTATAACCTCATAATTCCCACTTTGTTCAGTATGGTCACCATGGGGGCTTTCTCCATTGGTTATAACCTCAGCCATATACGAAGCAATCATGGTGAGCTGCTGCAGGATCACGATCCACCGCATGATGAAAATTCTCTGCCTACCTCCACTCGACGACCTTATCTGATGGGTTTAGCCTCAGCGCTGGGCATGGCGGTGTTGGGCAACCTGGGCACGTTGCGCATGATTCTCAAGGGTTGGGAACAGCTGGGCGTCCCCGGTGGGTTGACCGACAGCACCGGTTTCTTCACCCGATTGGCTGGTTTACCGGTTGGACTTTGGAATGTCCTGTTTCATGGAGCCCAAATGCCCTACGCCGTGGGTGATTGGTATTGGATACCCAGCCGGGCGATCCCTGCCCTAGGTGACGTGGAACCCATTACTGAATTCCCCATTTTCACCTTTCTCTACGCAGACTTGCATGCCCACATGATCGCCATGGCGATAGCCATGCTTGCCCTCGCCTGGGCTGTAGCTGTGCTGATGGGTAAAGCGCACTGGCAAAGCGTTGGAGCTGGGGTTGGGAGCATTATTTTGGGTGGGCTGGCAATTGGAGCACTCTACCCCACCAATCTTTCTGATATTTATACCTACCTGCCCATTGGGATGGTGGTTTTGGGGTATGCCCTCTTTCGCTATGTAGATTCTGGGCACCTTACCTGGTTGCCAAAAATCGCCTCCACGGTTAAACGCTTGATCATAGCTGGATTAGGGATGCTTCTATTGGCGGTAGCATCATATGGGTTGTATCTCCCTTATCGTCTCTGGTATGCCCAACCCTATAGTTCCGTCATTCCCTGGATTGGCACCCATACGCCATTTTGGTCTTACTTTACGCATTGGGGTCTGTTCCTGTTTGTGATTGTCTCATGGATGGTGTGGGAAACACGCCAGTGGATGGCGGCCACCCCGCTTGCCTCGTTGCGTAAGCTTGAGAAATATAGCAGTCTGATTATCCTGGTGGTGGTTATTCTCTTCTTGACTTGCCTGCTCTTGAGCATCAAGATCCCTGGGGTTGAGAACATGAGCCTGTTGAGTAAATTACCCCTGGGTAGAGGGGTTGCTCTCGTCTGGTTCATCCTACCGCTGGCAGCTTGGGCAGGTGTCCTGCTTCTCTGCCCGGGTATGCCGGATGCCAAACGGCTGGTACTTTTCTGGGTGGGCACCGGCTTGCTTATTACGCTTGTGGTTGAGGTGGTGGTGGTCCGTGGGGACATTGGGCGCATGAATACCGTCTTCAAGTTTTATTTACAGGTGTGGGCATTATTTGCCCTGAGTAGTGCTGCCGCCCTGAGCTGGTTGCTTGAGCCAGTACGCCGCTGGCTGCCAGCCTGGCGCATATCCTGGCGTGTGGCGTTTGGGTTTTTGGTATTTTCTGCAGCCTTGTTCACCCTCTATGGCAGCTTGGCTAAGATAAAGGATCGCTGGGTACCGACTGCTCCACACACGCTTGACGGCATGGTGTATATGCCATATACCACCTATTTTGAAAATTACCCCAATGTGAGCGGAAACACACCCGTTGATCAAACTGGCGTCAACATGGATTTAAGCCAGGATTACCGCGCTATTCGTTGGATGCAGGGTAATATCCAGGGCTCCCCGGTCATCGTGGAAGCGAATTCGCGTAATCTATATCGTTGGTACTCCCGTTTTACCATTTATACGGGTCTGCCAGGTGTGGTTGGCTGGGAGTGGCACGAGCAGCAGCAGCGGGCTCTCAACCCGCCCGAATGGGTGACCAAACGCATCATCGATATCGACCAGTTCTATACCACAATGGATACAGACGTCACCAAACAATTCTTGAATTTGTACGGTGTACATTATATTGTGGTCGGGCAGCTTGAACAAGTCACCTATCCCGGACCAGGTCTAGATAAATTCCCCGCCTTCAATGGGATACTATGGAACCAAGTATATCGCGATGAGGATACCGTCATCTATGAGGTGATCAAATGATCCAAATCTTGGTTTGGTGGCTGCTCATGCAAATATTGGGTTGGCTGGCTCTACCCACCGCCATGCGAATTTTTCGCTGGCTGCCAGATCGAGGCTATTCATTTTCAAAAGTCCTTGGCTTGTTGTTGATCAGCTACTTTTTATGGATTGGTGCCAGCACAGGCTTACTGTCCAACGACTTGGGTGGCATCCTATTCTCCTTCCTGCTCGTGGCAGCTATCTCTGCCTGGTTCTACATTCGGTGCAAGGCGACCATTATCCCAGAGATCCGCTCCTTCTTGCGTGATAAATGGAAGCTGGTTGTAACCGTGGAAGTACTCTTCACCCTCGCTCTGGTTGGCTGGGCACTGCTGCGAGCTTATGCACCCTTTAAGATCGAGCCAAGTGGCGGCGAAAAGTTCATGGAGACAGCTTTCCAGAACGCCATCTTACGCAGCGAACACTTCCCACCGCTCGACCCGTGGCTTTCTGGTTTTGGGATTTCTTATTATTATTTTGGATACGTGATGATGGCTCTGCTCACCCGCCTATCGAGTGCGGTTTCGGGAGTGGCTTTTGACCTGTATGATTCCCTGCTCTTCGCTCTTACCTTGATCGGCTCTTTTGGGGTGGTGTATAACCTGGTGGCGTTCACGCTTAAAGCTCGCCATAAGGAAGGTGAAGTTGCTCCACTCGCAGGGCCTCCCTTGGCAGCCGGGGTGCTGGGTGGGCTGTTGGTGACGGTGATGGGCAACCTGGAGGGTGTGCTGGAATCGCTGCATGCTAGGGGAGTGTTGGCCGGTAGCTTCTGGGCATGGATCGATATTCCAGACCTAGCTGGGTCACGGGTGACTAATTCTTGGTACCCCGGGAATATCTTCCTGTGGTGGTGGCACGCCTCGCGCGTTCTATCTGATAAGAATTTTCTCGGGCAGAATATGGGTGTCCAGCCTATTGACGAATTCCCGTTCTTTAGCTTTTTGCTAGGTGACAACCACCCGCATGTGTTGGCGCTCCCCTTCGTGCTCCTGGCGATTGGATTAGCGTTTAACTTGCTCCTGCGCCAGATGAACAAGGGACGCAGCGCAACCCTGGAAGAACCCGGTTCCGAACCCCTATCCCGGCAGCATTGGTGGAATCCGGTCGCATTTGCTCTGGATAATGACTGGCTGTTATTCGTCTTCTCCGCCCTGATCCTCGGTGCCCTGGGTTTCTTGAACACCTGGGACCTGCCCATCTATCTCGGTCTGGTCGTTCTGGCATATGGGTTGGGTCTGGTAATGGTGAAAG
>Ga0315277_10009018_pt1 | contig 12780 bp, 10 predicted proteins | sample YL17G05_15_MG_FD_203695 | JGI IMG/M metagenome (GOLD analysis project Ga0315277, IMG submission 203695) | Sediment microbial communities from Yellowstone Lake, YNP, Wyoming, USA - YL17G05_15 | ecosystem: Environmental > Aquatic > Freshwater > Lake > Sediment | place: USA: Wyoming | collected... | reverse complement strand
GAATGCTCGCCAACTACAAAAGGGTTGCGCTCATCAACACGGGAAATTACTTGATAGAACAGCACAGAGATTTCGCGCGCGGTATGGCAGAAGCCTTCGACCTCAGGTTCGAGGAGATTCCCGGGTCTAACCGTCTGCTCTTGAAGATGCTTCAGGCCGAGTGGGACGGCGAATTCCTCGTAATCGACCCCGGGGTCGAGGTGACGCTTTCTGATTTCCTGGCTGTTTGAGGCAATCCCTCGTATCATTCTGCATGCTGCCGCGAGACCGCATCGTCCATAAGACCCTTGAAGATCAAGAGAACCGCAGCCACCGCCACGCAGACCATTCCTCCAACTAACAACGAGAACGGTGTAGAGCGTAGATCGGCGATGTATCCCATGAACTGTCCGCCCAGCGCAAGTCCACCCATGAAGCTCAGGATATAGAAGCTCATGATTCGCCCACGCTTGTCACGCGTGAACCGCGATTGCAACATGGTGTTGATGGACGAGCCCAGCATGAGGTAGTTCGCACCCAGGCCAACCGAGAGAACAAGCGAAAGCCAGTAAGTCCGGGACAATGCGAATGCAGTCAGGAAAAAGCCTAGTCCGGCCGTCGCCAGCTTTATTATGTCTCGTTCCCTTATGCGGCGATTAAGGATCGTGACCAGGGGCGCGGCGATGACCGCACCCAGGCCCGACAGGCCCAGCAGGGAAAAGTACGCGCTCGAACCCCGATGCAATACATCCATGGCGACGGAGGGCATCAGCACGATGTAAGGAAGACCAAAGAAAGAAGCTATGGCTATCACAATGAGAACTGTGATAGCCCACCTGTTGCGCCGCACAAGCCGGAATCCCTCCATTATGTGAGTCAGCCCGCCCTCAGAGGGCTTCTGAGGCTTTGGTGTCTTGGTCTTCATCATCAGGACTGCGATTATGACCGTAAGGAAGCTGGCGGCATTGACAAAAAAAGCCGTGGCAACGCTCCATATTCTTACAATAAGCCCTCCCAGCGCCGGACCGACAAAGCGAGCGAGGTTCCACTGCGCCGAGTTCAAGGCGATGGCGTTCATGAGGTCATCTTCTGGAACGAGGTCCGGGATGATCGACTGCCAGGTCGGAAAGTTGAAAGCGAGCGCTATCCCCATTTCAACGGAGACCAGGATGATCACGGCGTAGGAAGCGACTCCAAGAGTGGTACAGATCCCCAGGGTTAGCGCTCCCAGCAGCATCGCCGACTGGGTGACTACGATCATCCATTTTCGGTTGAGTCGATCGGCGAGCGAGCCACCGAAGAGTACGAAAACAAAAACCGGCAGATAGTTAGCCAGGTTGACGGTCCCGACCAGGGCGTTTGACTTCGTGAGTTGCTTCACAACCAGGAGCAGCGCTGCCGTCTGGATCCAGGTACCTATGTTCGAGAGGAAAGCTCCCGACCAGAGAAGGCCGAAGTCCCTGTTTCGGAGTGCGGAAAGCGCACCCCCACGGAACAGAGTCCGACCCGCAACTTCGGTGGTCGGACAGAGAGTGTCTGATTCTATTTCCTCTACGCTGAACTTGTCTTTTTCGTCCATGCGGTTCTCTGTTGACTGCCGGTCCCGTTCCCGGTCGCCCGGCATGAAAGGAAAGCTCTAGCTGAGCCTATTGAAGTTCTTCCAGCACCCCGGACCGGTTGTTATCTACTATTTCTTCTCTATGATCTTGTCGCTGTAACCCATCTCCTCCAGGACTTTGGGGAACATCCCAAAGGCGGGCCGGACCACCGGAAGGAGCTTCAGCATGGCGGTCACCTTGCCGCCCTGCTTGACTTTCCCCTTTGTTACGGCGGCGATGGGATTCTCGAAGCCGTGCCAGAAGCTGTGAGAAAAATCTGCCGTCTGCTTGGACCAGACGTCCTCCTTGAGGTCACACGGACCCAGATAGTAATTCCCGTAATAGCCCTCCTTCGTGGGAGGGTTCTTGAGGTCAATGGTTATTTCTGTATCGGGGTCAGTGTATATGAACTTTATGATGATGCCCGCTTTCGCCATCTTGGGGCCTATCTTGTCGTCCTTTAATATGCTGTCCATGAAATAGCCGTAGATCTCATAGAGCTGGTCCGCGTCCCTGTAGTACTCGCTCATCTGGCACCCCCCTCGGAAGTTCACTTCCCCTTGCGCTGATCGAACCGCCTGCCCAACAGGAAACTCGCAAGAGTTATCCTCAGCATCTGGACCGTCCCGCCGGCTACACACCACGCCCGGCCGTCCCGGACCATCCTCTCCACGGGGAACTCCTTGCTGTAGCCGTAGCCGCCGAAGACCAGTGCCGCGGAGTTCGTGACGTCCATGACCATCTCGTTGGCATACAGCTTTGCCATTGAAGCCTCGTAAATGGAAGGCAGCCCCCCGCCCGCGCCCGTCGCCGCTCTATAAACGAGCATCCTGGCCGCATCGAGTTTCGTCGCCATGTCCACTATCCTGAACTGGATGTCCTGAAACTCGCATATCGGCCTTCCGAAGGCTTCGCGTTTCAGAGCGTAAGCCTTCGCCTCCTCGAGGGCACCGCCCGCGACACCCAGGCACATAGCCGCGTTTCCGCATCTCTCGATATCGAACGTCAACATCAGTTTACTGAAACCCCCGGCGGCAACCACGACGTTCTCCTTCGGGACCTTGACGTCCTCGAATATGAGGTCGCAGGAAGGCATCCCGCGGAGACCCATGAGATTTTCCTGCTTGCCGAAGCTGAAGCCGTCCATGCCTTTCTCCAGCAGCACACCGCCGATCCCTTTGTAACCGAGGGTATCCCCAAAACGGGCATAGACAAGATAATGGCTGGCCTCGCCGCCTCCCGTGATGAAGATCTTGTTCCCGTTGAGGACGTAGTGGTCGTCCTCCTCGACCATCGTAGTGGAAAGCGAAGTCAGGTCTGACCCTGCCTCGGGCTCCGTCATGCACACGGATACGCTTATCTCACCCTTGCACACACCGTTTACGATATTTTCCTTCTGTTCGTCAGTCCCGAAAAGGTCAACGACCCTGACCGGGCCCACGTTGGACTCGAAGACCGGTCCCGCGATCATCGGGCTGAACTTCGCAAGCTCCTCTATCGCTAGGACCGCGTTGATCGCCGGCGCGCCTCCCCCTCCGTACTCGGGCGAAAGGGTCATCCCCAGAAGACCCGTATCTGCATATAGCTTTAGAAGGTGCCACGGGAACTCCCCCGTCTCGTCCACCTGCATCGCCAGTTCCCTGAAGTTCTCCTTCTCCCCAATGGTGCGTATCGTCTCTATTAGCATCTTCTGTTCATCGTTCAGGCTGAAGTCCACTGTGCTCCCTTCCCGTACTCGTTATCCGGGCTAGATTATCTCGGTCAACTCTCTTACATCGCCGGCGTTCTCGAAGTCCATGACGACATCAACTATTTTGTCTATGTTCGCGGCATTCCTCTCCCCCGCGAAGCTCTTTACCTTCTCGGTTATGTCGTCCAGCTCCATGGGGTCCCTCGGATCGCCCTTGGGAATGTCGACCTGTTTCATGTGTCTCTCGCCGCTCTTGAGGATGACCACGACCCTGCTCGGCGTCTTATCCGGATAAACCTTGTTCAGCTCCTCGTCCATCTGCACGTTCACACGCTTTGAAAGCTTAATCACCGCCGGGTCCAATATCCTCTGCTTGGTAAGCTGCCTGGGCCCCAGCTCCCCGTCAATCAGGCAGGCGGCGACCACATAAGGTATGGAGAACTGTGCCGCCACGAAGCTGCTTTCCGGGGTTACCCCTTTTCCCACGGCTAGAGCACTTATTGCGTACGTGAAGACCTCAACCACCTCTATGTCCTCTGCATTCAGCTTATCCTCCGCCATCAGCTCAAGGACGGCCTGCAGAGAGCCGTGCGTATGCCTGCAAGCCGAATACGGTTTGAAATATAGGTCGTTTATGGAATAACGTTCTCCAAGCCCCTCGGTGAGCCTTTCGAGATTAGGTTCGCCGTTGATGGTTATCTGGGTGAACCCGCCCTTCAGCTCCGACCCCTCGAGAATATACGGTGCACCCGTTATCCCGACTCCCGCCAGACCCGCGGCCATGATGCCCGCGCTTGCCGCCTGGCCACCCTGTACGATCTTTACTGTGTACCCGCCCATCAACTCCTCGGCCATGGAGAGCGGCACCAGGTACCCGGCGACGCCGAGTGCGTTGAGCATGTCCACTCTGTCCGCGCCCATCAGCTTCGACGCGGCCGCCGCAGCCCCGAACGTACCGCAAGTGCCGGTCGGCAGGAAACCCGAGAGGGTATGAAAGGGGTGAACAGCAGCAGCGACCCGGCACGCAACCTCGTACCCTGCGACCATTGCCTCGAGAAACTCCCTGCCACCCAGTCCTTTGCTCTCCGCTACCGCGAAGGACGCAGGGGTGACTGCAGAAACGGGGTGATTCCCGCCGAAGCGAAGGCCGTCCTGCGCCTCGATCGCCTCGGCGGTTGTGCCGTTCAAGAACGCGGCGTTCTGGATTCCCGTCTTGAACCCACAGCCCAACGCTGTGGCCGCTTCTGGCCCACCGAGAGAACGTATGTACTCCACGACGCTTCTAACGGCCTCGAGTTCGAGCGAACCGTATACGTTCGCGACATAGTCGAGGACGCATAGCTTCGCCTTGTGAACCACCTCTTCGGGAATCTGCTCGAGCGAAAGACCGGCACAAAACGCTGCCAGTTCCCTTGTGAAGTCCATCGAAATGCTCCTTTTGGTCAGACCGCCGACAACGGCTTATACGTAGCCCCTGCCCTCGTATATCTTTATCATGCGCGTGGGGTCCAGGACTTCCCTGATAACCCTGAGTTCCTCGGCTGTGGGGGTCTCGGTCTCGTGAACATCGTCCGCGACCTTGAGGTCCCATGGGGTGTTCTCCATGACCTCGTCCACCGAGCTGTCGGGGTGATAAGTCTCTAGGTACGGCTCCTTGGTCTCCCTGTCGAAGCGGAGGACCGCTTTGTTGGTTATGATGACCTCCGGTCCTGAATCCGCCGGGAGCCCCCATTTCTCCCTGGCACCCGGTCCGTCTATGTATCCGGGAGTGGTAATGAAGTCCACTTTCTCCGCCAGGCGGCGCTTGTCGTGCAGGGCTATGATAAGGATCCTCTTCGCGAGCGACCCTATTGGGTTCGCGCCGCCGCTTCCGGGCAGGCGGCTCCTCGGGTTCTCGTAGTCGCCTATTACTGTGGTATTTATGTTGCCGTACTTGTCCACCTGGCTTCCCGATAGAAAACCGACGTCCACATAACCCGCCTGTAGGAACGAGCCCATTATGTCCACGAGGCCTCCTATCATAGCCGCCCCGGGGTTGAGGCACGGGTCACCCACCGAGAGCGCCGGCCTTGCGGGCTGGGCGTCGTAAACACCGGACTCCTGCATCATCATCGCGTTAGGGGCATGCGTGTACTTTGCGATATTCGCCGCCATGGTCGGGAAGCCCGTACCCACTATTACAAGGTCCCTGTCCCTTATCTCCCTGGCGCCGCAGCATGCCATCAGCTCCGGCTTGATGTAGTCACCGGGATGCTCGACCATGCACACTCACCCTCAGTATGTGTAACTCACGGGATACCCGTAGTCGAAGCCCGCCTGGAGGTTTGCAAACTGCTCGTATCCGAATCGTTCGATGTAGTGCTGGACGTACTGGGTACGGTTCTCTACGTCGAAGACCCACTCCTTCAGAAACGCCTCGAAGCTCTCAACCGTGTTCGAAGCCTGTTGATACAAGGAGCCGAACATGAAATCCACGTCGTAAAAGCCCGGCGCGTAACCCGGGTGCGCCCCGAATGGCTCCTCGACAACTGCTGCGACCTTGAAGTCCGGCACGATCGTGCGCGACGGGTCCTTGCCGATAACATCCCTGGAAACGACCCTCTCGCAGCTTACAATCACCTTGCCGGAGGCATTGGCCCCTTCCTTGCAGTCACCGCCGATCCCCCATATCTGCGCGTTACCACGTTCGTCCGCCTGCTGGACGTGGATAATGGCCACGTCGGGCTTGAGGGCCGGCACCAGCAGTACGGGGCTTCCGTCGAAGGGAGAATCTATCATCTTGTACTTGTTCTCACCCATGAAGGCCTTCACGTTCAGAAGGTCGGAACCGACCATGTCCTTCACCGGTACGAAGGGCATCCCCACTGCGCCAGCCATGAGCATCATGGGTAGCGACAGGTTCGAGTACTCCTCTACTTCGATCTTGTGGGGTATCCCCTTCTCGATCGAGCGCCGGTAGCATCTTCCCAGTCCGTAGAGCCCGAGCGAGAGGAACGTGGCGATGAACCTCTTCACCACGCCGGCGCCTATCATCATGTCGAAATCGTCGGCGGCGTTGCTCCTGGTGATGGTGAGATCCTTCTTCTCCTGCCTGATGATCTCGTGGATGGCGGCGAACGGCGTCCTGCACACGTAACCGCCGATGAAAAGGAAATCGCCGTCTCTTACGTGCCCGGCGATCGCCTCCTTCATTGTCATCACTTTGCTCATCTGCAACCTCTCTGAAAAGAGTTGCCGGCTAAGTGTCGCTTCAAGGGCGGTTGTCTTTATGCGACTAAATCTCGTACTCGGTCCGGCTTATTATCTCGTCCTGCGCGATATCGCTCAAGCCTATGAACTGGGCCGAATACCCGCTGACCCTGACAACGAGGTCCCGGTATTTCTCGGGTTCCTGCTGTGCGGCCCGCAAGACCTCGGAATCCACCATGTTGAACTGGACCTGCATCCCGCCCTTTTCAAAATACGTCTTTATCAGCGCTTCCAGCTTCTCCGGGCCGAGCCGCTTCCCGTGGAACCGCATGTTCAGGTTTGCCCCGTTGTAGACGCGCCCTATAGGCAGCCTCGTAACCGAGTTGATAACGGCAGTTGGGCCCGAGAGGGCGTTTCCGTTTGTCGGGGTTATGCCGTTCCCCAGCACGTCTCCTGCAAACCTGCCGTCGGGGGTAGCGCCTGTAAAGGAACCCATCGCGACATGGAACCCCACCGAGAACACGCCGGGCCAGAACGTTCCTCCCCGGAAGTTCCTGTGCTTCGCCAGCTCATCGCAGTAGTGGTCGAGCACTCTGACCGCCATCTCGTCTGGTTCACTGACGTCGTTTCCGTACTTCGGGATCTTTGTCAGGAAATAGTTCCTCATATCCTCCGCGTCAAGCCAGTCAGTAGCCATCCACTCCGCGAGGTCGCTTATGGATACATTCTTATCCTCGAAGACCGCCTTCCTCACCGAGTAGAGACTGTCGGCGGTGTTCGCGAACCCCATCATCTCGACACCGGTCGAGTTATAGACGGCCCCGCCCCGCGTGAGATCCAAGCCTTTCTCCATTGGGCCCTCTACCATTGCAGAGGCGAATGGAGACGGCACGTTCTCGGCTATGACCCGATCAAGGACCTCCATCCCCCTCACCAGCTGCTGAATAAAATGTGACACCTGGGCATCGTAAGCGTTCCATACATCCTCGAAAGAGGTATAAGAAGCCGGGTCCCCCGTCTCGATCCCCGACTGGTATCCGAAGATATTGTCTATGCCGTTACTCAGGGCGAACTCCACGCACTTTATCCCGTTGAACTGTACGGCAAAGGTCGAGCCGAAGGTTTTACCCTGCGCGTTAGGCTCGAGGCAGCCTACCACACCGTAGTCCCGCGCATCTTCAAGCGTGTGCCCGGCGTCAACGAGAGAAGGCACTATTACGTCGTCGTTGAAGAAGTGAAGCAGCACGCCGTCCCTTGCATACTCCACCGCCCTTCGGAAGAAATCCTCCGGGGATTTCGCGCTCAGCCGTACCCCGAAGTTCGGCTGCTCCGTGCGGATGTCCGCGTAAGCGTCGAGGCCGATGTAGCTCAACTCGGTCGTTGCGTCCCCACCGTCGACGTCCAGGCCGCCGACCACCACGTTCTGGGTCGTCTTTCCCTCGGCTCCCTCACCCCCCGGTATGAAAGCCTCCTCGAGCACGTTCCAGATCTCATTTGCCTTGATAAAGAGAAGCGAGAGAAGTTCTCGGGCCTTCTCAGGGGTAATCCTGCCCGCTCCCTTGTCGGCAACATAATAAGGTTCAAGGATCCTGTCGATGCGGCCGAGCGATATCGAGTTCCCTCCCGATTCTATCTGGGCGATAAGGTGAATGAAGTAAACGCTTTGTAACGCCTCGTGGAAGGTCTTTGCCGGATGCTCCAGCGCCCTCTCACAGACCTCCGCGATCTCCATCAACTCAGCGGCTCTGTCCGGGTCATCCTCTTCCTCGGCCATTGAGCGCGCCAGCTCGGCGTAGCGGTGCGAGAAGTTGATAGCCGCCTTCAGGGACCTGATGACGGCATCGTAGAAAAGGCCTTTTTCCCCTGTTTGGTCCTCCGGCGACAGCGAACTCTTCTTCTCTTCAGCCTCTGCGATGATCCCGGAGAGCCCTAGCTCCAGGACCTTCGAATGGTCCATGGTGAAGTGGCCGATGCCGTAGGTGATCTCGAGCATCATGGTGAAGATGTACTTGTCCATGTCGTCGTCGACGTCGGGCGGCATTTCCGTCTCGAGCCTATCCTCTACGGTCCGGCCTCGCCAGAACGGGAGTATCTCGTCCCTTAGCTCGATCTGCTCCTCGCCCGTTATGAGAGCCCTCTGCAGTACCCTCTCACCGAAGCTGTCGAGGTCGCCCTCAATCCACTTCGACTTGCCTTCAGGGAAGAGCGGGGCGCCTTTCAGCTTGCTGGTCCTGCACCCCACTATCAGCTCGCCATCCCTTATGACCACGCTGATGTTGGCGAGTATGTGCTCGAGGGCGAGGCTCATCCGGGTGAGGGGATGCTTGTCCCAGTTCTCCCTCATGGACTCGGTGAGGTAGCGTGCCCTCTCGATGCACACCTCCTCGGGAGCGTTTATGATAAGCTCCCTTAGCTTTTCCACACGCGACCGCCGACCCGACAGTACTTCCGTTACCTGAGCTTCCATCATGCCCTCCTGATCCGTCTTGCCCCGAGTGTACCCGGGCCCCCGGATCGCCGGAATGTCTTATGTCAACCCGCTTACACCTTGATCTTCATGAAGTTTAGGAGGATGCCGTCCCTTACCTTACGGGGAAGAACCTTGTTGATGAAGAGGAAGAAGCTGTCCCTGAATGCGAACTGGCTGTACAGCCTGGGCTTATCCTTATTGATGGTCTTTACGATCATCTTAGCCGCCTTCACCGGGTCGGGTGCCGTCTTGATGAGCTCGTTATCCCTGTCGATGAACCTCTTGACGCGCTCACGGTAAGGACTGCCCTCGGGTGGAAGCTTGTGGATCTTCGCGGCGAACTTAGTTGACACCTGGGCGGGTTCGATCATCGCCACCCGGATTCCGAACGGCGCAACCTCGTAGCTCAGCGCCTGTACCATGCCGCCGATGGCGAATTTGCTCGCAGTGTAGATCGACTCGAACGGGAACGGGATGCGACCGACGAGCGAAGACATCGCGATGAGCTTTCCGCCGCCGCCGCGCTCCCTCATGGCAGGCAGGAACGCCTGGAATATCGCTCCTGCTCCTATCACGTTTATCTCGAGGCACTTGAGCGCCTCGTCGAGGCTGGTCTCTTCGAAGGGGCCGAAGAAGCCTATGCCCACGTTGGACAGCACGATGTCGACCTTCTTGAACTTCTCGAGGACCCTGTCACGGAACTGGAGGATGCCGGGGCGGTCTGTAATGTCGAGGGTCGTCAGAAGGTGGTCACCCCCGATATCGGATAGCTCCTTTTCGAGAGAAGCTATCCCGTCGGCGTCCACGTCAAAGCCGGCCACCGAGTCCCCCGCGGCGGCAAGCAGTCTCGCTACTTCCCTTCCCATCCCGTCAGCGAGACCTGTTATCACTACAACCTTAGACATAACCGATCCTCCCCTGTCGCGGCGGCTCAGACTTTCCTCAGCGACTCAAGTTCGGACGCCGCCTTCCGGGCCTCCTCGCTGTGGTACCACTCTTTGATATTTTTCATTGATTCCGTGAAATCCGGGTAGAGCAACCTGTAACCTGTTTCCTTGAGCTTGGTGTTGTCAACAATGTAATCATCGTAAAGAAACCTTACCGCGTCGTACTCGAGGTCCGGTATCTTTCCCTTGCGTCTGGCCATCATCCCCTGGATCTTCGCCATCGCCTTTACGATGCCGAGTGGCATGTGCAGCTTCGGCGGTTTGGCATCAAAGGCCTCGGCCGCAAGAGTCAAGGCCTCCTCCACCGTCGGATGAGTGTCCTCCGCCAGGTTGTATACCTGCCCTACCGCCTCGTCGATATGAGATAGATATTCGACCGCCGCGGCGACGTCTTCCGCGCGTATATTGGAGAGCCTCACTTTTCCGCTCCCCGGGATCGCGGTGATGGAAGTCGGCCTCGAGAACGCCTTGCCCGCACCGTCTGTACAACGTGGTCCATAGACAGTGCACGGCCTTGTCATTATCGCGGGAAGGCCCTCCTCGATCCTCTGCAAGACGAAGTCTTCTCCGCCCTTCTTGCTCCTCCCGTAATCGTCCTGCGGGTCCCTTGGACCATCCTCTTTGAAAGGCGTCCCCCAGTAAGGACCGTAGACGGCGGTCGAGCCGACGTGGACATACCGCTTGACCCCGGCCTCGAGACAGAGTTTCGTAAAACGGTCCACGCCCACGACATTCGTTGGATAGAGCTCATCGTAGGGTGTGGAGAAGTTACATATCGCACCGAGGTGGAAGACCCTGTCGACATTCCCTGAAAACAGAGGGGGGAGCGTCTCTGGTTTTGTGAGGTCCGCCCCTACGAACTCCACGCCCAGCCGGTCGAAAAAAGGTGTCTGCTTTCGCGGCCTCGCGGATGCCCTGACCTTGACTCCCTTAGAGACAAGGTACTCGACCAGGTGGCTTCCCATGAAGCCGGCTGCTCCCGTTACAAGCGTGATCCCGGTGAACTCCATCGCCGTCCCCTTCGATAGTCAAAATGCGCAGACCCTTTGGTCTCCCGGCTTAATTCTATTATGTTTACAGCCGGCGAAACAGGAAGCTTACAGCTTGCCCTCGACCCAGGAGAGCATCGCGTCCAGGCGGTCGATCACCTCGAGCGCTTCTTCCTTCTGGATGATAAGCGGCGGAAGTATCTGGTTCACCGAGGTGTCGTTGTTCGCGTAAACGGTGAATATGCCGTTGTCCAGTCCCGCAACAGTCATAAGCGGCCCGCACATCTCGTTCATCAGCTTGAGACCCATCATCATGCCGCGCTGGCGGGTCTCGACGAGAACATCGGGATGCTTTTTCTTGAGAGTCGCGAAACCCTTGGCGAAGACGTCGGCCATCTCGCGGACGTGCTCCAGGAACCCGGGCTGCTCGAGGATGTCGAGTACCTTCAAGGAGGCGTAGCAGCCGATTTCCGGACCTCCGAAAGTCGAGATGTGGATGAAAGGGTTCTCATCGAGGAAAGCATTCAGCTCGTCCCTGTAGAGGGCCGCTGTTATCGGGTAAATCCCGCCTGACAGCCCTTTTGCGCAGACTATGATATCCGGAACGACACCATAGGTGTCTATACCCCAGTAGGCGCCGCACCGCCCGAGGCCGGTCTGCACCTCGTCCATGATCATAACCACACCGCGCTCGTCGCAGATGCTCCGGACACCTGCATAGTAATCCTCCGGGGGGATGACTATCCCGAGCGTCGCCGGAATCGTCTCGAAGAGCACGGCTGCGGTGTTCTCGTCCACCACTTTGTCGAGTGCTTCGATGTCGCCGAAAGGTATCTGTGTGTAACCGGGCACGAGGGGCTCGAACGGCTTGCTGTACTGTTCGTGTCCTGCCGGCAGGGCGAACCCGGTGTGGCCGTGGTAAGCACCAATCGCCGAGACGATGCCGGGCCTCTTCGTATGTCCACGCGCCAGCTTGATAGCGGCGTCGACGACCTCGCCGCCGCTAACACCGAATACCATCCTGTTTATGTCTCCCGGAGAGATCCCGGCCAGCCGCTCGGCCAGGCGGGCGCGATGTTCGCTGACAGTATGATGGGTCCCGATGTCGAGCTCCTCCATCGCCTCCTTTACCGCGGCGATAACTTGAGGGTTCCGGTGGCCGAGGTTGAAAACCCCACCGTTCGAGTTGCAGTTGATCAACCTCCTCTTACCGTCGACGTCGTACATGTATATGCCTTCGCGCTTCCCCAGGATGAAATCGACTCCGGCGGCGGCATAGAACTTCACCTTGCCGCTCGAGACGTGGCGCCCGAACTTCTCGGTTATCTGCTCTCTTGGCTCGGCTCCGACCCAGGTCATGCCAACCTCCCCCTCTCGGGTTTCATCACTAATAGCGCTTTATCTTTCCGGGAAGGATGTACGGATATTCCTTCCTTAGAATCTTCGTGCGCAGGAACCTGTCAAACTCTCGCATGGAGAGGTACAGCGTCCAGATGAGCGCGTCTTCCCGGTAGTACGATTTCACATCTTTTATCGTTATGGGCGCGATCCCCAGCTCTTCTGCTTCACCGGTGAAAAAGTCGTTTGCCATATCGACCAGTTCCGGGATCATCTCGGGAAGCTGCTCCTTGTAGAAATTTCCGACGAGGTCGATCGCAACCAGGCGGAAATCGTAATAACGCGTCATGACATCCTCCAGAAAAAGCCAGCGTACGAGCCAAACCATAAAGGAGGGAGCGCTCCTGAGAAACAGCTCCGGATCGAGCTGCTCTACACCGTCAACCCTGAAGAGTGGGGTACTGGTATCGAAATAAACGAGTTCGATCTCGTCGGGCAGGCGCGGGTTATCGGGGACGAAACCCTTTATCGACCAGTTGGAGATCTGCCCGTCGATGCCTATCTCGTACTTGTCCTGCTC
>Ga0315277_10009017_pt1 | contig 12781 bp, 7 predicted proteins | sample YL17G05_15_MG_FD_203695 | JGI IMG/M metagenome (GOLD analysis project Ga0315277, IMG submission 203695) | Sediment microbial communities from Yellowstone Lake, YNP, Wyoming, USA - YL17G05_15 | ecosystem: Environmental > Aquatic > Freshwater > Lake > Sediment | place: USA: Wyoming | collected... | reverse complement strand
AACTATGGCGGGGGCGGCATCTGCAACATGGAAGAATTTGAACCGGCAGAATTGACGGTCAACAACAGCACAATCACTGGCAATTCTGCCAGGTGGGGCGGCGGCATGAGCAACTTCGGTGGCACGGTGAACGCCAAGAACACCATTGTTGCCGACAACACAGTGCACGCCGGGGGAGCAGGGCCCAATTGCTTCAGCGGAGGCACTATCACTACCAGCTACAACCTGGAGAGCGGTACGGACTGTGGGTTCACCGGTACTGGCGATCTGCAAACCACCGACGCCAACCTCAGATCCCTACAGGACAACGGTGGCCCCACATGGACGCACGCCCTGTCAACTGATAGCCCGGCCATCAACGCCGGACGCTGCACCGATATCGCCGGCAATCCTGTGACCGCCGATCAGCGCGGCGTACTCCGCATCAGTCCCTGCGACATCGGCGCCTACGAGTACGTCCTGTGGGTCTACCTGCCGCAGGTGATGCGTAACTCGCCGTAGAAGTCTGAGGTCACAATGAGTAAGAAACAGATTCTGGCTTTGTTCGTGTGCAGCCTCGTGCCGTGGACGGTGGGCAATGGCCTGGTGCCCCTGCTGCCCGTCTATGCCACGCAGTTGGGTGCGGATCCCGCCGCAGCGGGTTACTACCTGGCGTTTTCCTATTTCGCCCTGGCGGTTGGCGCCGTTGCCGCCGGCTGGCTATCGGATAGGCTTGGGCGCCGAAAGATGCCTCTTATCGTAGCGGGCCTGGCAGGTATCCCTATTGCCTGGCTGAGAGGAGAAAGCGAATGAAATACCGGGTTCATCGTCTGGAAGTCAGACAAGATACGGCTCAGGAGAAGTTGGAGCAGTTCTTGAACCAACTGGAAGGAGAAGTGTTGGCGATCGTTCCGTACGTCAGTCCAACATTTCAGGGTATGGGGGCTACATCCAAGGTCATCTTTCTACTGATTGTGGAAAAAGTCAAGTAGGCGGGCAGGGCGTGGGCCAGCCGTCACGGAACCCCCCACTACTGTGGGGCGCCCACTGGCGTGGGGGGCTTGCACAACAGCACAGAACCCCCCACTACTGTGGGGCGCCCACTGGCGTGGGGGGCTTGCACGAAGTCCGAAGCCCCCACCGCAGGTGGGGGTGCGGTCACGGCTGACATAGGCGGACAGGGAGACAAGGAGACAAGGGGACAATGAGAGGGGGAGAACACGGATGGGCAGGATTGACGGATAAGGAGGCAGGGAGGCAGGGAGACAAGGAGACAAGGAGAGAGGGAGAACGCGGATAGGCAGGATGGACGGATAGGGGGTGGGTTTTCTTTGCGCCCTTGCGTCTTTGCGTCTTTGCGCCGTTGCGTTAAGGCCGATATCCGCAGGCTTCACTCCTGGCCGCGCCCTGCGCGGTCCAGGCCCTCCAGGTTGCCGCGCGCGATCCTGATGTGCGGGTGATCGGCGGGTAAGAACTTCTCAAGGATCGCCAGCGCCCGCTCGAACGCCGCCCGCGCCCCCGCCAGGTCCCCCAGGTCCTGCAGCACACTCCCCAGGTTGTTGGCATCGGTGGCGACGTTGGGATGGTCGGGGCCGAAGGCCCGCTCACCGATCGCCAGCGCCCGCTCGTACGCCGCCCGCGCCCCCGCCAGGTCCCCCAGGTCTTGCAGCACATCCCCCAGGTTGTTGACACAGATGGCGACTTTGGGATGGTCGGGGCCGAAGGCCCGCTCGCCGATCGTCAGCGCCCGCTCGTACGCCACCCGCGCCCCCGCCAGCTCCCCCAGGTCCTGCAGCACACTCCCCAGGTTGTTGACATAGATGGCGACCCGTGGATGGTCGGGGCCGAAGGCCCGCTCGTCGATCGCCAGCGCCCGCTCGTACGCCGCCCGCGCCCCCGCCAGCTCCCCCAGGGCACGCAACACACTCCCCAGGTTGTTGACGTCGGTGGCGACTTCGGGATGGTCGGGGCCGTATACCCGCTCGTCGATCGCCAGCGCCCGCTCGAACGCCGCCCGCGCCCCCGCCAGCTCCCCCAGGTCCTTCAGCACACTCCCCAGGTTGTTGACATCTCGGGCGATGCTGGGATGGTCGGGGCCGAAGGCCCGCTCGTCGATCGCCAGCGCCCGCTCGAACGCCGCCCGCGCCCCCGCCAGGTCCCCCAGGTCCTGCAGCACACCCCCCAGGTTGTTGACGTCGGTGGCGACGTTGGGATGGTCGGGGCCGAAGGCCCGCTCATCGATCGCCAGCGCCCGCTCGAACGCCGCCCGCGCCCCCGCCAGATCCCCCAGGTCCTTTAGTACCATCCCCAGGTTGTTGACCCGGATGGCGACCTTGGGATGGTCGGGGCCGAAGGCCCGCTCGTCGATCGCCAGCGCCCGCTCGTACGCCGCCCGCGCCCCCGCCAGGTCCCCCAGGTCCTTCAGTACCAGCCCCAGGTTGTTGACCCGGATGGCGACCTTGGGATGGTCGGGGCCGAAGGCCCGCTCGTCGATCGCCAGCGCCCGCTCCAACGCCGCCCGCGCCCCCGCGTAATCCGCCACCCTCTCCAGGTAGTACCCCAGGTTGCCCCACAGACTGGCGGCGCCTTCCAGTCCTCCTTCCTCCGCTCTCTCGGCCACCAGGCGGACGTGAGGCAGCAGCGGCACACAGTGAGACAGGCTGCCCGTCTGGTCCATCCGGTCGTTGGCCGCGCGCGCCAGCCTCGCCAGCGCGCCGGCCAGCGCGCCGAGAACCCCCTCCCCCTCAGGAGCGGATGGCGCGATCGCGCGCCCATACTCGGCCAGCAGGGGGTGCACCGTGGGACCCGCCTCGGGCTCCCCCATCTCCAGCAGGCCCAACCCCGTCAGCACCCCCAGCGCCCCGTCGCAGGCCTCCCGGTCAATGCCCGCCGCCTTCTCCAATACCTCGCACGGAATCGGCTGGTTGGGTGCACAGTAGCCCGCCAGCAGGAACAGCCGCCGCGCCGTCTCGTCCTCCACCTGCTCCCAACTCACCGCAAACGTCTCCGCCAGCCGCAGGTCGTGCTCCGTCGGGTTCCCCAGCTTCTCCCGCCAGCCCGCCATCGAGGGGTGCTCCCACATGCTCTCCAGCCGCCCCAGGTATGCCTCGACCGAAAGTCGCGCGTGCCCGCCCAGGTAGCGCCCCGCCAGCTCCAGCGCCAGCGGCAGGTGGTACAGCCGCTCCGCCAGCGCCTGCAAGTCGGCCTCCGTGGCCCGTCCGTCCGGCAGGTGCTGGCGCAGAAAGGCCCGGCTCTCCTCCGGCGTGAAACTCTCCAGCCGCAACGGCCGCAGGCCCAGAAAACCCGGCCAGTCGGTCCGCCGGGCGGTGACCAACACACGCACCGCTCCCCCACCGAGCCGGGCCAGCCACTCCCGCGCCGTGCCCACCCCCTCCAGGTTGTCCAGCACCACCAGCCGTGGCCCACCCTGCTGCCACTCGCCCAACGTCCGCGCGATTTGCTCCGGCTGCTTCTCCGGCCAGTCGGGCAGGCTCATCGCCCCCCCGCACGCCGCCACCTCTGCCCCGATCGCTTCCGGCTCGCCCGCGTTGACCCAGTGCACCCCGTGGAAGAACCGCCCATAGCGGTAGGCAAACTCCACCGCCAACTGCGTCTTCCCCACGCCGCCCATGCCGGCCACCGCCTGTGTCACCAGCGCCGAGCGCCCGTCTCCCCCCAGCAGCGCCCGCGCCAGCACCTTGAGCGGTCCCACCCGCCCGGTGAACAGCGCGTTGCGCTGGAAGGGGATGCGGAAGCCCGGCGGCAGCGGGCCGGGGTCGGGGATGGGATCGCGGTCGGGGTCGGGAGGGAGCGGTGGGACGTAGCGGGCGGCCGGGCCGCCGAAACGCTGCACCCAGTCGCCATAGTGCTTGCGCAGGACGTCGTCGCAGGCGGGGTCGGAAAGCAGGCTGCACAGGTCCTCCCAGAACACCACATGCACCGCGAACTTGCCCGCCGCCTCGCGCTCCTGGGTGATCAGGCGAACTGCCTCCTGCAGCCTGGCGTCGCGGCGATCGGTGGTGGCGATGGTGTACTCGGCCAGCGGGGGCTTGAACTCCTCGGCCTTGGCGATCTCGGCCTCGACGATCTCGAGGGTGAGCGTGCCCGGTTCGTAGCGCTTGCACTGCACCCCAGCGTAGCGGCCCTGCCGGCGCGCCGGGCGGCCGCAAATGTCCACCCCCTGCTGCGCCTGGCCCGCCCGGCCGTAGCGCCGGGTGTGGGGGTCATCCCAGGCCCGCGTGTACAGGTCGGCCACGATGTCCTCGAACTCGTCCCACGACCTGGGTACGGGAAGTTCACTCTGAGGAATGGTAGGCATAACTGTCGAGACCAGCACCCAGGATCACGTACTGGCAGCAACCATCGCGTATGGAACCCTCGAGGGTATCTTCCGTGTAGCGACTCCGGACAACGACGAAGACGCTGATTGGCCGGACCTTGGCCAGCAGGGGCCGCCAGAAGAGCCAGCGCAGTGGGGCCACGCGAAGGATTGTACTGAGTGGCGGGCCGAGCAGCCAGCCTGCGGCGTTGTCCTCCAGGATGGGCGCAGGATCGTACATGAAGTGGTATGCCCTGTGGGCTGCCGCGAACTGAGCAGTTGCGCTAGACCTCAATGGTGTCCCTCCAGACTGGCAGATGAAACGACCATCGCGGCGCCAGGACGGCCCCTGCCGCCTTGGTCGCCGCCTCGGGCCGGCGAGAGCCGCGAGATGTCTTTTTGTTGTGCGCTTACAGTATAGTGCAAGTCTGCGCAGAGGTCAATGCCCCAGGGGCGGGGATGGCGATCCAGGCGCGGGATATTGCCCGCGCGGTGGGCTGCCGGGGGAAGTATGCCGACCGGCCCGTGTGGGAGGCGATCCGGCAGTTGCGCCAGGAGGGGCACCTGATCCTCTCCAGCTTTCCTCGCTATCAGCAGAAGCGACTTTCCATCACGATGGGTTGAAGCGAATTCCAGCAAATGTTTCACATTTCTTTGACCCTACGTGGACAGGGCTGTGCTATGATGGCGACGTGACCCGGTTCAGTACGCCTGCCCTATCACACTATGAGATGAGAGATGTCCCTCGCACTTGACCAACAATTGTTCGAGTATCGCATCGTACGAGTTCTGGGCCAGGGTGGTTTCGGCACCGTCTACCTGGCCCACAACACACTCCTGGACAGACCTGTCGCCATCAAAGAACTGACCGTCACCGCGCAGACCGACGAGGTGGCCTTCAAGCGTTTCATCCAGGAGGCCCGCGTCGCCGGTGGCCTCAATCACCCCCACATCGTCACTGTCTACGCCCTCAGGGTAGTGGGGCCGAATGTCTACCTGGTGATGGAGTACCTGGCGGGTGGCAGCCTGCGGGCGCTGTTGGAGCAGCGCGGCTCACTGCCGGTGGAACAGGCGGTGCACATCGCGGCGGACGTGTGCGAAGGGCTGGCAGCGGCCCACGCCCAAGACATCGTCCACCGGGACGTGAAACCGGAGAACATCCTATTGACGGAGGACGGGCGGGCGAAGGTAGGCGACTTCGGCATCGCGCACGTGCCGCGCGGCAAAGGTGGGACCTACCTCGGTGGATTGACGACGACAGGGTTCCAGCCGGAGACGATGCCATCAAGACTACGCGGCAGACTGGCCGGGTGTTGGGGTTTGATGGCGACTGGGCTCCAGCCGGAGATGATGCTCTATATGTCACCAGAGCAGATTCAGGGGCAGCAAGTGGATGGGCGAAGCGACGTCTACCAGGTGGGTGCGCTACTGTACGAAATGCTGACAGGGCGGCATTATGTGGACATGGATGCGTTGAGGCAGCACGCGCGGGAGACGGCAGGTTCCAACGCGATACTGTTCCAGGCACTGTTGCTTGAGATGCTCACAGAGGTGATCTGCGAATGGGAACTGGTGGAGATGTGTCAAGTGCTCCCGGATGCGCCAGGGTGGGTCGGGAAGGCAGTGACAGCAGCGCTTATGAAAGCGATGAAGAAACGCCCGACAGCAGAAGCATTAGCAGGGGCACTACGGAGTGGAGAAGGGGTACACGTTGCCCCGTCAATATCGTCGGGCGCAGCGCGTGTCACGCTGGCCGAGGAGCATTTCGAACGTGGGGTGGCCCACCACAACCAGGGCCGCCTAGACGAAGCCATCTGCGAGTATCAGGCTGCGCTGCGCATCAATCCAGACTACGCCGAGACGCACCTCAACCTGGGTGTAGCCTACGGGCAGCAGGGCCGCCTGGACGAAGCCATCCGCGAGTATCAGGCTGTGCTGTGCACCAGCTCACACTATGCCGAGGCGCACAATAACCTGGGCCTGGCCTACATGCAGCAGGGCCGCCTGGAAGAAGCCATCCGCGAGTATCAGGCTGCGCTGCGCATCAACCCGGACTTCGCCGAGACGCACCTCAACCTGGGGATGGTCTATGGGCAGCAGGGCCGCCTGGACGAAGCCATCCGCGAGTACCAGGCTGCGCTGCGCATCAACCCCGACTTCGCCAATGCACACTATAACCTGGGTCTGGCTCATAGGCAGCAGGGCCGCCTGGAAGAAGCCATCCGCGAGTACCAGGCGGCGCTGCACATCAATCCAGGCTACGCCGAAGCGCACTACGACCTAGGGGTGGTGTATGGGCAGCAAGGCCACTGGGACGAAGCCATCCGTGAGTTTCAAGCTGCACTGCGTATCAACCCAGACTTTGCTGAGACGCACAACAACCTGGGTGTGGCCTACGAGCAGCAGGGCCGCCTGGACGAGGCCATCGGCGAGTACCAGGCTGCGCTGCGCATCAACCCGGACTTTGCCGAGGCGCACCTCAACCTGGGTGCAGCATACGGGCAGCAGGGCTGCCTGGACGAGGCCATCCGCGAGTGTCAGGCTGCGCTGCACATCAACCCAGACTATGCCAATGCACACTATAACCTGGGTCTGGCTCATAGGCAGCAGGGCCGCCTGGACGAGGCCATCGGGGAGTTCCAGGCCGCGCTGCACATCAACCCGGACGATGCCGGGACGCACTATAGCCTGGGTCTGGCCTACGGGCAGCAGGACCGCCTGGACGAGGCCATCCGCGAGTACCAGGCTGCGCTGCACATCAACCCAGACTTTGATGGGGCACACTTCAACCTGGGTGTAGCCTACAGGCAGCAAGGGCGCCTGGACGATGCCATCCGCGAGTACCAGGCTGCGCTGCGCATCAACTCAGACTACGCCGAGGCGCACCTTAACCTGGGCATGACCTATTACGACCAGGGCTACCGGGACGAAGCCATTCGCGAGTTCCAGGCTGCGCTGCGCATCAACCCAGGCTTCGCCGAGGTACATCATAACCTGGGTGTGGCCTACGGGCAGCAGGGTCGCCTGGATAATGCTGTGCGCGAGTTCCAGGCTGCGCTGCACATCAACCCGGACTATGCCGAGGCGCACTTCAACCTGGGTGTGACCTATGGGCAGCAGGGCCGCCTGGACGAGGCCATCTGCGAGTACCAGGCTGCGCTGCGCATCAACCCCGACTTCGCCGAGACGCACCTAAACCTGGGTGTAGCCTACGGGCAGCAGGGCCGCCTGGAAGAAGCCATCCGCGAGTATCAGGCTGCGCTGCGCATCAACCCGGACTTCGCCGAGACGCACCTAAACCTGGGTGTAGCCTACGGGCAGCAGGGCCGCCTGGAAGAAGCCATCCGCGAGTATCAGGCTGCGCTGCGCATCAACCCGGACTTCGCCGAGACGCACCTCAACCTGGGGATGGTCTATGGGCAGCAGGGCCGCCTGGACGAAGCCATTCGCGAGTACCAGGCTGCGCTGCGCATCAAGCCGGACTACGCCGAGGCGCACTATAGCCTGGGTGTGGCCTACGGCAAACAGGGCCGCCTGGACGATGAAATCTGTGAGTACCAGGCTGCGCTGCGCATCAAGCCGGACTACGCCGAGGCATACTATAACCTGGGTGTAGTCTACGGGCAGCAGGGCTGCCTGGACGAGGCCATCTGCGAGTACCAGTCTGCGTTGCGCATCAACACAGACTTAGCCGAGGCGCACCTCAACCTGGGTGTAGCATACTGGCAGCAGGGCCGCCCGGACGAAGCCGTCCACGAGTACCAGGCTGTGCTGCGCATCAATCCGGACTTCGCCGAGGCACATCATAACCTGGGCCTGGCCTACAGGCAGCAGGGCCGCCTGGACGAAGCCATCCGTGAGTACCAGGCTGCGCTGCGCATCAACCCGGACTACGCCGAGGCGCACTACAATCTGGGAGTGGGGTATGGGCAGCAGGGCCACCTGGACGATGAAATCCGTGAGTACCAGGCCGCGCTGCGCATCAAACCAGACTTCGCCGAGGCGCACTACAACCTGGGTGCAGCATACGGGCAGCAGGGCCGCCTCGACGATGAAATCCGTGAGTACCAGGCTGCGCTGCGCATCAACCCGGACTACGCCGAGGCGCACTACAATCTGGGAGTGAGGTATGGGCAGCAGGGCCACCTGGACGATGAAATCCGTGAGTACCAGGCTGCGCTGCGCATCAACCCCGACTTCGCCGAGGCGCACGATAACCTGGGTGTGGCCTACGGGCAGCAGGGCCGCCTGGACGAAGCCGTCCGCGAGTGCCAGGCTGCGCTGCGCATCAACCCCGACTTCGCCGAGACGCACCTCAACCTGGGGATGGTCTATGGGCAGCAGGGCCACCTGGAAGAAGCCATCCGCGAGTACCAGGCTGCGCTGCGCATCAACTCACACTATGCCGAGGCGCACAATAACCTGGGTGTGGTCTACAGGCAGGAGGGCCGCCTGGACGACGCCATCCACGAGTACCAGGCTGCGCTGTACCTCAATCCTGATCTCGCCGGGGCACACGATAACCTGGGTGTGGCCTACAGGCAGCAGGGCCGCCTAGATGATGCCATCCGCGAGTACCAGGCTACGCTGCGCATCAATCCAGACTTCGCCGAGGCGCACTTCAACCTGGGTGTGGTCTACAGGCAGCAGGGCCGCCCGGACGAAGCCATCCGCGAGCACCAGGCTGCACTGCGTATCAACCCCGACTTCGCCGAGGCGCATCATAACCTGGGCCTGGCCTACAGGCAGCAGGGCCGCCTGGACGAGGCCATCCGCGAGTTCCAGGCCGCGCTGCACATCAACCCAGACGATGCCGGCGTGCACTATAGTCTGGGGGTGGTGTATGGGCAGCAAGGCCGCATTGATGATGCTATACGCGAGGCCGAACTTGCTCTGCAATTGGGTTTTGAACCAGCCCGCAAGATATTGACAGAACTCGGTGCCTTGTAACCATCAAGGAGGTGTTCATCGGGGATCTCCGCTCTGACTGTTTTGCATCACAGTTGGAGGCGGACGGTTCAGAATGGAGGCATGCCTTCGGCGGCACATCGATGACTTGGTCGTGATTATTGCCTACTCGTTGGACCGTTTCGAGACCGAGGAAGTTGAGGTAGGTCACCTGTCTGTGATTGAAGCTGCTCGGGATGAGCCGCGTAAATTTAGGGAGGTGGTACAGCTGTGGCCGAAGAAAACGTCACTTTCTATGGCAAGCAATTCACTCTGCGAAGTGCTCCTATGGCATTAAGGGCTGGTGAAGATCCCCCTTTAGTAGTCTCAATGCTGTCCTGGATAATACCATGCCCTCTGGGCGGATTCGATGAGCACAGTGGAAAAATGCGGATCTGCAGTCGCGGGCTTCAAATGCCACTAGATCTAGCGCCCAGTGTGTTTATGTGTCCACATTGTTTTAGCCTGATGTTCATTGACGACAGTCTGAATGCCGGAAAATACCAGGATGCTGATTTGGCAATCCAGGCCGAGCCGCGGCTAAGTAGTTGCGATGCTGACCTGCAATGGTCGCCTATGAGATCCTGGAGCCTCTTCGGATACAAAACCCATCCCTTGTTTAATGATCAACGTGGACTGCATACCAGAATCCGGAGATCCACCTCAGGTGGCGCAATACTGGTAGCTGGGCCTCTATCCCCTGAGTCTGAACAGATGTTTGGCACTACAGAAGGGCATTATGCCGTGATACCTATGGCATATACACAGGCGGAACTCAATTCCTATTTGCCCAAGCCGTCTGTTGTTGCTGACTTTATTTGCCGAGCGGCAAACTTGGCCTACCATGGTGGTTGTTATGGCGAGACGATTGGAGTAGCACAGCGAGCGCTCGTAGTCGAGCCAGATTGCGTCGAGGCGCTCTTTTTGGTTGGTATGGCGAGCGATGAGTTGGGTCTGTTCGACGCCGCCATCTCCGCTTACCAGACTGCACTGCATATTAGGCCCGGTTTTGCTGAGGCGCACAACAACCTGGGCTTGGTCTACTGGAAGAAAGGCTACACTGACAAGGCTATCCGTGAGTACCGGGCTGCGCTTCGCATCAATCCCAACTCTGCCAAGTCGTACTACAATCTTGGACAGATCTACTTGCAGCAAGGCTGCTGGAACGAAGCCATTAGCGAATACCAGGCCGCGTTACGTATTGAGCCAGGCTATGCTGAGGCACACCACAATCTCGGTGTTGCACATTATCAGCAGGGTTGCCTAGATAGCGCTATTCGCGAGTTTCAAGCTGCACTGCGCATCAGCCCCGATGATGGTGAAGCACACTGTAATTTGGGGATGATCTACTGGGAGCAGCGTCAAGTGGATGGAGCCATCCGCGAGTGGCAGATCGCGGCACGGCTGGGTTTCGAACCAGCACGAGAGCGACTGGCTCAAGTGGGTTTGTCATAACTCCCTCAGGAACCCAGGTCTAGGGTGATCTATGCGGTTCTCAACAGGTTACCTGAAAATGGAACCAATACACTGCGGGCTCAGGGCCACGACCCCAAGGCTGTGCATGATGGATTACGGACGACATCGGACCAGAGTCAGACATCGCCCGGTGCTGAACTCTAGCTGATCGCACCCTTGTTCACTGTCGAAATCTACGCCATCCTGCGGGCAGGCGCGGCCTTTGACGATGGCCCGCAGACGACGCTTGTAGACCGTCAGCAATAGTCGTGCCGGTGTGGACTCAAAGGGGCCAGTGGATTCGTTGGCAAGCCTATGGCAGTTCCTCAGCCGCGACGACCACCTTATAGTCCACCCCCAACGCATCCCGAAAGTGCCGCTCCCCACACACCACCTTCCGCCGCTCGTCCGGCAGCCACCTATCCCGCTCGTGGCTCCCCTTCGTCTCCCGCACCAGGTACAAGAGCGGCCTGCCCGTCGGCTCCCCGTGCTCGTCCCGCTCCTCCATCACCATCGCCCAGTCCGGGTTGTACTCCCCGATCGGCGTCGGCACCGTGAACCAGGCCGGCAACTTCAGATACATCTTGACGTCGTCCCGGCGCTCCAGCCCCTCCACGAACTGCCGCTCCACGTCGGAATCGCACGTGACGTGGTCGTACACCGAACGGTCGGCGGGCACCAGGTACTCCTCCCAGCCCTCGATCTCGGCGTCCAGTTGTGTCATCTCGTACCACTTGTTGATCTTCTCGTACTGGATGCCCTCCACCAACTGGTCGGCCAACTTCTCCTTGATGATGCGCACCGCCACCGTGGCGAACTCGTTGGGGTTCTCGATCACCGCCCGTTGGTCCGGCGCTTGCCGGATGATCTCCAGCAGCGTCCCGCGCGTCAGCCGCACCGGCGGCGTGGTGTGCTCCATCAGGTTCGCCATGATCTCGACCAGGTTCGGCAGCGCATACTGCCCCGCCAGGCTCATCACGCTCCTGGCCGCGCTCATCTGCAACGCTTCGAACACACTCTCCTCCCCCACGTCCACCCGCGCCTTGCTGACCGTCACGCGCGGCGGCTCGATCTTCTCCCGCGTCAGTTCGACCACCACGTCACGCACCAGCCGCTTGCTATCAATCCGCACGGCATAGCGCGTCTTGTGCTTGATCCTCTCCCACAACTCCTGGAACTCGGGCCGCAGCGTGTATTCCTTGCGCAAGCGCGCCACCCCACGGTTGCGGGCATTCGCCGGTTTTGGCGGCAGGATGCCCTCGCCGTACTCCTCGGCGATGCGCGCCCGCTCCTCGTCCGTCAGGTCGGCGATGGACTTGCCGTAGCGCGCCTCGATCTCCTCCTGATATTCCAGCGCCACCTCGCTCTGCAATTGCGCCACGAAGCGCTCGTAACTCTCGTTGGCCACCACCGTGAGCACGTTGAAGCGCTCGTCGTGCACCCGCTCGCCCACCTGATTCACGGCCAGCCGCACCCCGCGCCCCACTTCCTGCCGCTTCTTCACTTCCGAGACCGTCTGGTTCAGCGTGCAGATCTGGAACACGTTGGGGTTGTCCCACCCTTCGCGCAGCGCCGAGTGCGAGAAGATAAAGGCCACCGGCTCATCGAAGGAGAGCAGCCGCTCCTTGTCCCGCATGATCAGTTCGTACGCCTCGCGGTCCCTGTCCGCCTCGCCGGTTCTGCTATCTTCCAGGACCACCTCGCCAGTGCGAGTGCGCCGCTGCGCGAAATAGGCCGCCTGCACCTCCTGCGCACTCCGCTCCCGCCACTCGGGAAAGCCCTGCTTGGCCTCGTCGAAGGCCCGCACGAACAGCCGCCGGACCAGGCCGTCCTCCGGGGCATAATTGTCCACCCGGTCAATGAAGAACAGAGAGAGGACCTTGAGCCCCGCGCCCCGCAGCCGGGCCTGGCGGCGCATGTGCTCCTCGACGGTGTAGCGAATCTGCGCCTCGAAGATGGCCTCTTTGTCGGCCCCCAGTTCCTGGCCTCGGGCGATTTCGGTGTTGTTGGCGAAGCGCACGAAACCGCTCCCCAGGTTGATCTCGTCTATCTCGTAGCCGGCGTACTCGGTGCGGCCAGTCT
>Ga0315277_10009015_pt1 | contig 12781 bp, 6 predicted proteins | sample YL17G05_15_MG_FD_203695 | JGI IMG/M metagenome (GOLD analysis project Ga0315277, IMG submission 203695) | Sediment microbial communities from Yellowstone Lake, YNP, Wyoming, USA - YL17G05_15 | ecosystem: Environmental > Aquatic > Freshwater > Lake > Sediment | place: USA: Wyoming | collected... | reverse complement strand
GACACAAAAAAATCCGCGGAGGCGATGTTTAGTTCGGGCAACCAGCTTTATGCAGGCCTTCTCTGCGCCTCAAGCATTTACACCGAAAGGCAAATCCTTTTCAATGTGGCCGATCACTTTATCAAAAAGAAAAACTATGTCGATCTGGAGAGGATTTTTGAGCGCCTTGATGAAACCCGGCAGATGATCATAACTTTGAATGCTGAGGCGGGTAACAGCACGCCAGTGCTGCTTATTTCCGACGAGGAGGTGGCGCAGAAAATCGGCACGCTGATTTTTGAGGCTTATTCTGAGGAAACGAAAAATATGGAAACAATGGGCAGCGATTATAATTTCGTGAAAAACGCCTATAAGCTGGCCAATATTCTCAGCATTTATTTGCCTGAACAAGGTCTGATCACCGAGGGCAGCCTGGTATCAACGGCAACTATTTATTTTAAGGAGATTGCCCGGCGGGTGGATATTGACAGCACCGAAGATCTGGTCTTCTTTCTCGATCAATTCAAAAAAAATCCCGCGGTCAGACACTTCGCCCAGGAAAACCCAGGAATGTTCCAGAATTACATGAACAGTCCCGATGTGCGCGATGTCTTATACGACCTGATGAGAAACCTGTTGGGCAAAACCAGGTTTGATGAAGCCAAGCGACTATCCGACAGCCTGGAAAATATTATTTCTTTCACTCCTATTTTCCGCGAACAGCTTGCTACCCTTAAAGAGAACGGATTTTTCGTCCAGGCCATCGAAATGGCTGAGAAAATGCAGCTTAAAGAAGAAATAACCGATGAACTCAAGCTCGAAGCATTCCGCAAGCTGATGGAAGATTTCGAGGAAAAACCGGTAAAAGGATCCGCTCTCCAGCGCCTGAAAAAATTTAGCCTGAAATACAAGATCAACACCCAAAATTATTCCAAGATAAAAGATGAGGTGCCGGACAGGCTTGAAGCCGTGGAGAAAAAGAATCCGGAGATTGCCAAGGATATAAACAGCCTGTACGTTGTTCTTAATCTGGAGAGGAAGATTGCAAAAACCGAAGGTTCTTCAATGGGTAAACTGTTCGAACCAGTGATCTGGTTTTTCAGTTTTATATTCCGCCTTTTTGTCAGCCTGATAATTATGCTCGCCACACGCTCTGTTCCAAAAACCGCCGCAGAGAAGGGAAGGGATTCAAAGACCAGTTAGGGGTTGAATGGGTTGGCCTCAGTAAAATCGGGGCGGTAGTGGGATTGGCTTTCGAGCGCCTGTATCCAGCCGTTTACGAATCCGTATTTTTCAACAAGATCAAGGCAAAGGCGATATTCACTTTCGGTGATTGTCCTGGAGAGTTCGTGAAATTCGCCTGCACGATGGGCCGGATAATACTGGGCCATGAGGCTGATATGGATCTCGGGGGAGATTTCCCCGGACAGGAATTCTAGTACTTTTTCGGTCCCGGCGAGCCCACCGGGAAGGATGAGGTGGCGGACGATGATTCCTTGCTTCGCCAGACCCTGACTATCCAGTTTCAAAATCCCCACCTGGCGGAACATCTCTTTAATGGCCCGCCTGTTTACACTCACGTAGTCAGCGCCCTCAGTAAGCCGGGAAGCGGATCCGGGTTCGCCGAACTTGGCATCGGGCAGGTATATATCCACTACGGAATCAAGGAGGGCCAGGGTTTGTTCTATTTCATAGCCCCCGCTGTTATAGACGATCCCCAGGTTGAATCCCCTGGAACCGGCAATATCCAGGGCGGAAAGGACAGCCGGAAGGTGAGCGGTGGCGGTGACCAGGTTCAGGTTGTGGCAGCCGGCCTGCTGGAGATCGAGAAAGACTCCGGCGAGGCTGACACTGTCGAGTTCCCGGATACCGGGTATTTCCAGATGGTTTCCGGATGGCTGGCTTATCTGGTGGTTCTGGCAGAAAATGCAGCGCAGGGAGCAGCCTGCGAAGAATATAGTGCCCGAACCTCCCTGTCCGACCAGCGGGGGCTCCTCTCCGAAATGGGGCAAGGCCCGGGCGATAATGGCTTTATCAGCAGCCGAAGCCCCGCAGGCTCCCTTCTCGCCCCTGTCCCGGCGGGCACCACAGCGGCGGGGGCAGAGGCGGCAGCCCGTGGCAAGATCCAGGGCTGCTTGCGCCCGCAGGGCGAGTTCTCCGCTCTCAGTTAATTTATACCAGGAAGGCTTATCGGTACGTGTTTCTTTTGTTTTTACATTCTTCAAGATTATTTTTCCGCTGTCACTGTCTCTAAATCAGTTCATCCACAAAAACCCGCCGCCCGGTTCTGGCGCTTTCCACCGCCGCGATTACCGGAAGAAGGCTTTTCAAACCCTCCTCGCCGGTGACAATAGGGGCGCTGTTCTCGCGCACCGCCCTCTGGAAATCTTTCATTTCCACAGCCAGAGGATCAACTTTCTCGAACTCGATCCAGTGATCAGACTCATCCACATGACCTAACTTGTCCAGACGCTCGATGCGGCCGTCATCAGGCCAGTACATATAGCGCAACACCCCTTCGCTGCCGTGCCACACGGTGTAGTAATCATTGTGGATATATGAGCAGATCATGACTCCAGTGGCTCCTGATTCGAATTCCATAATCAGGGCGTTCAGGTCCGGGTTGCCCATATGAACCATTACATTTTCGAAATGCGCGGAAACGCTGACCACATCACCAAGTATGGTGCGCATTACATCGATGGGATGGATGCCCATCTGGATCAGGGCCAGACCGGGGCAGGTTAGCTCGTTCCAGCGCCAGTCCCCGGGACGGAGGCTGAAAGCATTGCTTGCCCCGAAGTGGCATTCCACGGCTAACGGCTGGCCGATCCGCCCTTCTTTGATCAGTTCCCTTATTTTGGTATAGGAGCCATAGAAACGAGTACTGTGGCCTACCGCCAGCTTCACACCTGCCCCTTCACACAGGGAGATTATTTCTTTAGCCTCGGTGATGCTGTTGGCTATCGGTTTGTCGACAAAAACATGTTTTCCCCTCGCCGCTGCTTCATACACATGCTCCAGATGATCGTGGTTAGGCGAAATAACTATTGCCGCCTCCAGATCTTCGATCTCTAACATTTCCCGGTAAGTTTCGCAGGCTAAACAGCCAAACTCGCCGGCGAATGCTTTGCGCGAGGAAGGGGTGCGGCTGTAACAGGCCACAAGCTCGATACTTCCGTTCTTGATCCCGCTGGTGACCACTTTTTTGCCAAAATTGAGTCCGACCAAACCCACGCGTAGAGGTTCCATCACTGCCCCCCGGGTTGAATGTGACTAAAAGGCATTTCAAACCGTAAAGGTTTAAAATCTGCCGTTCTGAAACCATCACCACCCGATGCAGCTACCGGTAGTATTAAATAGAATATACCGGAGTTTTTGCGGGACAGGCAAGGGGAAAAGAAAAAACTGACCGATTGCTCGCTATTTTTTGATATTTGCTATATTCTATTAAGTATGTTGCCAATTGGGAAAAAGAAATATAAATTTTCTTTACTTCTTTCAGCTCAGAAAAAGACAAGGGATATATTTGTTCCCACTCTATCAGTAATACAATCAGGAGAGGAGATAATCAGGAAAAAATTTGCTTTCCGCCTTTTTCGGGCCGGCATTTTCTTAGTATATTTTTTACTCATCTTCCCGTCATAGAGCAAAAAGGGAAAAAACATGAAAAATATCACCGAATTTTCTGTGGTTCCCCTGCTTCCGGAAAAGTTAAAAGTGCTGCCGGAGATCGCCGGCAACCTTTACTGGTGCTGGAACCAGGATTCAATCGATTTGTTCCGCCGCATGGATTCCAAGCTCTGGGAATCGACCCGCCACAACCCTATCCTGATGTTGCAGACAATCGGCCAGGAGATATTGGAATCTTTAGCCAATGACGATGGTTTTTTGGATCATCTCGAGCATGTCAAAAAGGCGGTGAGTGAATATCTCGGGGAGAATAGAACCTGGTTTGCCAAAAACCGCGGCGAATATGCCGGTCGGCAGTCAATAGCCTATTTCAGCGCTGAGTTCGGAATTTCCGAGTGTATCCCCATCTATTCCGGCGGACTTGGAATCCTGGCCGGCGATCACGTGAAAAGCGCCAGCGACCTGGGAATTCCGCTGGTCGCTGTGGGTCTCATGTACCAGCACGGTTATTTCCGGCAGTATTTGAATATCGACGGATACCAGCAGGAAGCCTATTACGACAATGACCCGTTCAAGATGCCGGTAAGCCTGGTGCGCAACCCGGATAATGGCACCCTGCTTATTTACGTGGATTTCCCCGGCCGCAAAGTCTATGCCCGTATCTGGAAAGCTCAGGTGGGCCGGGTTTCCCTCTATCTTCTCGATACCAATGTTCCGGAGAACAGCCCTAACGATAAGGCGATCACCTACCAGCTTTACGGCGGCGACAAGGAAATGCGCATCCAGCAGGAAATTCTGATCGGAATTGGCGGAGTCAAGGCTCTGCACGCCATGGATATCGAGCCTGCGGTCACTCATATGAACGAGGGCCATGCCGCTTTCAGCGGATTGGAGCGCATCCGGAAAATACTCGAAAGAAATAAGCTCTCTTTTGATGAAGCCCTGGTGGTTGTGCGGGCAGGGGGCATATTTACCACCCACACTCCGGTGCCGGCGGGGATTGATATGTTCGACCCGGGCCTGGTGGATCGTTACTTCTCCATCTTTTATGACAAACTGGGCTTGAATAAAAAGAGTTTCCTGGCTTTAGGCAGAAGGAATCCGGACAATGATCTCGAGCCTTTCAACATGGTCTTTCTCGCCTTCCGTCTTTCGGCTTACTGCAACGGAGTGAGCAGGCTGCACGGCAAGGTCAGCCGGACCATGTGGCAGGCGGGCTGGCCGGGAGTGCCGGTGGATGATATACCTATTACCCATGTGACTAATGGAGTGCATATTTATTCCTGGATCAGCCGGGAGTCGGCGGAACTTTATGAGCGTTACTTGGGACACCGCTGGAGCGAGGATCCGACAGACCCTTCGGTCTGGGAAAAAATAATGAATACACCGGATGAGGAACTCTGGCGGACACGGGAGCGCCGGCGGGTGCGTCTGATATCTTTCGCCAGGCAGAGGCTTAGAGAACAGCTTATCGAGCGGGGAGCCTCATCCCAGGAGATAGAGATGACCGATGAGGTGCTCGAGCCCGGTGCGCTTATTATCGGTTTCGCCAGGCGCTTCGCCACTTACAAGCGGGCTAACCTGATCTTGCGTGATCCGGCCCGCTTGAAACGCCTTTTGACAGACAAGAAACAACCCGTTCAGTTCATTTTTGCCGGCAAGGCTCATCCGCGCGATGAAGAGGGCAAGGCGCTGATCCGCCAGATCGTCCATTTCTCGCGCGATCCCGAGGTGCGGCGCCGCGTAGTTTTTCTCGAAAACTACGATATGATTGTCTCCCGCTATATGATCCAGGGCGTAGATGTGTGGCTCAATACCCCCAGAAGGCCCATGGAAGCCAGCGGTACCAGTGGCATGAAGGTGCTTTACAATGGCGGTCTTAACCTGAGTATCCTCGATGGCTGGTGGTGCGAGGGCTATGAATTGGACCAGAACTCCGGCTGGGCCATAGGCAAGGGAGAGGAGTATGATGACCTGGGTCTTCAGGATGAAATAGAAGCCAATGCCCTTTACAATCTGCTGGAAAATGAGGTGATCCAGCTTTTTTACAACCGCGGCGAGGATGGCCTGCCCAGGCGCTGGATCGCCAAAATGAAAGCCAGTATCAGCAAACTGGCCCCTGTTTACAATACCCACCGGATGCTTCGGGAATATCTGGACCGTTTTTACCTTCCCGCTTCTAAAAATTGCCTTGCCCTGGCCGAAAATGATTTTGCCAGGGCCAGGGAAATGGCCGCCTGGCGCCAGAAAGTCATGGCTCAGTGGCAGTCTGTAAAAATCGAGAAAGTCACAGCGGACACCAGCCATGACTATGTTGTCGGCGGCGATATAGTAGTCAATGCCGATGTGAGAATAGGGTCCCTCGAGCCAGGCGATATCTCGGTGGAAGTTTATTTTGGAACACTCAACCAGAGGCGGGAGATTGTCCGGGCAAAAACAGTGGTCATGGAGTCAAAGAAAAAGTCCAGGGATGGGCTTTATCACTTTGAAGGCACCGTAAGGTGCACTTCGAGCGGCCAGCACGGGTTAACTGTCAGGGTTCTTCCCAGACATGATAACATGGTCAATCCTTATGAACTGGGACTGATTCTCTGGCAGTAATCTAACCGCGCGTTGGAAAAATTCGATAATACATAATATTCATTGGGGTGGCAGCCAGAAGTTGACTGCCGCCCCTTTTAATAAATATTCAACCAGACAGGGGAATAATTTTGTCTTTCATGAGCCTTAGATGCTAAATTATGGACAAGGAGCCTTTTTTAAGGTATCGTGATCAAAATAATCGCGATTCGGAATTCCAGGCAAAGGATTTTCAATGACTCTGCGACTGGCTTTGGCTCAAATCAATACCACTGTGGGTGACCTGTCCGGAAACCGTGACAAGATCGTTGGCTGCCTCAAGGAGGCCAGGCGGAAAAGAGTCGACATAATTGCCTTCCCGGAGATGGCGATTACCGGATACCCTCCGGAAGACCTTCTGCTTAAGCCGGACTTTATCGACCAGGCCATGCGCACTCTCGGGGAGATAGTTCCGGTTACTAAAGGCCTTACCGCCATTGTCGGGACAGCTTATGCGGAAAACGACATGTTCAATTCCGCCGTGGTTTTGCACGACGGAGTAATTGCCGGTGTGTATCACAAGCACTTTCTCCCCAATTATGGCGTTTTCGACGAGAACCGCTATTTCCAGGCCGGCAACCAGCGCATTGTTTTCAATCGGGGCGGAGCGGTATTTGGAGTGTCGATCTGCGAGGATATCTGGTATCCGGGAGGGCCGGTAGAGGAGCAGGCAATGCACGGCGGAGCCCAACTGCTGATCAACATCTCTTCATCTCCCTATCACCTGGGCAAAGGACATCTCCGTGAGCGAATGCTTTCCACCCGTGCCTCGGACAATATTGCCTTCGTAGCTTACTGTAATCTGGTAGGGGGCCAGGATGAACTTGTCTTTGACGGTCAAAGTCTTATTTGTGGCCCCCAGGGCGAAACTATCTTCCGGGGCAGGCAGTTCGAGGAAGAGCTGGCGGTCGTGGATTTAGACCTGCGCCAGGCCTTCCGCTGGAGGCTTTACAATCCCCGCCAGCGCAAAGTGAAACAGTTCGATGACACGAGATTCGAGCGTATCGAGCTGCCGCTGACAGCCCGGGAGGAGAGGACGGATTTTTCTGTCCCGGTGTCCGCCGAACCCTTGGAGCGGGTGGCCGAGGTCTACCAGGCCCTTGTCTTAGGCACGCATGATTATGTGCACAAGAATGGTTTCAGCCAGGTGGTTCTGGGAATGTCAGGCGGAGTAGACAGCTCGCTCACCGCAGTTATCGCCGCAGATGCACTGGGACCGGAAAATGTGACCGGTATTTCCATGCCTACCCGTTATTCCTCGACTCATAGTGTCGAGGATACCGAGCTGGTTGTGCGCAGCCTGGGCCTCAACTACCGGAAAATACCTATCGACACTATCTTCCAGTCTTTCCTCGATGTCCTGACTCCTGTTTTCGAAGGCCGCAAACCGGATATTACCGAGGAAAATATCCAGGCCCGCATTCGCGGGATAGTGCTGATGGCTCTTTCCAACAAGTTCGGCTGGCTGGTTTTGACTACCGGCAACAAGAGCGAAATCGGCGTGGGCTATTCCACCCTGTATGGCGACACCGCCGGCGGTTTTGCAGTGATCAAGGATGTGCCCAAGACTCTGGTTTACGAGCTGAGCCGTTACCGCAACGACAAGGCTGGAAAAGAGCTGATCCCCAGGCGGGTGCTGGAAAAAGCTCCATCCGCAGAGCTGCGGCCTGACCAGAAAGACAGCGACTCCCTGCCTGATTACGCTGTTCTCGATGCCATACTTCACGCTGTGGTCGAGGAGAGCTCGAGCCCGGATGACATTGTCCGGCGGGGTTTCGACAAGGAAACGGTGCTCAGGGTGGTGAGCATGCTCGACCGCAATGAGTACAAACGGCGCCAGAGCCCACCGGGGGTGAAAATAACTCCCCGGTCTTTCGGCAAGGACTGGCGGCTGCCGATCACCAACCGCTATCGTCTCTGACTCCGGTCGTGGAGCGGAAGAAATCAAGCGGTAGGTGAAATTCCCCTGTGGATTTCAATCTCACTTTTAAGTTCAAAGCCCCGGATTTTTAAAAAACCGGGGCTTTCCTTTAGTACGACCTCTTTGTTAATAAAGGGAGCCTTAACAGTTTCCATTTATATTGTTGAATACATGCTTCAGCCTTAATTATTTATTTAAGTAGTAATAAAAGACAATAAACTTTGCTTTTCCCGGCGTGGATTATAATTTATTTTAGTCACATTTGCGGTTATCAATTATTCCGGTCGCGGATAAATTCTTTTCTCTGAACTGGCGCGGAGGTAAAAACTCATGGTAATTGTCGATTTCATCGCCAGCCTTATAATTCTTTGTTTTGCCTTCCGGCTGATCCTGATCTTGATCGGCCCTCTTCTGAAAATCGTTTTCATGGCTGTCTTTACTCCCTTTACTCGCGGCCGCGTGGATCGGGCCGGTTATTACGCGGCCCTTGTTCATCCAATCATTCTTAGCGCGCTCTATGGGAGCTTTATAGCCCTGGTGACAGTAGTTTTTGCGTTATCGACCGGATCGACAGGCAGAGCAGTCTATCCGGTTATCGGAGCTGTAGCCGCTCTGTTTTCTCTTCTTTCCTACTCCGCGGGGCTATTGGCCAAGATCGGCAGCCGTTTTCTGGGTGGGCCGGATGAAGCGGAGGATAGGGCCTACCGGATAACCGCCATAGTAAGCTTTTTAGTCGGGCTGGCCGCTTTTCCGACCTCTTACTTCTATCCGCGGCAAATCATGGCCGTACCTGGAGTGGAGACATTTTTCGAGTGGGTTTTCAAACTGGCCCTCTGGCTCAGCGGCTTCAAGGTGGTAGAGATCATTATTGCGCTGGCCATCCTGGGATATATCGTTATCGTATCGGCAAAAGTGTTTTACGGTCTGATTCTGATGGCTATGGGATGGCTGAAAGGGCTGATATTCCGGCCCAGGATCGACTGATAATTTTCCCTTCTGCTAATCAGGACTTGATTTTATAGAGGCATTTAAAAATACAAATGAGTTTCTTAAAAAATATTAAATGTGTCCCTGTTGAAGATGCTGCGTCTCTCTGGTAATTCAATGTTTCGTATGGGCGAGGCATGCCTTGCCCGTATAAAGATCGGGAACAAAGCTCAAAGAAAAGAGTAATGAAACTAAGCAAATCAAGTATTTTTTCTCTTGCGCTGATCGCACTTGTCGCGGCTGATTTTATCCTCTGGTCGCAGGAGCCGGTGAAACATACGCGCTGGTGCGAACTGTCACGATTCAGTTATGATCCGGCCCGAAAAAGCGTGGTGAGTATCGTGACCAGCGATAATCCTTCCCTGGGCCGCTCTGTTCCGCTGACCGACGGCATCGATTACTGGCAGATCGACGAGATGGTGAACCTGGCAGTCAAGCTTGCCGGCGGGCTCGAAAAATTTATCAAGCCCGGGACCCGCCGGGTGGTGATCAAGCCTAATGTGGTAGAGCCTGCGGCAAACGGCAACGGGGCCAACACTGACTGGCGGGTGGTAAAATCCCTGATCCTCCTTCTCTACCGTCTGAACCATGATTTCGAGATAGTCGTGGCCGAGGGTGCAGGCGACTGGGCCAGGCCGGGAACCCCTCATGTTCCTGACTGGGCTTTGAAGGGCACAGGTTATGAAATATCAGGCTACCGCGGGATGATCGAGTCCCTGAAAAAAGACCCCTCCTGTCCGGGCCTGAAATTGCGCTGGGTGGATCTTAATTACGATGAAGTTAAGGAAGTGCCGGTGCCTGAGATGAGAGTTTCGGACTGCCAGAGCTCTTTTTTTCTGCCCCGGACTGTGCTCGATGCTGATTTCGTGATCGATGTCCCGGTGCTCAAGGTGCACTCCGCCGGAATAACCGTGGCCCTCAAAAACCATGTGGGTCTTCTTCCGGGCATGGTTTACGGCTGGTCAAAGGACCTGGGTTACAATGGGAATAATATCCGCCTCGATCACCGGCCGGAAATGATCCAGAAAAATATAGTCGACCTGGTCCGCACTGCGCCTTGCGATTTCGCGGTAGTGGACTGTATTGTAGGTAAGGAAAAGACCAAGTTCCGTTTCGGGCCTTCCGTGCGCAGGAACATGATCGTGGCCGGAAAAGATCTGGTGAGCGTAGATGCAGTATGCTCAAGCCTCATGGATATCAATCCCGATGACATCGAACAGATAACCCTGGCCGCTCTATCAGGCCTGGGACAGAACGACCTCGCCCGGATCGAGGTCCGCGGCGGCTCTATCGAAAAGTGCAGGGCCAGGTTTATTAAAAATAAAGACAACATGCCCGAGAAATACAAAAACGAGCGCTACCCTTATTACGGCCAGGGAAACCGGGTCTGGCTCCTCTCCGGCCCGTTTGCAGGGCCCGATATGAAGCGGGATTTCCTTGGCGGTGAGTCCGGGGCCTCGCCTAGTCCGGGGAAAGATGGCTGGAGCCGGCCGATTTACTTTTTCGACAATGTAATCGATCCGGCAGGTTATTTCGAGAATCCTGCCGACTGTATAAATTACGCCTTCACTTATCTTCTATCGGAAAAAGAGCGTCTGGCTGAGCTATGGCTCGGCTCTGCCGGAAACATGAAGGTCTGGGTCAACGGCGAGATGGTTTATGATTACCAGGGCGGGCCGAGAAGGCATAAACTGCCCAATGAGGCGGTATCTGTAAAAATCAGGTCAGGACTCAACCGGATACTGGTCAAGGTTGCCCGGCGCTCCGGAGTTCTTGAGTTCAGCCTCAATATCTGCGAGCCGGAAAGTAATCTTGACTATGCCGGCAATCGCTTGTGGGGTGCCAGATTTCTAGCTGAACCGGCATCCAATAGCCGTTGAACTGAAATCAAATTCGAGTCAAATCCGGAGGCCTGTATATTATGAGAATAAGATGGAAAATGATCCTTTTAATAGGGATATCGGCTTTTATCATTTTCGACCTCCTCCTCTGGTCGCAATCATCCCTCAAGCATACCCGCTGGCGCGAGCTTTCCTCTTTCAATTACGATTCCTTGAAAAGAAGCACGGTAAGTATCGTAGCGAGCGATGACCCCTCATTGAGCCGTCCGGCACCGATAACCGACAAAATCGATTACGTCCAGGTGGAGGCAATGGTCGCCCGCTCGATTCAGTTGATCGGTGGGTTCGATAAGCTTATCAAGCCCGGAGCGCGTAAGATTATCATTAAACCAAACATTGTCGAGCCTGATTCGAGCGGCAAGGGGACAATCACCGACTGCCGGGTGGTGAAAGCTCTGGCTGTTCTTCTTTACCGCTTTGACCCGACCTTGGACATAGCCGTGGGCGAGGCGGCTGGCGGCTGGGCCAGGCCGAACACCCCTAATGCCCCGGCCTGGTCTTTGGGCGAGGATGGCTATGTGAAATCCGGCTACCGCGACATGATCGAGGCCCTGAAAAAAGATACCGCTTATCCGGGTCTCAACGTGCGCTGGGTCGATATGAATTACGACGACACGGTGCGGGTGCCTGTGCCTGCTCCACGGCTTTCCGACACTCAGACATCCCTTTTCCTGCCCCGTACGCTGGTGGAAGCGGATTTCATTATCGATGTGCCGGTTCTCAAAGTTCATACCACCCGGATCACAGTAGGGCTTAAAAACTATGTCGGAGTGCTCCCGGGAATGGTTTACGGATGGTCCCATGACCAGGGATACAACAAAAATGGTCTCGGTCTGGATCATTCCCCGAATATTTTGCAGAAAAACATAGTCGAGCTTGTCCGCACCGCAGGGTGCGACCTGGTGGTAGTGGATGCCATTGTGGGCAAGGAACAGTCCAAGTACACCTCGGGAATCTCCAAGCGCAGGAACATGATCGTGGCCGGAACGGACATAGTCAGCGTGGATGCTGTCTCGGCAAAGCTCATGGACATAAATCCCGACGATGTGGAGCATGTCTCTCTGGCCGCCCTGGCCGGGCTGGGGCAGAACGACCTCGACCGGATCGATGTAGTCGGTTCGACTATCGAAAAATGCAAAACGAAGTTCATCAAGTCCGAAAGTAATCTGCCCACAGCTTATGTGAACGAGAACTACCCGCATTACGGCCAGGGTAACCGTGTCTGGCTTCTTCACGGCCCGCACTTCGGGATCGATATGAACACCGATTACCTGAAAGGCGAGGCCGGCGCTGTGCCTTTGCCGGAGAAGGACGGCTGGAGCAAGCCGCTGTACTTTTTCGATGACGCTATCGATCCGGCGGGCTTTTACCAGGATTCGTCAGACTGCATCTACTACGCTTTCACCTATCTCGAATCCAAGCAGGCTTCCCCGGCCAGGCTGTGGATCGGTTCCGGCGGGAACCTGAAGGTCTGGTTGAACGATAGCCTGGTCTATAACTACAAAAGCGGCACCAGGCAGCATAAACTGCCCAATGATCTTGCCGGAGTGAATATCAAGGCCGGAATCAACCGCATACTGGTGAAAGCTCTCCAGAGATACGGCGTGTGCGAGTTCAGCCTCAATGTCTGCGAGACAGAAAGTGATTCGAATTATGCCGGAAACCGTCTCGCCGGGATAAAGTTTGTTTCTCAGCCAGACCTTAATGGATTATGCTCTGTAGCCGGGACTCTCCTTTATGA
>Ga0315277_10009012_pt1 | contig 12782 bp, 9 predicted proteins | sample YL17G05_15_MG_FD_203695 | JGI IMG/M metagenome (GOLD analysis project Ga0315277, IMG submission 203695) | Sediment microbial communities from Yellowstone Lake, YNP, Wyoming, USA - YL17G05_15 | ecosystem: Environmental > Aquatic > Freshwater > Lake > Sediment | place: USA: Wyoming | collected... | reverse complement strand
CCTCAAGGGCCTGAGCCCGAACCTGATAAGTTCCTGCCTGCGCCCAGGTATGGGACAAAGAGACGGTGGTTCCAGAGACAACAAGGTCTGACTGGTTCTGAGATCCGTCACCCCAGTCCATGACGATTCTCACTCTATCCCCGTTGGGATCTGTGGCAGAAGTAGAGAAACTGAGTTGCTGACTCGCATTTCCCTGAATTGGACCCTGGACAGCCCCTGGCGTCGATGGAGGCGTATTGCTGCTCTGAGCAATGGTGACTGACAAAGAAGAAGACCAGGGACCTTGCAAACCGTGTTCATCCTCAGCACGAACTTTCACCACATAAGTCCCGGAGTTCTGCCACGAATGGCTTAGCGATGCTGACGTGTTAGACGAAACCAAATCGGTGCTTGAAGTCTGTCCGTCACCCCAGTCGAAGAGGTACTTAACCTTGTCACTATCAGGATCCGATGCCTTCGCCTGATAGCTATAGGAGACTCCTACCGAACCTGAGGAAGGACCGCTCTCGATTAAGGCCTGAGACGGTGCTCCATTCGTGCCGCTGCCGAAAGCCAGCTTCAGGAGCATATCGTAAGTGTAGTTAGCTGTCAGGCTTGTCCCTTTGTACCAAGCACCGTCAACATACGGGTTTCCTGAACCGATCGGTACTCGGAAGTAATTTGAAGAACCCGTGCTCGTGACGCTTAACACAACCCAGTAGGTGCTGCCCTTTGTCAGCAGAACACCGTTTGAGAATTGAACGGTACACCACGTCGGGCTCGCGTAGTTCGTTGAGGTGACGGCCGACCGTGGGATCGTGGCGCTGGCAAGATTAGTCCCCTTGGGTGTAGAGCGGATGCTTACCGTGATGTCACCCGCGGGATTTCCGGCCTTTGCAAGGGCCACGGTCACGCGGACCAGATTGGATCCTGCCGCCTTGAAAGACTGCCCCTGTGCAAGATAACTCGAACTATAGCCGAGATAGGTGTAGGTTGATGGGGTTTCAGCTGTCGTAATCTCCACGGATACGTTCGGGTCCGGGTTGACGGTGATGGAGACGTCATCGGAAACAGTGAAGTCACCGTCAAAAACTGTCAACCGAAGGACGTAGTTTCCTGCTGCAGAAAACGAGGCATCCGTTTGAAGGGCGGAAGCGTTGGTGAAGACGACGTCTCCCGGCCCACTCACTTTCGACCAGGTGACCGTCAGGGCTCCTGGAGGGTTCGGTTTTCCGTCATCGCTGGCTGTCCCGACAAGGTGGGCAGAAGCTGGAAGTGTGATGGTCTGATCGGAGCCGGCTGAGACCACGGGCGGGTCATTTGGGACGTAGTTGAACGGGAGTTGCACTGGGAAGTAGGCGTTTTGCGTATTTCCGCGGAAGTACTCAATTTGGACCTGGGCTATGTCGAGCCACGCATAGTGGGTCTGACCGGAAACCTTGATCTTGAGGAAGTTGACATCGTAATAGAAGTTCCACGCAAGAGGTTCCCCCCGGGAAAAGGGATTGGACCCCATATTGAAGAGGCCCTGGGCATCCGTGATACCGGTCACGTCAACCGTATTGTCGATATACTTGCAGTACCAGTGCCATTCCCCGGGCCATTCGCCGGCCCGGTAGACCTCAATCGTAGCATTAGGCACGGCCTTTCCGCTTGCGTCCACGACCTGCAGATAATTTTTCTGCGGCATCTTGTTGTCGAGATACACCCCAAGTCCTGGGTGGGCATTGTAGTTCGCCCAGCCGGGCAGAGGCCGCTGTTCTGCGTAAACATTCCATCCAGCCGCCTCCCACTCGCTGTAATAAGGGACCGTATTGCTCATCAGGGATGGAGCCTGGCTGTTTTCTCGAACCAACGTATCATCATTTGCATAAATCCTTTTCCCGTTGTCATCAAGAACGGCAATGTGCTTTCCGTGGATGTTGAGCGCATAACTGTCCACGAGGTAGCGAGCATGATTCAACTCATGAATCAGGCCTGGCTCAAGATTGAACGGACTGCTTTGGCTATAGAGGTTGTAGAACCCGGAGCTGAGAATGTCCTTCTCAAACCCCCACATCATGTCCACGGTCTTGTCGCTCATGTCGGGATCATTCGTTGGAATCCCCCCATTGAGCGGTAGCGCTCCATCGGTGACGACAATCATTCGATCGAGCCGCACACGGTCGAAACACCCCTGCGGCGTCGAAGGGAAGATGGCCGTTTCAAGCATCTCATTCCACTTATCGATCTGGCGCTGGGCCCAGTCCTCCCAGGAGTTGGCCTCGTCTGCAATCCCCAACCGCTGCGTATACGAATACTGGTTCGTGTTAAAGAAGTTGTACACCGACCGCTCAACCCAGAATCCGACGAGCAGGGCATTGATGTGTTCGGTGCGAAGATTGTTCTGCTCCGATTTCTCAGTGATGGCATTCGCTGGATCAGCAAAGAAAGAGATCACATGATCTCCTTGCTGCCAGGTGTAGGAGAGATCGTATGTTGTTTCGTACCCCGAGGCAATGGAGGTGGCAACGCCTGAAGTTGCCTCGACTCCATCGATATACCACTTAAAGGCAAAATTCCCTGTGGCCGATGTCCCACGACTCCGAACGTGTGCCGTAAAGGTGACGGCATCACCCACGGCAGGCGTGTTCTTTGTGGCATCGTAGTCGTATCGGGGGCTCCGGCTGATGTAGGTCACGTCGATGTCAATGGTTGAGGTGGAAGTCCCTCGAAATGGATTGCTGGGCAGTACCTGCCCAAAAGAAGTGGCCGGAGTAATGACAGAAAAGACGAGCAACACGACGAACAACACTGGCTTCCAATCTGCTCTTTTCATAGTCCCTCCCGAATGATCGTTCTTCTGATGATGTAAGTACACCGTATCCACCTGCTATCTCCATCGAAGGGGTGAGTTCGGCACCCCTAGTATCTCAAAACCGTGATTTTGTTGCCAAGTCTCCACATAGTCAATAGACTGCAATCCATGTGCCGCGGTAGATATAATATTTTGATAAATCATTTCAAATAGTTATCATCACGCTAGTCGATATTGTTTTCACAAATGGAAAACACTTTCCCTTTTAAGTAATTTTTTTCCCTTATTTGCCTCTGTTTTCGCATCCTTCTCCGCCGTTCAGCGGGTTTATCGAGGGAAGCATCTCTCTTACCGTGACAGAACTTCGTACCGCTCCCTGGCCATCCGAGGATCACCGGGATGAAGCAGACCGAGCCTACTGAGAAAGGATGCCCTACTTATGGAGCCCCACAGGCAAAGCCCGTGGTACCTTGGCCAACGCCCAAGTGGGGCGACATTCCGGTCACACGATGGCGCATTCCTCCACGGCCAAAGGCCGTAGTCTCCTGCCGCCGGAATGACGCTCCGCGATTCCAAAGTTTTGGACAGCGACTCGTCCTGAAAGGGGGAAGAAAAGAACAACACAATTTTTCCACAGGTTCTGAGGAATTACGGAAGACAATAACTTTGAAAGAATTTTTTGAAAGAATTTTTTGGGTTGACAAATGCATGGAGTCTTCTGTACTCTTATGCGTCATCCGTTGCGTCCAATTCTCTGAACATTCTTAGACGATTCAGCGGGTACTCTTAACTGATCGAAGGAATGGCTATGAAAAAAACAACTCTGCTCACGCTTCTCCTCCTCCTCTTCTTCCTAGGGGTCGACACCTCACTTGCCGTGGAAGTCACGATTTACGGCCCGGTTCAAATGACGAGAGAAAGAGGCGAGGCTCGTTTCTTCAAAGCAAGTTTTCCAGCCAACAAGGGAAAGGCCACACTCCTTATCAGGAACGGGGATGCCGATGGAGACCATCGGATGCGCGCGGCATGGGGATGGATCAACCAGAGACCTGTTCTCCGCCCTCCTGACGTCAGCCACCATTCTTACGAAATGGAAGTCCCCCTCCGTTTAGATAAACAAAATTCTATCCTCATATATGTTCTCGGGAAACCAGGGGATTCTCTCACCTTTGAAATCATCCAGGACGTCGATTGGCTTTCCTTCCAGGAGGGCGATCCTGGGTTGCCAGGAGATCGCGTACTGATTGACGGGATTTACGTCGGAGACGAGTGGTTTGACTTGGAGACCGCAGTCTCACTTGGACATTATCCTGATGGATTGACTGCGAGTCTCTTTTTTCCAACGGACAGTCCGATCCAGGCACTCATGATCAATCCAGTTCTTGAAACGTTGGACATCGACGAATCCAATCCTTGTTGGTTTGCTTTCGGGGCTGGCCTATATTTCTCCGGCACGACTGATTACAACGGGATTGAGGGGTTTTTTGTTAACCTTTCACCGACGGTTATTCAAGACTGGGTTCTTTGGGCAAATGGGCTTCGGTCCGGCTGTCAACTTACGCCTGATGATTTTTATATCACCGGTCTTGCCATCTGGGATCTCAATACAGGATCTCCCATTCCCACGCTCGACGGGGCCATCTTTCTACCCAGACAAAACGTTCTCCCGTAACGATAGGGTGTAATATCCCCAGAGTGCGGTCCGTCTTTCCCTCGCGTTTTGGCACGGCGATTTTATTTGCCTTTACCAGACCAGCCGACGTGCCCGCGACTGTCCTCGGAGTGCTTCTCTGTCACCCGATAGGCGCTTCAAAACAGGGGTGTGGTTTTCTTCGACTGAAATGGAGCCCCACGGGCAAGCCCGTGGTCCCCATAAACCATACCCACCTACGCCCCTGAGCGCTCAAGAGCTCCCGCCTTCGCGAAGCCCGCTACGGCGGGCGTAGGAAGGTCGGTGCGCAGGCGCCAAGGCTTCGGTGGGTCATCCGCCAGTAAGCGAAATCCGCCGAAGCATGGTAGAATGGTCGGTGTTAGCTTTCCCGTCCAGAGTTACGCATTCCTCCACGGCCAAGGCTGTGGTCTCCTGCGTAGGCGGATGAAGTTCTCTCTACTCGATCTTCTGGTGAGCGACTACAGAACGGTAATAATCGTTGGTTTGGAGAAGAGATTGATGTGTGCCCATAGCGACGAGACGACTCTCATTCAGCAAGAGAATCCGGTCGGAATCCTTGATCGTCGAGAGTCGGTGTGCAACCACAAACAGGGTCTTGTCGCGAACAAGGGTAGGAAGCGATTGGAAGATGGGGATTTCGGTCAGACTATCCAAAGAAGAAGTGGGCTCGTCAAGGACCAAGAGGTCGGGATCTTTGATCAGGGCCCGCGCAAGAGCCAGGCGTTGTTTTTCTCCTTCTGATAAATTGACCCCTTTTTCACCAATCACTGTCTGGTACTTCGCCGGTAGCTCTTGAACAAAGTTGTGAATTCCAGCAACTTCCGCGGCGCGAATGACTTGCTCCTCGTTGGCCTCAGGGTTTCCGTAACGAAGATTCTCTAGAATCGTGCCCGAAAGGAGAATCGGGTTTTGAGAAACATAGCCGATCCTTTGACGTAATGACCCGACTTCGAAATCAGCAGCCGAACGTCCATCAAAATAGATCTCACCTGAGGTGGGTTTGTAAAAACGGAGAATAAGGCTCACCAGTGTTGTCTTGCCAACTCCGCTCGGCCCGACAATGGCTACCCGTTCCCCGGGGCGAACGGAAAAGGAAACTTCTTTCAGCACCGCATCGCGGCCGGCATAGGAAAAGGAAACGTTTCTGAATTCTACCTCTCCTCTCAGCCGTCCGACCTTGGCTCCAATGTCCACATTTTCTTCGGGAACGATGTCGAAAAGTGCCGAAACCCGCTCGAACGAAGCGAGGGCATTTTGGAGCTCAAGATTCGCCGAGGAAAGGAACTGGGCCGGACCGAACACATAAGCCAGATAGGCTTGAAACGCCAGCATCGATCCCAAGCTCCAATGGTCCACAATCACCCAGTAGCCTCCCAAAGCAAGCAGAACAATTCTCGCCAGCCCAGGCATGGAGTTGATGATCAGGTTTGCAACCGACCATACGGCCGTTTGCTCCATCGTGATTTGAAAGGCAGACTTCAATTCGGACATCAGGCGGGACAGCGTACGAACTTCCGAAGAAAATGCCTTGATGAGTGAAACTGAAGAGAGAGATTCTTGAAACTGACTCGAGACGGTGGCCTGTTGTTCCATGCTCTGGTGGCTAAGCACACGAATCTTTCCTGAAAAATAACGAACACAGAGTACAAGGATGGGCAAGATCACCAAGGCGCAAATGGCCAGTCTCCATTCCAGGTAGAAGAGAAGCCCTATTCCTCCAATGAAGCGCAGGAGATTGCTGAGAATCCCAACGATCGTCCCGGAGAAAAACCAACGAAGCCCCTGCACATCCGATGAGAGGCGTGACATCAGGTAGCCTGTCTCGTTCTGATCGAAAAAAGCCTTCGGAAATCGCAGAGCCCGCTCTAGGAGGTCATGCTGAATGTCGAGCAAGACCTCTTGCTCAAATCGAGCAAAATAGAACTCTTGGAGCAAAGTAGCTAATCGCTCCAGCAGTCCGATGATGACTAAAAGGATGATGGCTCCTGCCAGGAGGACCAACTGCCGATCCAGAAGGACACGGTCAACCAGATAGCGGAAGATAAGAGGCTGAGGAAATGCAAACAGTGCTGTGAAAAGAATGAGAAGGATGCCAAGGGCTCCCTTGCGCCAGTGTCGGGCAACAAAAGGCTTAAGATTTTTAAGGTCGGCTTTAGCTCCGGTAACCCCTTCCTGCCCGGAGATCCGATCTCGAGGTAATTTCTTGGAAAGCCCACGTCTTAGATAAGTGAGCCAGCTTTCAATGTTCGCTTGATCTGTTTCATTCACCATAGATGAGATCACTCCCTATCTGTTTCCTGGCCGAATGGGCCACACTCCTGGAGCTCCACGGGAAAGCCCCTGCTTACCACAGGCAGGCCTAGTCCCCAAGAACCTTACCCACACGTCCCTAGGCTCTGAAAGGACTCGGTTCGTAAGAACCAAGGCTTCGGGGGATCATCCGCCCGTGAGCGAAATCCGCCGAAGCGTGGGTGATTGGTCCCTGAAAGCTTTATATCCAAAGTTACGCACTCCTTTTCCCGGTTAATGTCGGGGGTCTCCCGCGTAGGCGGATGAAGGAACGATGTCTTATCCTCCGTTCTATATATCATATTTTTCAGAATAATCTAAATCAGTTCATTTGCAACCCTGTGCTGTAGTATACCTGTCCAAAATAAAGTTTTCACCGCAGACGCCGAGGACGCGGAGGAGAAAGTCTTTGTTTGGCGGAGAGATGCCGCCAAACAAAAAGGTTCCTGTCGTTCTAATACTAAGCTCATCATATCTGCCATAGCCAATAAAAAGGCTCGATCTTAATTCCGAAGGGAGGGAGTTTCTGATCCAATCGCCATCTCCCGATTGGATCAGAAAAAAAATCTGCCTTTGCGATCTCTGCGTCTCCGCGGTGAACCTGATTCTGAAACAGGCGTAAATCGTTTTGCTTTCTCCCATGGGAAAGATTATGAATAGGACCGTTCACACTCCTTCGGGAAAGAGCTTCTAACAATGAAAAGATGGGTTGCGATCGTTCTCCTTCTGATAACCACATTCTTTTGGGGGATCACCTTCACTGTTGTGAAGGAGGCTATCCGTCAGGTTGACGTATACGTTTTCCTCTCACAACGGTTTTGGATTGCCTTCTCCATTCTCGCACTCATTTCTTTAACCCAAAAAAGAACTTTCAACCCGCAAACTTTAAAAAGGGGGACGATCCTTGGACTGTTCCTCTTTGGAGGGTACGCTTTCCAGACCGTTGCCTTGAAATACACAACGGCCTCCAATGCTGGCTTTCTCACGGGGTTGAGCGTCGTTTTTGTCCCCTTCATCGGTTTCCTTATCTTCAGGCAATCGATCCCCACGAGCGTTCGATGGGGTGTCCTCTTGGCCACAGTCGGACTTTTCCTACTGTGCACAAACGGAATCTGGACGATGAACTATGGCGATCTCTTGACGATTCTCTGTGCGGTTTGCGTGGCCTGGCACATCATTTTTACCGGAGAATTCGCGCCCGTAAATGATATTTACTGGTTGACCACCATTCAGATAGGGATCGTGGCACTGCTCAGCACGTTCGTTGTTCAATGGTACGGGCACTCCGTCTTGATCTGGCACCCTGAGATTCTCTGGGCCTTAGTCATCTGTGTCCTGTTTGCAACTGTTTTCGCCTTCCTCGTTCAGACCTCCACACAGCGTATCATCAGCCCCTCGCACATCGCTCTTGTCTTCTGCACGGAGCCGGTCTTTGCCACTCTCTACGCCTACTGGGCTTCCCACGAGAGGCTGGGATCGTACGGCATCATCGGGGCCATACTTATTCTTGCCGGTATGGTGATCTCCCGTCCAACCACCTCTCAAAAAAATTCCAACTAGAGATGAGCGAACTCGCAACGATTGAGAATGTGTGAAAGAGCTAAAATCCCGACAAGAATGAACCCGGGCCATAAAGACGAATTCTTTCGTACGGTCTGACGCATTGAATGGAGTGAAGTCTATCGCAGGACAGGTAAATCTTTCGGTCAGAGAATTTGACTCAGAAATTGTTTGGTACGATCATGGGTAGGATGATTGAACATCTGATTGGGAGTCCCTTCTTCCAGAATGACTCCATAATCCATGAAGATCACGCGATCCGCCACCTCCCGGGCAAACCCCATCTCGTGCGTGACGACCACCATCGTCATCCCTTCGATCGCCAGCTTCTTCATCACGTCCAACACCTCCCCGATCATTTCAGGATCGAGAGCTGAAGTCGGCTCGTCAAACAACATGATCTTTGGATCCATCGCAAGGGACCGAGCAATGGCCACCCGTTGCTGCTGTCCTCCCGAAAGCTGACTGGGGTAGGAATTGTTCTTCTCTGGAATTCCTACTTTACGGAGCAACTCCATCGTCCTATTCGAGGCCTCTTCTTTCGATCGTTTGCGAACAACGGTCTGCGCCAGGGTAATGTTTTCGGTCACGGTTTTATGGGGAAAGATGTTAAAAGACTGGAATACCATCCCCACTTCTTCACGGACTTTATTGATGTCTGTCTTCGGATCGTAGAGATCAATCCCATCGACGATGATACGTCCGGAATTGATATCCTCCAGCCGATTGATCGAGCGAAGGAGAGTACTCTTTCCCGAACCACTCGGCCCGATGATCACCATCTTTTCGCCATCGTAAATATCCAAAGAAACGCGGTCTAGTGCCTTGAGCGATCCGAAGTACTTCACCACATCCTTCATCTCGACCATCTTTCGGCGCTCATTTGCCTGCACTAATCCGTTCCTCCATGATACTGACGAGCTTTGAGAAAAAGAGGGTAATAATTAAATAGACCAAGGCCACCAGGGTGTACGTCTCAAAGTAGGTAAATGTCTCTGATGCAAACTCCCTGCCCCGCCTCAGAAGATCGGCCACAGCGAGTATCGAGACGAGAGAGGAATCCTTCAGGAGAGCAACAAATTCATTTCCAATGGGTGGGAGAATCACGGTCACGGCCTGAGGCAGGATCACATGAACCATGGCCTGAGATTTATTCATCCCAAGGGAACGGGCAGCCTCCATCTGGCCTTTGGGAATCGATTGAATACCGGCCCGAAAGATCTCTCCCATGTAGGCACCATAACAGACGGCCATGGCAATGATGGCGCTGGTGATGGCGGGGATGTTGACGATCCGGCCCAGAGCATAGTAGATGTAAAACAGTTGAACCAGAAGCGGGATTCCCCGAATCACCTCCACGTAAAGGGAGGCAATTCCATTGATGACTCTGTTCTCCGCCAATCGGCCCAACCCCGCAAAGAGGCCGATCACCAGGGCCAGGAGAATGGCACCGACGGTTACTTTGAACGTTACCCAGATCCCATCCGGGACAAAGGCGATGATGTTCCGGTAGGGATCTGGGGTAAAGAGGATGAGATACAAAACCATGGCGATGGCACCAAAGAATGCCACCCTCCAGGCCGTAAACATCCCCGCATCTTTCCGTCGAGGGATAGCAGCCCCGTCACCCACCTCGATCGTGAGCGGTTCTTGCTCTGCTATTTTTTCCGGTTTCCTTCTTAACGGAGCCATTTTTTCTTCAATTGCTCATCGATCTTTTTTGCCTTGGCTGCGCGGATTCCCTTGTTCAGCAGATCGAGTAACGCTTTGTCTCCCTTTTGGACAACAATTCCGTAAGACTCTTCAGTGAATGGCTGACCCGCAATCGCGAATTTTGCCTTATATTCGGTTCTCTGCAGGGCGAAATGAGCTGCCGTGGGTTCATCGCAGACAACCCCGTCAATGCGGCCCGCCGCCATGTCTTCAAAGGCGAGACCGATCTCATCGTAGGTCTTGAGCTCTACCCCTTGAACCTTCTTGATTTCGAAGGAACCCGTCGTCCCGATTTGGGCCCCTACCTTCTTTCCTTTCAGGTCTGCCAAAGCCTTAACGTTCTTTGCTGTCTTCGGTATGACCAGAATCTGACCGACGTTCACATAAGGTTCTGAAAAATCATACTTCTTTTGACGCTCCTCTGTAATGGTCACGGATGAGATGATGGCGTCATATTTCTTGGTCTCCAAACCACCAAAGATACCGTCCCATGCGGTGTTTTTGTATTCCACCTGGAACCCTGCTTCTTTCGCAACAGCGTTCATGAAGTCGATATCGAACCCGACGATCTTCTTGCTGGTATCCACCATCTCCATGGGCGGCCACGTGGCATCCGTGGCGACGACCACCTTACGCACCTTCTTCGCCTGTGCAAACGTGTCACTTGAGATCAGGGCAACAACACAAAGAGCAACCAAAACCACCAAACACATTACATAGAACCGACTGACTTTCATAGATCCTCCTTTTTGTGATGAGATTTTCTTGCCAAGGCTTCCAGTTCGAGCACGAACACACTCTCTGCCCTTGACCAAAAACACAAGACGCCTGAGACGTTAGCATCATTAATATCTTTTGTCAATTTTTTCGGCGAAAAGACAACCGTTCCTCATTGTTCAGCTGGGGTTAAGACCCTCCTCGCACGTATGTCCTGAAGCTTTCCATCTTTGACAACCGGGCTCCCGTTCACAAAGACCCAATCGAAACCCGAGGCGAGTTCCTTCGGATTGTCGTAAGAAACACTCTCTCTAAAATATCTCTCGTCTGTTTTGATTTAACTGCCCTATTCCAGCAATCCGATCATTGCGAATAGCCAGATCGCCCACTCTTGGAGGAGTTCCCAACCCGTCAACAATCGTTGCATCTTTAATCAGCCGTTCAAGCATGTTTTTCATCCTGTTCGGTATTCGACTCTTCACACGTTTCGACTGTCGCACGGATTCCCTAAGTTGTCAACATTTTCCAACACTTGGCCCTCATTTGACTTCAATTGTCTTGATACAGCTGGATTGGAATTTAGGTTTGACATTACCCTCAAAAAAATATACATTTGGCTTATAATAGGAGTTAGATACACCAAAAGGGAATACGAGGAGGGTATGGAACTCACCAAAGTTGTTGCGAGGTACAGGAACGGTGCTGTCATCAAAGGTTTTACCCGCAACTTCTTTCCCAACAAAGATCTTTTCCACATCTCTCCACCTGAGAATCCCTATGGAGATCCGAAAGGGATCTCGATGAAGGATCTGAAAGCAGTTTTTTTCGTGCGGGACTTTCTGGGGGATGCTAAGTACAACGAACGGAAGAGATTCGACGAAATACAAAAACCCTCTGGCCACCCGATGGAGGTGGTCTTCTCGGATGGTGAAATGCTCGTGGGCGCAACATTAGGCTACGATCATGATAGACCCGGTTTCTTTATTACCCCGGCAGACCCCAAGAGCAACAATATCAAGGTGTTTGCGATATCCTCTTCGGTCAACAAAGTCCGACGTTTGTGATTGTGTTTTTTTATCCCCAGATGGCAAAAAAGGGGCTAGAAGAATTCTTGAAATCTTCTAACTCCTTGAACTTATTTGGTAGTGGGGCGTGGATTTTAACCACGGACCTTCGGGTTATGAGCCCGACAGATACCTTTCTGGTTCCATTGTTGTTCCTTGGGTTTTCACGGGCAAGTCGGCTGGATGTCCCGCCTTCCTGCCATTAGGCAGGGGCGGGGAGGAAAGCCGACCCTATAATCGTATCTACATTTCCCGGAAGCCCCGCCCTGTGGGCGGGGAGCTTCACTCTTTCATGCCAAGATGTTTTTTTTCCTCTTTCACTTTCTCATGAAGCCAGACTTTTATCAAGGCACCGCGATCAACGCCTATTTTTTTTCGGACCTCATCGATATCTTTAACGAGTGACTCTGCAATATCCAATGTAACACGCACTTTTTTCCCATGACGGATTACGGTAGCCAGGGACATGTCGACAAGCTCATGAATGTCCTCTCCGGAGTCAAAACGACGGTCAAATTCTTCGCTATTCTTGGCCAGGGTTTTCCTTTTCATAGAGATGTACCTCCCTCTTTCTAGCACGCCTCACCGAAATGATGCGGGTCGTATTCCCACGTATCGTGTATACGGCCGCCCAAAAGGATTGGGGTCAAAAAAATTGGGGTCAGGCTTGCAATATTGCAATTTAGGAACCTGCCTCCAATAATTCCTTCATCCTCTCTGCCAGTTTCAAATCCGTTTTGGACCGTATCTGTAGTCGCCTCGCTGCTGAGCTTAACGTCGAAACATCTCGGCCTGTGCGCTTCCCTAACTCACCAAGAGTGCAAACCCCCAACTCTAAAACCAACCACGCCGCAATCCCCCGGACCTCAGATAACCTACGATCTTTTCCCACCCCTCCCAAATCCTTTTCCTTAAGGAAGTGGAAGATTGTAGAAGATTGGGGTCAGGCTTGCTATATCGCAATTTAAGAAAACACCTCCCTTAATTCCTT
>Ga0315277_10009011_pt1 | contig 12783 bp, 7 predicted proteins | sample YL17G05_15_MG_FD_203695 | JGI IMG/M metagenome (GOLD analysis project Ga0315277, IMG submission 203695) | Sediment microbial communities from Yellowstone Lake, YNP, Wyoming, USA - YL17G05_15 | ecosystem: Environmental > Aquatic > Freshwater > Lake > Sediment | place: USA: Wyoming | collected... | reverse complement strand
ATCAAGGAAGTGGCGGGTGTCCCGGTGTTCTGCGTCGGCCGTGTCAACGATCCCGTGGCGGCGGAGCGCATCCTGGCCAACAACCAGGCGGACATGGTGGGCATGACCCGCGCCAACCTCTGTGACCCGGAGCTACCGAACAAAGCCCGCGAGGGACGCCTGGACGAGATCCGCTACTGCATCGGCTGTAACGAGGGATGCTGGGGACGCATCTACCAGACGCTGCCCATCACCTGCTCCATTAACCCCAGCGCCGGCCGAGAGAAGGAGATGGAGATAGTCCCCGCGCCGGTGAAGAAGAAGGTGATGGTCATCGGTGGGGGCATTGCCGGCATGGAGGCGGCGCGCGTGGCGGCCCTCCGCGGCCACACTGTCTCTCTCTACGAAAGGGAGCAAGTGCTGGGAGGACAGCTTCAGATCGCGGCCAAGGCCCCAGGCCGGCAGGACATGGCGGAGCCGGTGCGGTACTACGAGGCACAGTTCAGAATCCTGGGCGTCAACGTGAACCTGGGCTCGCCGGTTGACGAAGGCACCGTCCTGGCCAACAACCCCGACGCCGTTATCGTGGCAACGGGCGGGCTTCCGGCTAGGCCGACGTTTCCGGGAGCCGACCAGGCCAACGTCGTGACGGCCCGCGACGTGCTCTCAGGAACGGCCGAGGCTGGCAGGAAGGTCATCGTGCTGGCTACCGACCGGGGAATGGAGAGCCTCACCACAGCCGAGTTCCTGCTCGAACGTGGCAGCGAGGTGGAGATCGTTGTCCCCGAGGCCTTTATGGGGTTTCCCATCGAGCCCATCACCCTCACCCTGGCCCTGATGCGGCTCCACGCGAAGGGAGTGGTCGTGACCCCGGCCGTGGACATCAAGTCCGTCGAAGGCAGCACAGTAACAGTGTCCAGCGCCTACGCGCGCCAGCAAAGGACCATCGAGGGGGTTGACACAGTGGTGGTGGCGCGGGGCAGCGTTGCCGACGATGGCCTCTACCGGGCGCTCAAGGGCAAGGTCCGCGAGCTCTACTCGGCAGGCCAGTGCGTGGCGCCCCGCAAGATGCTGGATTCCACACTCGATGGACTCCGCGTGGGCAGGATGGTCTAGCACGGGCTGCGATCGCTACCTGTCCCCGTCCGGAGAACATGAGGACGGGCCCCGACCAGGTACACGCGGGGCCGGAGTGGCCATGGGTATCCAGGGAGCCGTGTGGGGGGTTGCCGAAGGCCATTCAGGGAGGCCCTCCGAAGCGGTCGTCTCCCTGATGGCCGAGGCAGCTCGGCTGGCCGACCAGCTCGGCACGGAGGCGGCCGCCGTCGTCCTCGGGGACTGTGACGACGAGTTCGTCGGCGCGCTCGGCTCCCAAGGGGCATCCCTCGTCTTCGTGGCCTCTGCTGACGGTGCGCCTGTTCCCGACGCCGACACCTGTGTTGCCGTCCTGACCAACCTTGTTCGCAGACACGAGCCGAGCGTCGTCCTCTGCGGCACGACAGCCCTCGCCCGCGACCTTGCGCCGCGAGTGGCGGCGCGCCTGGGGACGGGCCTCGCGTCCGACTGCACCGACTTCAAGGTCGGCCGCGACGGCGTTGTGCACATGTCGCGCGCCGCCTACGGAGGGCGGGCCTCCTGTACCGTTGTCTGCCCGGAAGCGCGGCCCCAGATGGCCACCCTTGGCCCCCGTCCTTCGGCCGCCGGTCGCAGCGCGGCTGGCCGGCAGCCGCAGGTGATCCAGGTGGAGGCCCCGTGCAGCGCCGTCGCTCCGGGCATCACAGTCCAGGGGCTAATCCAGGGCGACCCCCGCACGATGGACCTGGCGGAGGCCGACGTTGTCGTGGCGGGTGGCCGCGGCGTCGGCAGCCGGAAGGGCTTCGAGCTGCTGGTGGAGTTGGCATCGCTTCTCGGGGGTACCGTGGCCGCCTCACGGGTGGCCGTGGACGCCGGCTGGGTGCCCCACCATCGACAGGTGGGTCAGTCGGGACGCACCGTGGCACCCAGCTTGTACGTCGCCTGCGGCATCTCCGGCGCGTCGCACCACACTGTGGGTATGCGGGACGCCAAGACCATCGTGGCCATCAATACGGACCGCACCGCTCCCATCTTCGACCTGGCTGACCTAGCCATCGTCGGCGACGTGCACGAAGTGCTGCGTCCGGTGGTGGATCGCCTGCGGGAGACCAGGGCGAAGGCTCCCCCGCCCGGCGAGGCGGCCCTTGACATGCTCACCCAGTTGTGAGGGGGCGGCGGTGAAGATCGCGGTCTGCGTGACAAGGGTGGTCGATCTGGCTCTTTTCGCCGTTGTTCGATCTGGCAGGGTGGACCTCCATGACCAGCCTCGGAGCTACTGCCTGAATGCGGCCGACCAGGGTGCCCTAGAGGAGGCATTGCGCATCAGGGATCGCCTCCCCGGGACGCGGGTCACCGCCCTGAGCCTGGGCTCGCCCGAGTGCGAGCCGTTCCTGCGCGACTGCCTGTCCGCGGGCGCCGACGAGGCCGTGCTCCTTGAGGATCGCGCCTTCGAGGGTGGCGACACCCTGGCGACCGCGCGTGTCCTCTCGCGGGCCGTACGGGAGCTAGGCGCGGACCTCGTGCTTTGCGGTCGCCAGGCGACAGACGGCGCCACCGGCCAGACGCCCCTCCAGCTCGGCGAGCTGATGGGCGTGCCGACGGTCTCGGGCGTCGTGCATCTCGAGCAGTCCGACAGCGCGTCTGACCTCTTGGTGCACCAGAAGCTGGAGCGGGGCTATCGCGCCGTCATTCGCTGCCCTCTTCCTGCCGTCTTGGCGCTGGAGCCGGGCGTGGATCGCCTCCGCTATCCGCAGCTGCGCCAGCGCTTCCGAGCCCAGGGGGCGCACATTCAGCACTGGGACTGCGAACGGCTGGGACTATCGCCGGAGGAGGTGGGAGATAGGGGCTCGTGCGTACAAGTACTGGACGTCGGCCCACCGAAGCCGGACATGCGGGGCCTGTTGGTCCCCGATAGCGAACTGTCGGGGATAGAGCGCTGGGAGGCGGTCGTCTTGGGGGGCCTCAGCGGCACCGCCTCACCGCGGGTCGAAGGGCCGCCCGCGGTGTTGGCCGAGCACTTGCTCTCCTTCCTCGCCGAGAAGGGGTTCGTCTAGCGGAAGCGCTTTGCCTACAGGGGCGCTACAGCCTGTGGGGTGGCAATATTCCATCCGTATCTGGCATTGACCCTCTGAGCTATCTGGGCCAGGCCTGAGGCAACAGAGGCCCCACGAAAGTCCCGTTCGAATTGTGGATATCGCCGTCAACCCTCTGCGTGATAGGCAGATGCTCTACGGCGTGGATACACGTCGCGCAGCGCCGGTTGACTGCCAGGGACGGCCAATCTTCGTCATCGGGCAGAGGGCGTGGGAGGTCAGCACCTACAAACCGCGTACCAGCGTTTCTGCCATTTCGACGTGCTTGGGCATGCCGATCTGCCGGTACATGGCGATGGCTTCCGTCAGCAGCTCGTGGGCCTTGGCGCGGTCTCCGAGGCCGTCGCGGTCGATGAGCATGCGGGCGTACCAGCGCCGCACCTCCGGCTGCTCGACGACCACCGGTATCTCATGGGCCTGGCGCAGGGCCGTCCGGTAGTGCTCCTCGGCCTTCTCCCACTGGCCGCCGGCAGCCGCCGCCATGCCGGCCACAGTCTGAAGCAGTCCGTACGTCGGCCAGCGTACGACAGCGCCCGTGTCAATGGCTGCCAAGACCAGCGGGTAAATCTCACCGGCCTCGCGGCTTTCACCGAGAATCGCCAGCCCTTCGACCACCGCTAGGAGCATTGTCCAGGCGCCCCAGGTGTTGGCCCGGCCCAGGCGGGGGAGGTGACCCCTCTTCTCGCCCAGCATGGCTAGGGCCTCTTGCCTGCCCCCGCCGTAGGCCTTCCCCAGGAAGAAATACCCCCACTCCAATCCAGCCAGAAAGCCTGGGGGCTCCAGCCTGGCCGCCTCCCGGAAGCTCTCCACTGCCTCCTGGAAGCGGCCCCTCCAGACATGCGCGAGGCCGACGTAGGAATAGGAGTCGGATATGACGGGAGTGCCGATCCTGCGGCAGAGCTGCAGGTCTCCTCTCGCGAACTCCTCATACCTCTTGATGTCCCCCGTCAGCATGAACCGGCAGTGTTCGCGGTGGCGCCCAGCATTGACCACGGCACCCAGGTGGCCGATACGGGCGGCCAGGGGCTCGAGCTCTTTGCCGACTTCGGCCACTTCGTCCAGACGCCCGAGCAAGAGTAGGCTTAGCTGGGTGAGCCACAGCGCGTCGACCAGGTTCCACAGGTCGCCCGCCTCACGCAGGAGCTGCGCTGCGCGCAGGCCAGCTTCGACGGCTTCCCGCAAGCGCATGTGGCTCCAGTGACGCATGCTGTTGAACTGGAGAACGACTCCTAGCATGCGTCCGTCATCCAGGTTCTGCGCCATCTTCAGCGCCTGCGTGACGTGGTCGTCGCCCCCTTTGTAGTCTCCTGCCAGACTCTGCGCGGTGGCAGTTAGGGCCAGAAGGTAGCAGCGGGGGCGACTGACTGCCTCTCCCACAGCAGAGAGACCGCGGCGGGCGGCGTCCAGGGAATCCAGCCAGCGGCCCCCCCAGGCCAACTGCTCAGAGATCCGTGCACAGATACTAGCCACCGCCTCGGAGTCGCCTAGCTCCTCGTGGGCGGCCAGGGTCTCCCGCCAGTCAGCCAGTGCCTCGTCCCAGCGGCCCAAGCTGCGCAGGGCCAGCCCCCGCTTGAAGAGCAGGTCAGCCCGCCCCCTTCGGTCATCGGCTGGCTGCAGGGAGAGGGCGTTCTCGTAGTCGCGCAGGGCGTCCTCGAAGGCGGCCGCGGCCATGGCCTGGTCGCCAGCCAGCGCCAGGTAGCGCACCGTCTTCTCGGGGTCGGCGGCGGCGCCCGCTTGGTACAGGTGATGGGCCAGGTCGGCGGCGTGCTCCTCCAGGGCACGGCCGTAGGCCCGCTCCATGGCCTCAGCGATGCGCAGGTGCAGCCTCTGCCGCCGGGGCAGGGACAGAGCGCTGACCAGCGTCTGGCGGATCAGCTCGTGGGCAAAGGTGAAGCGGGCTTCCGGACCGTCGCTGGCGGCGGTGATGAGGCGGGCCCGCTCCGCCTCGTCGACGACGTCCAGAAGGGCGTCGGCATCGAGGGCCTGCCCTGAGCCTGCCGAAGGGTCGCCCAGCGCCTGCAGCAGGTCGAAGCTGAAGCCACGGCCGATGACGGCGGCGGCCGTGAGGACCCGGCGGCACTCCTCGCAGACGCGCTCCAGCCGCCGCCCGATGACCAGGCGGACCCCCTCCGGCACGTCCAGCTCCCCAACACGGAGGTCTGCGCGCCAGCGGCCCTGGGCGTCGAACAGCTTCCCCTCCTCGGCCAGGTGCTGGAACACCTCCTCGACGAAGAAGGGGTTACCCTCCGTCTCAGCGTAGACGGCCTCCACCAGCGTCGTTGGCGGCTCCTGGCCGCTCAGGGCCCGGAGCATGGCCGCCACGCCGTCTTGGGGCAGCCGCCGGAGGGCGATGCGGTGGGCCAGGCGCTGGCGGAGGAGCTCCTCCAGGGCCCTGGCCAGGGGGCGGGCCACGTCCAGCTCCACGTCTCGGTAGGTGCCCAGGATGAGGACGGGCACCTCGCGGAGCTGCTGAGCGATGTGCTGGAGCAGCAGGAGGGTGGAGTCGTCGGCCCAGTGCAGGTCGTCCAGCACGAGGAGGAGAGGCTGGGCTCGGGCGGCACGCGCCAGGAACTCCCGCACACTGTTCAACAGGTAGTGGCGTTCCTGCTCCGGCGGTAGCTCCAGAGGCGGCGGTATGTCGGGAAAGAGGCGGCGTAGCTCCGGCAGGAGCTTGGCCACCTCCGGCGCCGAATCGCCGAGGGCCTCGCGGAGGGCCGGCGGCGCGATCACCTGGGCCGCGCTCTCCAGGATCTCTACGAAGGGGACGTAGGGCGGCGCCTCCTCCATTTCGTAACAGTGGCCGGTCCAGGTCAGCATGCCCCGCTGGCGGGCCTCCAGCAGTAGTTCCTCGGCGAGACGCGTCTTGCCCACGCCGGGCTCGCCGCCGATCATCACCAGGGCGCCCTGGCTGCGAATCGACTGGTCCAAGAGGCGGCGCAGGTCGGCCCGCTCCGCCTCGCGCCCCACAAAGGGCGTGCGTTCAGCAACAGCCGGCCCGGCAGTCGGGGCTTCCTTCCGCCAGACGACCTCGTACAGGCGCCAGCGTTCGGGGAAGCCCTTCAGGCGGAAGCGGCCCCGGTCGACGAACTGGAGGTCCTTTGCCGACCCGATGACGGCCCGGACGGTTTCGGACACCAGGATCTGGCCGCCTTCGGCCTTGGCTATGATCCGCGCGGCAGCGTCCACCGCCGAGCCGAACAGGTCCCCCTCCTCTCGGATAGCCTCTCCCGTGTTAAGGCCGATGCGCACCTGCACCTGCTGGTCGGGGCGACGGCGGTTGTGCTCCTCGAGGGCCTTCTGTACGGCGACGGCACATTCAACGGCCTTGCGAGCTGAGGCGAAGGCGACCATGAAGCTGTCTCCTATGGTCTTGACCTCCTGGCCGCTGTGCTGCTCGATCTGCTGTCGCACGAGGTCAAAGTGGGCGTGAATAATCTCCTGGGCAGCGGCGTCGCCCCGGCCCGTCCTCATGCTGGTCGAGCCGACGACATCCGTGAACAGGACTGTGACCGTGGCCGTGCTGGTCATGGCGACTCCGTGACTTCCTCCCGCCAGCGCACTTCAAACAACCGCACTGGGTCATCCAATCCCCGTGGTGCTACCGATCCCCGGTCTGAGAACAGGACCCCCTTGCGGGCTACGAGCTAAAGCACCACGTCGGAAACCAGGATCTCCCCTAACTCCCAGGCTGCATGGCGGAGACGCGCTAGTAAGCGCACTCAGGCGTCTCCGACGGCGGGCAGCAGCGCCTCGCAGTCGCTGGCAACTCCGCTATGCCAGCCTTGTGCACTAGTTCCTCAGGGCTAAGGTCACATCGGCGGCGCGCAAGCGCTCGCAGAGGGTGGCCATTACCTTCTTCGATAGGCCGGGGACTGTGTCCAGAAGGCCGCTGAGAGAGCGTCGGTGCACGACCAGCAGGACTACAGGCGCATCAGAGATTACGGTGGCGCTGCGCGGCCTGCCGTCTATGAGGGACATCTCTCCGAAGAAATCACCAGTACCCAGGTGCGCGATGGTCGTGCCGTCCCTCTGGACTCGGGCGCTGCCTTCCACTATGAGCACGAACTCCAACCCCTGCGCTCCCTGCCGAGCCAGTATTGCGTCGGCACCCCGCTTCACCTGGTCGGCATGGCGGGCGACCATGTCAAGCTGGCGGCGGCTAAGCGCGCTGAACAACGGCACCTTCTTCAGGACGTCAATCTTGTCCGCGTGACGCTTCAGTAGCACCGGTCACCCCTCCTTCTCTCCGCGCTCGACACGTGGGTCGGCTAGTCTTTCTCCCACCACCTCACCTCCTACAGGGCGCCATGGTCAGGTCGCCAGCTGCGCCTCCGCCTCCCGTAGTCGGCGGCTGAGCACCGGCAGCATCTGCACGGCGATGGACGGGCTGGTGCGCAGCTCCCCCAGAAAGTCCCACCGCGACAGCACCACGCACTCGGTGTCCTCCAGCGCCCGCACGGTGGCCGAGCGGAGGTAGTTGTCCAGGAGTGCCATTTCGCCGAAGAAGTCGCCGGGGCCCAGGGTGCCGAGGACGCGTGGACTGGTTCCTTCCGCCCCTTTCACCACCTCGGCGCTGCCGGAGCCTACGAAATAGAACACCACTGCCTGCTCGCCTTCCTTGACAATGATGTCGCCCTTGCCGAAGTGGCGGCTGACAGCCCCTCTAGCCAGACGCCTGAGGTCCCTACGGCTGAGCTGTGAGAAGAGAGGCACCTGGGCGAGAGTGTCCTCAATGCTCATTGGTGTGCCTCCTCCTTGGATTGCCAGGCGGCCTTGCGCGACGGTCCAGCCCTATGCCTCCCAGCGCACCTCGTACAACCGCACGGGGTCTTCGAAGCCGCGGAGGGCCACCTCACCAAGGTCCGCCAACAGAAATCCCTTGCCCGCTGCGAGTTCGCGAACGACTGTGGGCACCACAATTTGGCCTGGCTCGGCATGTGCGCATATGCGGGCGGCAAGCTGTACGGCAGTACCGAACAGGTCCTCGTCCTCGGCAACAGGCTCTCCTGCATTGAGGCCGATGTGCACCCGTAGAGGCATCTCAGGATGCTCCCGTACTTGGGCGGCCACGGCCCGCTGGATGGCGATGGCGGAACCTAGGGCACTGGAGGCGAGGGGGAAGGAGGCCATGATGCCGTCGCCCGTGTGCTTGATCTCGCTGCCCCCGTGGGCCTTCAGCGCATCGCGGACGATGGCATTGTGGGTGCGGAGCACGTCTTGAGCATTGGCGTCGCCGAGGCGCTGGGTGAGGGTGGTAGACCCCTCCATGTCGGTGAAGAGGATGGTGACGAGACCCGACGGAGCGGCTACCGCCCCAGCCTCGCCACCCACGCCAACGAATTCTTCGACAGCCTTACAAATAATCTCGCCCACAGGTTCGTTGGGCAGATAGAAGTGATTCCTGCCCTCCAGGGGGAGGAAGCGGGCCCCCGGAATACCGGCTGCCAACTCTCGGCCCAACTCAAAGGGCACCATGGTGTCGCCCCGACGGTGAATTACCAGGGTTGGTGCTCTGACCTGCGGTAGGAGCTGCCTCACGTCGATGTCTCGCAGGGCGGAGACGAAGGCAGCGGCGTTCTCCGCCGAAGTGGAGACCCGTTGCATTTCGTTGAAAGCCCGAATAGCGTCAATATCGGCTGCGTCTGGCATGAAGAGACTCGTGAATAGCTGACGGTACGTCGGCAGATCACTGCCCCACCCCTGGCGGACTAGCGTCAACATAGCTTCAAACCCTTGGCGGCCCTCTTCGGTGTCGAGGAGCCGCAAGCGGGGGAAGGAGCCGTAGGGTATGAGGTGGCTAACCCGATCAGGATGGCGCGCCCAATAAGCGATGGCCGTCGGGCCCCCGTGAGAGGGGCCGAACAGGGCGACCTTCTCAAGACCAACGGCGTCAACCACCGCTTCTAGATCGCGCACGTGCCCCTCCGGCGAGAAGTCCTTTACCTCACGATCGGAGAGGCCCATGCCCCGGCCATCGTAGCGGACCAAGGTAAGACGCCGCGACAGACCATCGATGAAACTCCGCCAGATGGGATTCTCCCACTCAACCTCCAGGTGGGTGAACCAGCCGAGGACGCGGACCACCGGCGGCCCCTGCCCCACGGTGGCGTAGGCGATGCGAACGCCATCTGAAGTCTTGCAGAATCGGATTTGCTGCTCCATCACTCGCCCCCCTCCTACCCTATTGGATATGGCCGAACGGTATCACCGGCATGAACACCCGGAGCATGCCTTCCTCTAGCGTCCAGAAGGCGATGCTCACACCGTCGGCGGTCTTGGCGTACTGGATGCGTGGCTCCATGGCTACCACACCACCTCGTACACCCGCCGTCTGCCGATGCCCTTGAGCTGCTTGCGACCGGCGTCCCGGAACTCCACCCCCGCCAGCGAGCCGCCTATGGTGCACACCACCTCCGACACCAGGATCTGGCCTCCCTGGGCCTTGTCGGCGATGCGGGCGGCCAGGATGACGGCCGTGCCGAAGTAGTCCCCAGCCTCCTTTATCGACTCCCCCGCATTGAGGCCGATGCGGACGCGGATCGGCTCATCGGCAGTCTCATTGTGCTCCGCGAAGGCCTTCTGGATGTCCACGGCGCAGGAGAGGGCCCTGGAGGCAGAGGAGAAAGCCACCATGAAGCCGTCACCGGTGTGCTTGACCTCATGGCCGCCGTGGCGAGCCACCTGCTCCCTGAGGATGCGGTTGTGCTCCCGCAGAAGCCCATGGTATGCCTCGTCGCCCAGACGCTGGGCCAGCGCGGTGGAGCCCTGGATGTCGGTAAACAGGATGGTGACGGTGCCCCGCTCGTCGGAGTGGCGGGCCAGGCTGGGGGCGTCCGCCAGTGCCGAGGGCAGGATCTCCTCGATGGTAGAGCGCAGGGTTCTCCTTGCCCTGCGTGGGCTGGGGGTGAGGCCGGGCGCTACCTTCTCCTGGGCCTGCATCTTGACGGCCAGGACCTTCTCCGCCCTCTGAGGCAGGCCTATCTCCTGATAGAGCTGGAGGGCCTCGTTGAGCATAGCGGTGGCGGCCCCGGCGTCGCCGGGGGCGTCTCTGGCCAGGCGCATCTTGGCGTACCAGAAAAGGGTGGCAGCCAGCTCGAGGCGGTGGCCGAGCCGCCGGGCCAGGCCGAGGGCTTTCTCGAAGTAGGTAGTGGCGTCGTCCCAGCGCCTGCTGAGGGCGTCCAGCATGGCGATGACACGAGGGACGAGGCAGGGCCAAACCAACTCTACGCCTCGCTCGTTGAGCTCGCGCAGGCGCTCGTAGCAGGCGTCCAGGCCCTCTGTCTCGCCAAGCTCGGCAAGGGCCTCACCACAGGCGACCAGGTTACGCGCCCCTCCCAAAGCCAGCGGGCTCTCGAATGGCCACTGGGGGCGGTCAGCGAGGAGTTCCCGCGCTGACGTCGTATCCCCCTTCTCAAGGCTAAGGCGGAGCCGGCCGCGCCAGGAGCCCGCCACGCGGGCCTCCGCCTGGTCGTAGCGTTGCGTCAGCATCATGAGGACCGCAGAGTGCTCCAAGACATCCGGCACAAGGGCGAAGATCCGCATCTCGGAGGCCAGGGTGAGCACCTGCTCAGCGATGCGCTCCGCTTCCGCCAAGTCCCCAGCTAGAAGACGCTGCCATGCGATGTGGAGGGCGGCCGTGTAGGCGGGCTGGAACACCAGGCGCTCCTCGGAGGTCCGGCGTAGCTCCGCCCACTCGGGCCCATCGACTGCCACTCGTCCCTGCATGGTGGCTGACGACAGGCTTGGGACTCTCGAATAGCAGGCCATAGCCACATCGCCCATCGCTTCCCACACTGCGACAGAGCGGTCGCCTGCCTCCTGGGCCTTCTGGGGGAAGCATGCAAACCAGTAGAGGTAGGCCATGGCATTGAACAGCGCGCCGACTGCTCCGGGGTCGGTGACGTGCTCTGCCAGGGACTCCGCCTCGGCCACCTCCTTGAACGCGGTGTCGAAGCGGTGGAGGCGCAGCGAGGTGAGAGCGTGAAAAGCGAGCAGGACTGCTCGCTCTGCCCGGTCTGCCGGGCCGACCAGCTCCAGCCCCTTTTCGGCGAACCGCAGGCCGCGCTCCCATTGCCCCTGCCAGCCAACGTACCCAGCGAGCCAGCCGTAGATCATGGCTGCCCCGGCCACATCGCCCGCCGCTTCGAACTCCAGAGCCGCCTCTTCGCTGCTCTGGACCAGCCCCTCAAAGTCGCCGGCATCTCGCCGAGCCATTCCCAGATCGGCCAGGAGGGCCGCCTTCTCCCCCCGGGACAGGCCCACGGCACCCGCCAGTTCGAGGGCGGAGCGATAGAGGGGTACCGCCTCAGTCGGCGCGTAGGCAGCCAGCGCCTGCCGGGCAGCCTTCACCGTCCAGCGGTAGGTCGTCTCGGCAGGGGCAGCCTCACCAGCCTCACGGTAGTGATAGGCCAGCTCGGCCGCGTACTCCTCCAGATGGTCGGGGTAGGCCTCCTCCAGGGCGCGGGCCGCCCGCAGGTGCAGGCGCTGCCGCCGGGGGGCGCTCAGACGGCCGTAGAGGTTCTCCCGCAGGAGGGTGCTGGTGAACTGATAGTAGATACGCCTCTCCTGGCGCTGCTCCCACACCACTTGGGCGGCCAGAGCCTCCTCCACCGCCCGCAGGACGACCTCCTCGTCCAGCTCAGCAACGCGCTGGGCCAGGGAAAGGCTGAAGCGGCGGCCCAGCACAGAGCCCACCTGGAGCAGGCGGCGGCACTCCTGCGACAGGCCGGCCAGCCTGCGCTCCATCACCTCCCGCACGCTCTCGGGCAGGCCGATGTCGGAGATGGTGGTAGCCTTGCTGATCCAGCGACCCTCCTCCTGATGGAGGACCTCCGTCTCAATGAGGTGCTTGAGGGTCTCCTGGATGAAGAAGGGATTGCCCTCGGTCTCCTGGTGGAGGGCGAGGACCAGGGGCTGGGGGACCTCGTGCTCGGCCAGGACGGTGACAAGCTCCCTGACCTCGGACTCTCGCAAGCCCTTGAGGGAGAGCTCCCAGAAGCCGGACTCCCTTCTAAGGTGCGGCAGGCACTCTCTGAGGGGGTGGCCCGGCTCCAGCTCCGCCTCCCGGCAGGAGATGGCCACTAGCAGTCTGCTGCCGGCCAGCCGTCGGGCCAGGTGCTGGAGGAGAGAGCAGGTGCCCTTGTCCGCCCACTGTAGGTCCTCCAGCACCAGCACCAGGGGAGCAGATGTGGAGGCGTTCTTGAGGAACTCGGTTACCTCCTGGAAGAGGCGGTAGGCCTCGGCCTCCGCTGCCACGGGATGGGGCTCGGGGAGGTCAGGCAGCTTCACCTTCAGCTCAGGCGCCAGGGGGGCGAGCACCGAGCTTCCCTCGGTCACCGCCTGGCGCAGGGTCTCCACCGACGTGCGGGAAACGTAGTCCCGCAGGGCCTCGGCGAAGGGGCCGTAGGGGAGCCTGGCTTCCCCCTCGTAGGCGGCGCCCCACAGCACCTGGGCGCCCCGCAGCCGGGCGTAGGTGGCGAACTCCTGGAGGAGGCGGGTCTTGCCGATGCCGGCGTCGCCCACCACCATGACCACCGACCCCAGGCCGGAGAAGGCCCCAGCCAGCCTCCCCTTGAGCTGCCCCATCTCCCTCTCTCGTCCCACGAAGGCGCCCCAGGCCACCCGGCCGATGGGAGTG
>Ga0315277_10009010_pt1 | contig 12784 bp, 16 predicted proteins | sample YL17G05_15_MG_FD_203695 | JGI IMG/M metagenome (GOLD analysis project Ga0315277, IMG submission 203695) | Sediment microbial communities from Yellowstone Lake, YNP, Wyoming, USA - YL17G05_15 | ecosystem: Environmental > Aquatic > Freshwater > Lake > Sediment | place: USA: Wyoming | collected... | reverse complement strand
TGTGCATGATGATTATCAAAACATGGGCATAGGCACGGCACTTCTAAGGCATCTGCTTGCTCTCGCAAAAATGAAGAAGTTGAGAAAAGTCTGGCTTGTCGTAGATACTGACAACGATAGAGCCGTACAGATTTACAAGAAAGCGGGTTTCGAAATTGAAGGGAAACTCCGCAGCGAGAAATATCTTGAAGGTCAATACGGCGACTTGTACAGAATGGCGATTTTCCCATGAACTGCAGATGTCCTCAGGATCTGGGAGCGAGTACTTGATTGCGATAATCTCTTTGGCACCACTTCCGCCGCGATAATACTGACCAAAAACCCGCGCGCGCTAGACTTTTCAGATTTGGAAAATGAAAGAGCCCATTCAGATAGATGGGCCTACTATAGATGCGCACGCTTTTCTGCCCGGGGGGTGGTCATAGAAATCTCACCCAGCTGAGACCTTTGGAATTCAAAATGCTATTCTCAAAAGACCAGTTTTTCCTTTCAGCGTTTATTGAAATTCTCGACAAGCTTCCTTGACTGCGGCAAGAAACTTTGCCGCGTTCTGGGTGATCTTGTAGCTGATTGATAAGTGTCCTTGACTTGTAAGCACCGGAACCTTCTCCACTATTCCAGCTCTTGAAAGGACTCGGAGATGCTTTTCAACTGTGGCTCTGTGACGGTCAAGCTCGCGTGCCATCTTACCAGGGTTGCTGATGCCTCTTTCTATACATTCCAAGATTTGGAGTCTGGATCGATCTCCAAATGCTTTCAGAATTGTCTCTGTCTTTTCCTGACCGCTCATTTCAGATTTCCACTGTAATATGTGTACTCTTTTACTCTTAGGCAAATAAAGTTGCTTCTCAGCAAAATCATTTCGCTCCTGGCTGAAAATTATCCCCTAAGCTTCGGAAAGCCTTTTTGTGAAGGCGGACAAAATTGAAGTAGAGCGTGGATTAGAATATGTATCATCCAAGGATAAAGGGTCCATACCTCGAAATGGGACGAAGCTACGGGGCGCTATTGTACAACCATGGCTTCAGAGTTACAGCCCAATCAAAGGAAAAGCTCGACTTTTCAGCAAAATCTGAGCCAGAAGTAAGAAGAGTCTTTCCTGAAATATTGGATGAGATTAAGGGCTTCGCAGAAGGCTGCCACGCTTCATACAACGATATGGCAGCCTTCATGCTGACGATTGGAGCATTCAAACCTCAACCAATGTGCAGCAGCTTCGCCGCGTTCAACGGCTCTGATCTAATATTCGGGAGAAACTACGACTTTTTCTACAGCTTCAAGAAGTACACGGAAAGCTATCTGACAGCACCTCAAGATGCCTTCATCAGCTTGGGACACTCTGATGTCTTCATCGGAAGAGAAGATGGCATCAACGAAAATGGCTTGGCAATTGCGATGACAGGCCTGAGCGACAAAACAATCAAACCTGGAATCAGCTTCGTACTGGCAGTGAGACGTGTACTCGACAAGTGCACAAATGTCAAAGAAGCCGCAAAAAGCATTCTGAACATGCACGCTTCAGCCAACGCCAATTTCCTCCTGGCCGACAAGACAGGCGACATGGCTGTCGCTGAAGTCTCTACTGATAGGGTCCTAATCCGGAAACCAAAGGATGGTGAGAACTTCATCGTCTGCACCAATCATTTCGTCCTTCCTCAGATGCAGCAGTATGAGGACCTAGAAGGCCGGAACAAAGAAAACTGGGACACGATTCCACGATATGCCACAATCACAGAGGGTATCCGCAAGGCAGGACGAAAGATGAATATTAAAGCAGCGCAAGAGATCATGTCAGGTCACACAGGTTACGTGTGTTCTCATCAGGATAAAATAAAGCTGGGGACCCTATGGTCGATAACTGCTGGCCTCAAGAATCTTGACGTGTATCGAGCCGAAGGAAACCCATGTCGAACCAAATACGGAGAAGACTCAAGACTCAAAAGAGCAGTCCTGAAATGGAAACATAACTGTTGAAATCGCATCAGAACAACAGTATTCCTCATTTTCAACAATGTCCGACCCGATCTATAGTTTGGGGTTGAGATATTGAAATGCTGGGAGATGGTCTAAGAGAAAGCATTTGTTCGCGATATCAAATCTTGCGGTTTCTATGAAACCCGTAATCCAGTCTTCTGGTTATTATCGGGTCACAGAGAAGAGACTGGAACTCGTATCATCTCGCCAGGGCGGTTTTTGGGTGGCAGCACGCATTTGCTTCTTGATACATTTATCTTCCATCTAGTCCGCCCGCCTCTACCATCTGTCATAATGAAGTTTCTCTTGCAATGATATCGGTCGCTGCCTCACAAAGTAATCTTTTGGATATCCTATCAGAATCAGAGCTGCCACTTCATAGTCATCGGGTACACCCAACAACTTCTTCAGCGGCGCCGTATCGTTCGTTATGAAGGTCACTCCATACAATCCTTCGGCAGCCATCGCCAACAGAATATTCTCTATGCATGTCCAAGCAGAAGCAAGATTGTTCAGGTCATAAAGCGTCTTGCAGTCTATGAAGTGTCTTCTCATTCTGAAGCAAACGATAAGCAGCTCTGGCGAGGTTAGCATCATCCTTTTCTGAACAGGCAGTGCAGCCAGGTATGCTGGCTTTTCCCACTCTTCCATTTTGCTGATTGCTTTTTTCACTTCTTCTTCGGAAAAATCTTTGCCTTTGGCTGCGGTTACAACCTTCTGTCTTTGTTCAAAGCCTTTTATCAGTATGAATTCCCATTCTCTGAGGTGATTATGTGTCGGAGCCTTCAATCCTGCCGCGAGAACTCTCATGAGTTTTTCTTCCTCAACTGGCTTGGGCTGAAATTCCCTGACGGTTCTTCTCCTTTCAACAGCTTCATAAAAATCCATACTGACCCTCGATTTTTCGTCCAATATCAAGTAGTCTCCTTCACATAAAAATAGTGCCGGAATATGACGGCAAATCGTGCGCGCGCTCAAGTATTCGCCATAGTCGCTCTGTCCACTATGGACGAACGAGAAGTTCCTCTACGTGTGCTTTGCCGAAACGTTTCCTTTTTTCTAGTGGAATTTGTTCGAAAAGCTTCAGGTAGGGCATTAGGTTCGTGATCAGCTTGTTCTCAGCTTTTCTCAAGTGCTCTTCAAAGCTTGTTCTAGGAATGTGTCTGCCATGGGCTATTGCAGTGAGATTGGATTTTCTCGGTAGCCTGTAGTAGCCTTTGTTGTGCGATGTCAACAAGGCATCTAACTGTTTCTGAGTCAGATCCGAAAAAATCGCTTCAGCAGTCATCGTTAAGGAATTTGCGATGAAACCTGTGAATGGGGATTTATGCAGAATCTCAACCTTGAACCCCTTTTTCTCAAGAGATTGTAGAAAATTCTGAAAGTCTTCGTGTCTGAACGCTATCACATGATAGTATTCCCAACCTTTCTCGTAGACTTCTGGTTGAACTTGAAGCATATTGAACGACTCGATGTTTTTCTTGACCGAGTTTTCGATTGTCATGCAACATCTAGTCGTGACCAGATGCAGTCTAGTTCCATCAGTGTGTCTTTCGATAATGTCTACCTGTTTCGAGAACTCTTCTATCACGTCCGAATAGTCTTTGGGATCCTTTGTGGCGATTTCGACTATTTCATGATCTGGATTGTACCAGACGAACATTTTGACCGAAGGAAAGTGCTCAGAAATGCTTCCGAAGGGGCAGTCATGTTTCACCTTCAACATCGCCTCATACAGTGTCACAAGCATACCTCATCTAGACAGATGATCTGGGGCTTTTAAAAGCATTCAAGGGCCTGCGAGTTGTACTGCTCCCAGAGTGATTGGAAAGCCTGCCTATCGAACTTGAGAGAACGCCGCTCCAAGTTGAAGTTCCTTCTAGGGTTTGACGGGTCACTTGTTTATTAATAGTGTTTGTGAGTCTTCTGCCATGAAGAAAAAGGTAGATGTCGTGGCACTGATAATCCGTGCGGAGGAGAAAGTTCTTTTGGAGAAACGAAAGGAGAACAGGAGAAACGATCCTGGGAAAATTGCGCTTCCTGGTGGACATGTCAAGAGGGAAGAAACTCTTCTACAAGCCTGTAAGCGTGAGCTGAAAGAGGAACTGGATATTCGATGCAACAAATTCACTTTTGTCACAAGAATCCTTCACGAGACTTCCTCGGAGGAACAGGCAGTTCACTACTATTTCTGCGAACACTGGAAGGGGACTCCGAAATGCAGAGAGGCTGAAAGAATACTGTGGACCGACCTGGCGCGGCTGGATTGCCTAGACTTTGAAGAAGACAGACAAGCTATCAGAGAATTGCTGGACAAGAGCACGTAAGAATTGCGAAACCGATATGCCGTTTGTCCCTTCTCATCTAGTTTGAGCGCACGTTCATCTGTTCTTAATTGAGAAGTGGAAGGGTGTTTCGAAGAACCGAGAAGCAGAAGCGCGCGCTACGTGTGTTGAAGAACTGGAATGCTTGGATTTCGAATTCGACAAGAGGGCGGTTCGCCAATCTGTGAGCAAGTAAATCAGTCAGACAGGACAGTAAGCATTCTTGGTTTAGGCTGAGCTCAGGGAGCGCGCAGTGCACTAATATGAAAGGAATACATGACATGAGACAACAAACGAACAACAAAGAGGGTGCACATCATGATAACCCATGTCCACGCGAATGAATGTAACATCAAGGCAGTCACCTTTGACCTCTGGGAAACACTCCTTTTCGAGGAAGACGGCGCCAACGCACAACGAACTGCGGCTCGCTGCAGAAACCTTGCCCAAAGTCTAACCAAACTTGGAATGAACACATCGGTCAAACAGGCCACCTATGCCCTAAACAAGACGATTATATCACTGCTGAAGGCTTGGAACGAGAACAAGGATCTAACGCACACCGACCAGCTTCAATCCATCATCCGACATGTGTCAACAGACAGCACGCACCCGAAAATCAGAGAGAAATAGCTCCAGGAACTGAGCAAAGCCTACACATCGCCACTCTATGAAGTACCTCCCTACCTGAATCCAGATGCCCCTCAAATTCTAGAATGGTTGCGGAAACGAAAGAAGAAGATCGGACTCGTGTGCAACACCGGCATAACTCCAGGGTTCGAACTCAGAAGATTCCTTTCAAAGATAAGGATCTCGCAGTACTTTGACGCAATGATCTTCTCAGATGAAGTTGGTATACGCAAACCCGACCAGAGAATATTCCAACTCGCTGCCCGCAAACTCGACACCAAACAACACGAAACAGTCCATATAGGTGACAACCTGAAAAGCGATGTCTGGGGCGCCAAAAGCGCAGGCTTCAAGGCAATACACGTGTCAACAAACAAAGGACGAGACAAAACAGCCGAAGAAGATCCAAAATCTCTCGCAGTACTATCAAGAAGTCTTGGCAGACTGCAAGGAAAACAGATGGGTCCAGACAAAAAGATCGACACTCTAGCCATGGTTATCAATGCCATCACAGAACTCGAAAGGACTATCAAGTAAGCGTTCTGCGCGCTGGCTTGTCCCTTAAATGGTTAAAAATGGTCTTAAGTCTTCTTTCGTCTTTTTGCGTTTGATTTGGGCTTGTTTGGTGAGCACTCTTGGCCGTGTTGAAAGATGGTAGCTCACGGGGTTCCAGCGAATCTGGAAGAAAGCAAAGTTTCTCCATAACCAGTTGAGGCTGTATCTGGCCAGTTTGGAGCGTCACGGCATGCAACAGGGCTAAAAACGGAGGCACTCATCAAGACTGTCACCAAATCAGAAAATAAGAATTAAGACCATTTTGCACCAATTTCGGGACAGGGCAGCGCGCTGATGTGTGAAGTGCCAGAATTCACAGAGGGAAGAGAAACAGCATATCATATTCTCGTTCTGGAGAGTTAGAGCCCTCGCGTCGAGTGTCTAGCACGCGCTATGACAAGAATTAAGCTTAAATCTAAATCGGTCTAGAGCAGCATCCTATCGGTGTCTTGCATGCGAGACGAAAAATCCTCCTACTTTGTCCATCCTTCGGCAGCTCCTAAGGTCATGCAGATGGCGGGACTTCAAACCAAGATTCTCACTGGTTTGTCTGGGGAGAAAATGATGATGGTGCTCAACGCAACGTCGCCACACTGTACCTTTCCACTTCACTCTCATCCACATGAACAAGTAGGAATGGTTTATTCCGGCAGAGCCAAGCTCCGCATCGGCAATGAGGAGCGCACTGTCCATAAAGGTGACTTCTACTGCATTCCATCAAACGTTCCACACAGCGATACTTGCATTGGCAATAAGCCTTTTGTCATGTTGGACGTATTCTATCCAATCAGGGACGACTTCAAAGCAAAGTTGGCGTCTACAAGCAGAAAAGTCAGAAAGACCAATAGTACACAAAAGTGCGCCGTCACGAGCTGAGAATTCCCTCGGTCGACACGGAGCGCGCCAGATAGCTGGTTGAACATTATTTTCGGCTTTCGAACAGATAATCTTTGGGACGAATTCTATTCATGATCTTGCCAGTATCAAAGGTTACGTTACCCAGCACAGCGATTCCAAGGCTTAAATCAGGGTAGATGCGCACTTGTGACCTGAACCCCGGCCCTCCTCCTCTATGTTCGACCCAGGTCTCATTGCCGTCATCTGCAACGCGCCATCCCAGACCTCTTAGGCATTCTCCTTGACTGTTCAACTGACACCTCTTCATTGTAGCAACAGATTCCACGGAAAGAATTCTGTGCCCCTCAAAGACACCACCATTGTTATGGGCAACAACGAAATGGCTCAAGTCATCTATTGAACCAATCAATCCAGCATAGGAATGTCCTTTGGCATGAAGTCTCTTCAGTGACATAAATCCATTTTCTCTTCCCGCCAGCGCCTTTCCTCCACCGATCAATCGAAGAAGCAGGGCATTCAGACTCCAAGGTCTCTCGTACCCGACGGCAACGTTAGATCCAATCGCATCAGTGATCTCAAAATCCGTATGAAACATGCTCAACGGTTCAAGAATATTCTCTTTCACATAATCCTCGTAGGATTTCGCCGACACTTTCGAAATGATCTCGCCGAGCACAGCGAAACCAACATTCGAATAATTGAACCTCTCTCCTGGCTTGGATCGCAGTTTGGGATATCTCGAAAGCAATTGCCTCAACCAAACCTCGGGGTCAGGTTCAGCCTCCGTCGCGAGTCTATACCATCTTGCCGCATGCCACTCCTTGTCGCCCAGACCGCTGCTGTGAGTCAGGAGATGCCGAACGGTGACTCTTGATTTTGATGATTCGTTTTGCGGGGAGAAATATGGTAGGTAGTCGTGAACGGGAGAATCTAGACCTATTTTGCCTTGCTCGCACAATTGCATGATTGCGGAGGCAGTGACAAGTTTTGTGAGTGAATACCAACAATAAACAGTGTCAGGGTTAGGACGCGTCTGACTCTGCACGTTTGCAAATCCCAAGGTTCTTTGCCAAGCGATTCTGTCATGTTTCACCACAGCTAGGGCTACGCTAGGAATTCTCCTTGCTTCAACGTATTCACCAATGTTCTTCGACAACTCCTCAAGATCACGAAACTCTGACATCGACTACACCTGTAGTTTGTGCAAGTTTTCATGCTGACTCGACTATCCCTTCATAGGGCCTCCAATGCCAAAGATTCCTTCAGCGCATTCATCTTGAAGCTTCTGACCGAAGGTCATCCTAATTGCTTTGGAGTACTGTGAAAAACCAAAACGCTCTAGAGTCACTCTGGCAAGCCTATTCGTTCCAGGTACCCCGACATAGACTGGCTCGACAGGATTGATCTCTTCCAAACATGCTGCCAGCAGGTCCGCAGCAACATTCCCATTTTCGGGCACGCAGACCCAAGGTCCTAGGTTGTATCCATTGTCCGCTTTCCGACACATTATGTATCCCATGATCTCTGACTTCAACTTTGCAACGAAACAGAGTCTGGGACAGGCTTCATATAGGCTTCGAAGAACTCTTTCTCTTTTATCCCCGAAGTAACGGGCATCAAATTCAACAATTTCCTCAATCGTTTCTTCGCTTAGAGAACTCACGCATTGGCTTCGCGATGAGTGAGCAAGACCAGGGTGTCCTTCGAACCTTAGTGAATCATATTCGTTCACAAACCCGATCTTGCGGTAGAGCTGAGATATCTCAGGAACGGCATCAAGCCTAATCGTTTCGACCCCAACAATTTGCAGGTACTCCTTTGCCTTCAGCATCAGAAACTCGCCAATTCCTCTTCTTCTGTATTGGTCTCGCACGATAAGCAATCCTATCCAGCCAAGTCTATGGTAACTGACTGAGAATACGTGACCGACAGGAACTCCTCCGACCTCTACTATAAAACAGCCCATTGGCTCATAATCTTGCATCCGCTCGAGATCTTCCAGCGTAACATTCCATTGCTCAATTCTGACCATTTCATATGCAAAACCAATATCCTGCTTGCGCAGTTGACGAATCTTGAATTCATTCAAACGTGTGGATAGATTGTCAGGACACACACCTACCACCTTCAGTCAGTTCTGCAGTGAGGAATACAGCAAATGTTGCACATGGACTCTATTAAGCAGACAGCCGTAGAGCGACGGTGTAAATATATATGATGTCATTTTCCGATATTTCATGTGCAAAAATCGGAGTCAAGACGAAAATCGCTTGTAATACTGATCGTACTGGCATGCGCCATCTCTTTCGGTTTCTGATTTTGTTCCCACATGACAGCTCAACTCTTGGTAGGTTCAGGGCTTTCTCTATTGTGATCTCATGGTCGAGCGCGGGCGGACCGTTTCTTTCGCTCGTATTGTTCATAAGTCTTCCACAAACACCGCCGTCACAGTGTCTGTGAGGATTTTTGCCATATGCTTGTGTTGCGGACCGCTCGGCAGGTAGATGCCGTCACCAGCGGAATATGTTTGGGTCTTATCCCCGAATTCTATTTCCATTTTTCCTTCAAGCATGTATCCAACATGGCCCTTTTCGCACCAATGTTGAGGCATGGCTCTTGAGTATTCTACTAGTCTAAGCTGACGACCATTGGTTCTATAGACCTTTTGACGAATACCGTGAGTCGATGAGGTCCAAGGCATAGATCTGAAATCAATTCTATATTGTATCATAATCGCCGCCCAGTATTTGGAAGATCTGCATCTACATTGTTCAACGAGATGTTCATCACTTAAGGTTTCTGTCGAAGGATGGAACGATTGAGACTAGCGTGCGCTACGGGGCTTGCAGGGTTTTCCGGATTTTTTCAAGATTTTTCGCCGCAACTGGATCGACTGACAAATATTCTTTCAGTATTTCACACGGATACGCAGTGCAATGAGCGCAGGTTTTCACTTTCTTCTCTTGTGCACATGGTCTTATGTTGCAGATTTTTCGGCAGAAGCCAGAAATCGTGTCGGACTTGCATCCGTGGCAGTCAACGTCTTCTGGTTTGAACTTGATCTCGCCTTGGTCAGACCAGTGTTTGGCTATCTGTTTTTTCCATTCAATGTCTCTTGTTTGAGTCGCTTTGAAGGCTTTACACTCGTTGCAGTCCAATCCACAATAGGCAATCATTTCAGACATTAATCTTTCACCTCTGTTCCATGTACTGTATTCCAAATCGCTGGGTCTTTGCCTAGTTCGAAAAAGACTCGCAGGTTGCGAGGTAGGTAATCTAGCGTTTCGGGATCGGCTAGGTCAAGATTCTTGAGTTTTTCTAAGGTTGTGCTGGACATAGCGGTGGTCCCTTTGAGGAGAAGTTCAGTCTCTTCTTGCGAGAATTCCTCTCTTTCCACAATCCAGTTCATGAACTTACTGTCTTGGGGGCAGACTCTTTGACAGTGAAGGCAGCCTTGCACGCAATTGTGCCAGGACGGGTCGATCCAACTTGGGAATGGGACATCGCCCTTCTTCTCATTGTGAAATACGATACAGCGATCCGCATGGAGCAAGAAGCGGTCTGACGAGATTGCGCCTGTGGGACAAGATCGTCTGCAGGCTTGACAGTTTTCACATTGTTTCATCATTCGGGCTTCTCCCCACATATCTTCTGCACAAGGCAGGTCGGAGTAGAAGGCTACGAGCTGGAGGAAGCTGCCCATTCCTGAAGCATAGGTGATGTTGTTCCTTCCGTACTCGGTCAGTCCGCTACGAGCGGCCAAAAGCTTCAGGGGCAATGAAGTTGGAGCCACAGAGTATCCCTTCTCCTTCAGGACGCCGTTCAAGACCTCTGCAACCCGATTCCTCGTCTGGTCGTAGGCTACGTAGGTTGGAGGAAGAATCAGCTCCCTTCTTTTACCTTTGAAAGTGAAAATGACTTGGGCTTGGGGGCGAGGAACGGCAACCACGATTATGGATCTTGCCTCTGGCAGACTTTCAGGAACTTTGAAATCAAAGAAAACTAGGCGCAGACCGTAAAACTCTTCGTCGAAAGATCCTTGGCTGTGACGTTTCTCCATTTCTTCCTGCAACTCGGCAAGATGTTGAATCGACACAGTTCGTCCGCGATATCCACGCTCTTCTAGGTGATGCAACAGTTCTTTAGTGTCCAAGTCTTGAGAAGACATTCCATTTTTCTGGTCCATGATTTCAACCTGCATAATAGTCTCATGGAGGTTAGATACAGACCCTGCATATAAACTTATAGCCACCTACGACGTAACTAGGTGGTTAGAAGAGACATGCCACATGCCAGCACGTGATCCCCGGATCCTGAACCTAGTGGGTGGAAGACTGTGCCTCGATTTCGTCAACACCGTAGACTGCCGAAACAGTGACCATCAAAGCGAGGTTCTCTCCACGTACCCAAGACTCGTTTCATGGAGTCAACACGCCAAGATCCTAGCCGAGAATGAAGCTCAAAACCTGCTCCGAGAAGCAAGCCTTCACCCCGCAAACGCAAGAGCAATCCTTGTAAGAGCTATCACGATAAGAGAAGCATTATACCGGATATTCTCCGCAATCGCCGCTCGCCACTCGCCAGCAGCCACTGACATAGAAATACTGAACGAAGAAATGTCTGCAGCGATGGCCCAAAGGCGCCTCACGCCTGCAAATCCCCCAGAACCTTGGGCGTACACTTTCGAAAGGAGCAGTCTCGACCAGATGCTATGGCCGGTTGTTAATTCAGCAGCTGAGCTTTTGACCTCCGAATGGTTGGACCGAGTCTGCAAGTGTCAAGGAGAAAACTGTGGCTGGTTGTTCGTTGACATGAGCCGGAATCGCAGTCGCAGGTGGTGCGACATGAAGGACTGTGGCAACATAGTCAAGGCCAGACGACATTATCAAAAGACGCGTGACAAACGCTCCTCCTAAATGCCGAGAAGATATATGAGGATTTGAAAACCACGCTCATTATGTGGAAATAGATGCTTCTCAGGAATGATTGCAGTGTGGCCTAGCGCGCGCATTGAGGCTTGCCCAATAGGAAAAAGCGAAGTCCAATTTCAATTCCAAAAAAGGTACTAAGTGGACGCGCGCGATAGCATCCCTACGCTTGGGTATATATTCGTTTCAGTACTCGCAATGCGATGAGCGTGATCCATTTACTAGGTTGGCCTTTTCTTTCGATGTCTGTCTGCATTCTTCCCTTGGGAGAATTCTCCAAAACCCAAGCCCCATTGCTTTGTCGCTTCTGCAGAATGATGTCAATGGCCTCACCTACGCGATGATCTTCCACGTAACCAAGCTTTGTCAGAACATCCAGTCCTCGTAGAATATTGTATCCAGCAAACCATGGGAAACTCAATTCCGAAAACGCCTTGTTGATTACCCTGTAGTTGTGGTGGTCAGCCTTGAACAAATGGTGCATCAGAAGGAACTCCGCGCCCCTAGAAATGGTTGCGCTCACTTCTTTTGTCAAACCCTCCCTTGGGACTTCGCTGAAAGCTTCCATGGAGCTAATTGTTCCCATGAAGCATCCGTGCTTGTCTCTCACATGTGCTTTCCAGTATGGGCAAAGCCATCCACCATCCTTGTTTTGAACTCTGACGAGCCATCCCAAAGTTTTCTTCACTCTGGAATCATTCGCGTAACCCATTCTAATCAAAGCCGCGACCATGTTCCCAGTCAGACACGAGAGCTGACTCTCAAAGATCAACGAAGACACAAACTCTTCACGAGAAGGAAGTTTCTTGTTTTTCAGGTGGCGATATTCGTACTCTCTTGACGCACTACCAGCACTTTCAGTTGAGAAACCGCCGTCGTCATTCTGAAACTGAAAGATGAAATCGCAGGCTTTCTCCACCTTCTCATTCGATCTGTCCATTCCCAACCTGCCGAGAATCATCAAGGTCCAATATGATGATTTATATTTTGGAAGGTAAGGACTGTCAGGTCTTTCCCAATATCCCTGCGGGTTTTGTTTTCGCAACATCCTTTGAACAACCGCTGACTCTTGGATAGTCCTTTTTGCATCCATTGTTTCCGGGGCATCTTCTGGCTTTCCAAGTATCTCGCGTAACGTGAAATACCGAACAGAAGGATTTGATCTCTCAAGAAGCCAGTCAATCGGGCTCTCCCTGAAAATCCTCAACCAATCAATCATCTCTGCTCCACTCTCGGTCCCTTATTCTGGCTTTGGCGCCTGCTAATTAATATGTGTGCAAGAATGAAAAAAAGAGGGAGTTGCGGGAGATTTCGCCAGCGCGCGCGCTTTGAGGTGCAAATCCCACCCCGCCCGCTACAGACGAACCCAGCCCGGTCTTACGATTTTTCTTTTAGGGGTTTACAGCGCGCGCGGCTTGGATTCAGCCAAGCTTGTAGTTTTGTCTTCCGTCCGGTCTAGCCTCTGGTATGTTTATGGTGAATTGTGCTCCTTTGCCATGCGTGCCTGTTTCGTTG
>Ga0315277_10009009_pt1 | contig 12785 bp, 10 predicted proteins | sample YL17G05_15_MG_FD_203695 | JGI IMG/M metagenome (GOLD analysis project Ga0315277, IMG submission 203695) | Sediment microbial communities from Yellowstone Lake, YNP, Wyoming, USA - YL17G05_15 | ecosystem: Environmental > Aquatic > Freshwater > Lake > Sediment | place: USA: Wyoming | collected... | reverse complement strand
CGGGAATGAGTCGTTTATTGCGTTTCAGAAAAGTAAAGTCGTGTGCGTTTAGCGGCCGACGGCACGTCGGCCCGAGCCCTCGCCGCCGTTCCGGCGGCGGCTAAACGGCATTACTTTTCTGAGGGTCAATAGCCGCCGCGGCTACGCGGTGGCAGGTCCTGCCGAGAAGGTGACAGCCACCCTTTGCGCGAAGCACGCTGCAGGCCCTTAAAGCGAAAGGTGCCTATCACCTTTCCGTATTACCAGCCCACGAACGTCACGCCTGGTTGACATTAGCGGCACTTATGATAAGATGTCCCTAATGAATATCGAGACCCTGCGAATCTTCTGCGACGTCGTCCTGCACCAGAGCTTCTCGCGGGGAGCGGCGGTCAACGATGTGAGCCAGTCGGCGGCGACCCAGTCGGTCCACCGGCTGGAACGTCACTTCGGCGTGCGACTGGTTGACCGTGGCAAGCGTCCCTTCGTGCTCACGCCCGAGGGGCAGGCCTGCTACGAGGGCTTTCGCGAGGTCTTGGAGGCGTACGACGCGGCCGACGCCCGCGTCCGCTCGCTGCGGAAGGAGATCAGCGGGATGGTGCGGGTGGCGACGATCTATTCGGTGGGGCTGCACGACATGAGCCGCTGCATGCAGGACTTCATGCGCCGCTATCCCAAGGCCAAGGTCCGCCTGGAATTCCTGCACCCGAACAAGGTGCTCGATGCGGTGCTCAACGGAGAAGTGGATCTGGGCATCATCTCCTACCCCATCGCCTCGCCCGATCTGGGCGTGATCCCGCTGCGCTCCGAGCAGATGGTCGTCGTCTGCCACCCGGAACACACGTTGGCCTCGCAAACGGCCGTCACCGCGGAACAGCTCCAGGACGAGGACTTTGTCGGCTTCGATCGTGATTTGAGCATCCGCAAGGAGATCGACCGCTACCTGCGGCAACGTGCGGTGAGCGTGCGGATGGTGATGGAGTTCGACAACATCGAGACGATCAAGCAGGCCGTGGAGATTGGCGCCGGAATCAGTATCCTCCCCGAGCCGACGGTCCGCAAGGAAAGCAAGAGCGGCACGCTGGTGGCCGTCCGCCTGATCACCCCCGAGCTGCGCCGCCCGCTGGGCATCATCCATCGTCAGCGCAAGCTGTTTACCCCTACCGTCGGCAAGTTCGTCGAATTGCTCGCAGAGCTGTAGGAACCCAGCGAAAGGAACCGCAATGCGTGAGGCCGAGGTGCCGGTCACCTTCCAACCGTCGGGTCAGACCGTCTACGTGCTTCGAGGAACCGGGCTGCTGGAGGCGGCCGCCGACGCGGGCATCGTGCTGGACCAGCCGTGCGGCGGCCTGGGCAAGTGCGGGAAATGCCGGCTGGTGGTCCCCCGTGGGGCCTGCCAGCCCAGCCCGGCCGAGGTCGAAGTCTTCTCTGCCGATCAACTGCAGGCCGGGTTCCGCCTGGCGTGCCAGTCGTCGGTCAGCGGGCCGACCACGGTCGAGGTCCCCGCCAGCTCCCTGCCGGCCTCCTATCAGAAGATCCTCGTCCGAGCTGAGCAGGCTCCGCTGGCCGTCGCCGATCCGGTAGTCCGCAAACGCTACGTGGAGTTGCCCCTGCCCGGCCGGGGCGACGACGATCCGGACCTGCTCCGCCTGGAGAAGGCCCTCGGCCCGTTCGAGGTCGGCCTGGGACTGTTGCGCGAGATTCCCGCCAAGCTGCGGCAGGCCGGTTTCCGCGGCACGGCCGTGCTTTCCGGCGGTCGGCTGATGGATTTCGAGCCGCAAGACACCCGGGCGGAGAGCTTCGCCGTGGCCACCGACGTCGGCACCACCACGCTGGTAGCCAGCCTGCTCGACCTGAACGCGGGAAGCGATCTGGCGGTGGCCTCGCGGCTGAATCCACAGACCCAGTTCGGCGACGACGTCCTCTCGCGGATTCGGCTCGTCCGCGAAGCGCCCGACGGCCTGCGCGAACTGAACGAGACGATCATCCGGGCCGTCGACGAGATGATCGGCGAGCTGGTCGAGCGGGCCGGGATCCGCCGGGAGCGGATCTACGAGCTGACCTTCTCCGGCAATACCACCATGCAGCAATTGCTCTGCGGTGTCGACCCCAGCTCGTTGGGCGAGGTGCCCTTTGTGCCCACGGCCGGCCGCGGCCCGCTCCTGCCGGCAGCCGAGCTGGGGCTGCACGTCCACCCCCGGGCCATGGCCTGGGTGTTGCCCGTCATCGGCGGCTTTGTCGGCGGGGATACCGTTTCGGGGATGCTGGCCACCGGGCTGGCCGAGGCCCAGGGCCCGACGCTGCTGGTGGACATCGGCACCAACGGCGAGATTGCCCTCTCGGCCGACGGGAAGCTGTCGGCCGCGTCCACCGCCGCCGGGCCGGCCTTCGAGGGCGCCCGGATCTCCTGCGGCATGCGGGGCAGCAGCGGGGCAATCGAGAAGGTGATCGTCGACGGCCGGCTGCGGACCAACGTGATCGGCAACGTCCCGCCGGTGGGGCTCTGCGGCTCCGGCCTGATCGACCTGGCCGCCGAACTGCTGCGGCACGGCCTGCTGACGCCCGAGGGCCGTCTGCGGACCACCGACCAGTTGCCCGACGGCGTGCTGCCCGACCTGGCCCGGCGGCTGGTCGTACACGACGGGCACGCGGCCTTTGTGCTCGCCTCGGAGACGGAGACTCGCGACGGGAGCCCCCTTGTGCTTACCCAGCACGACGTCCGCGAGCTGCAACTGGCCGCCGGGGCGATTCGCGCCGGCATCGTGCTCCTCTTACAGCGGGCCGGACTGCAACCGCAAGACCTTCGGGCCGTGCTGATTGGCGGCGGGTTCGGGAACTTCATCCGCCGCAGCAACGCCCAGCGGATCGGGCTGTTGCCCTGGCAGATCCCGCGCCAGCGGATTCGCTACCAGGGAAACACCTCGCTGGCCGGCGCCCGGCTGGTCGCCCTCTCCGAGCAGGCCAGAAGGACGGCCGAAGAACTGGCACGGCGGACCGAGCACGTCGATCTCTCGTGCCACCCCGATTTCCAGAGGGCCTTCGCCGAGGCGATGGTCTTTCCCGGCGGATAAAGGGGGCAGAACTGTTTTCCACCGATGAACCGTTGTGACCCCTTCCTATCTTTTCTACCTCCGGCAGCCGGAGCAGCCGCCGCCGCGGGGGACGTTGGGATTCTCGATGGCGAAGCCCCGGCCCATCGGACCGTCCTGGAAGTCGATCGTGGTCCCGTCCAGGTGGAGGGCCATCTTCTTGCGGGTCACCAGGGACACGCCGTGCTGATCGTATCGGGCGTCGGTCTGGGGGTCGTAATCGTGCTGGAATCCCAGCGTGTATTGCAGACCGGCGCAGCCGCCGCCCGCGATGCTCATCCGCAGTACCGTATCCTCGGCTACCTTCTGCGCCTCCATCACCCGCCTGATTTCGCCGGCAGCCGCTGCGGTCAACGTAACCATGGTGTGCTCAACTCCTGTGGGCAAGATATCGATGCCGGGCAATTCTACGCGTTGCGGCCACACGGTTGGCCGAGCCCGCTTATTATTAAGTCTACTCGCCCGGTCAAGTCAAGCCAAGGGCGCCAGGCTACTCATCTGCCGCAGCCGGGTGACCGCCTCGGCGATGGACCCGATGGCAAACTCTACCTCCTCACTGGTGTTGAAACGGCCCAGGCCAAAGCGGATACCGCTGCGAACCAGTTCCTGGGCGATTCCCAGTCTCCGTAGCACGTGGCTCGGCTCCGGGCTGGCCGAGGTGCAGGCACTGCCGGAACTCAGCGCCAGGTCCTTGACGCTCGCCAGCAGGGTCTCGCCGTCGACCCGGGCAAAGCTCACGTTCAGGTTGCCGGCCAGCCGCAGTCCCGGCGGCGTCAGGGCCGGACCGTTGAGCGTCACGCCGGACAGTGCGGCGGTCAGTCCCTCGTAGAGCCGATCCCGCAGGGCGCGGAGCCGTTGCTGCTCGCTGGACATTTCTTCCCGGCAGAGCTCCACGGCCCGGGCAAACCCCACGATCCCCGGCACGTTCAGCGTTCCGCTCCGCAGTCCGCCCTCCTGCCCGCCGCCAGTGATGATCGGCTCCAGCCGCACGTGCGGGGCCTGGTGCCGGACGTAGAGCGCGCCGACGCCCTTGGGGCCGTAAATCTTGTGGGCGGAGAGACTCATCAGGTCGACCTGGAGCCGCTCCACGTCGACCGGGATCTTGCCGACGGCCTGGGCGGCGTCGGTGTGCAGCAACACGCCCCGCACCTTGCAGATCCGCCCGATCTCCTCCAGCGGCTGGATCACGCCGATCTCATTGTTGGCCAGCATCACCGAGACCAGCACGGTGTCGTCGCGGACGGCCTCGGCAACCTGCTGGGGAATGATCCGGCCGGCCTGATGGTCCGGCGACTGGATCACGGGCAACAAGGTCACTTCGTGCCCGCCGCGCTGCAGCCCCTCCAGCGGGTCGAGCACGGCCGGGTGCTCGGTGCAGACGCTCACCAGGTGCTTCCCCTTGCGGCGGCACTTTTCGGCCACGCCGCGGATGGCCAGGTTGTCGCTCTCGGTGGCCCCGCTGGTGAAGACGATCTCCTTGGCCCTGGCCCCGATGGCCTCGGCGATCGTCCGCCTGGCCGAGTCGACCGCCTGCTTGGCTGCCCAGCCGAACCGGTGGCTGCTGCTGCCGGCGTTGCCGAACGACTGGCTGAAGTAGGGCAGCATTGCCTCCAACACCCGGGGATCGACGCGGGTGGTGGCATGATTGTCCATGTAGATCGGCAGTTGGACCATGACGGTACTTCACCGGCCGGAGAGGACGATGGTCTACCCAGGCGGCTAAGCCCAATACCATCCACTTAGGGGCGAACCTGGCGTCAACACAGTGGCACCGGCGTCTCGCCGGTGTGGTATAAGTGATTGCGTTGCCATGAGTTGCGTCACACCGGCGAGACGCCGGTGCCACTTGATCTTCCTTGGTATTGCGTCTGATTGAACGATATTGGGGCTAGAGTGACTTCGCCCCTTCTGCAAACAACGCCCACATGCAAATCTCCGACCAGGTCTCGAAGCCCGTCATGTCGGCCAGGATCTCGTCGACGGGCCGAAAACCGCTCTGGATGATCTCCACCTCGCAGGGCCGGACGGCGGGACGCTCCACGTCGAAGATATAGACCACCCCCAAGTGGACACTGCCCACCTCGGTCCGGTCGTCGTTGATCATGCCCACACAGCGGGCGGTGTAGGGGGTGTCGATCGCCACTTCCTCCTGCAATTCGCGGCGCATGCCTTCCTGGTAGGGATTCGCTGCGGCGTTGCAGTCGGCGTCGACCGCCGAGATGTGCCCGCCGATGCCCACGCTGTGCTTGCGATGCAGCCGCCCTTCGCCCTGGCCGGTGCCCCGAGTGTATTGGAAGACGGTCTGGCGCCCCCGGCCGTCGGTGTGGCGGAAAATGACGTAGGGAATCAATTGCTTGAAGCCGGGATCCAGCTCGACCTCCCGGCGGGGACGGTAACTGGTGTTTTCCGGACTGAGCAGCTCGCCGAGGTAGCGGTCCACCTCTCGGCAGAACCCCTGGAAGTAGCCCAGCCGGTGAAACAACTGGGTGGGAATCACTAACACCCGTTCAGTCGCCGCGTCGGACATGGGCGGATCCTGTGTCTATCGGGCAGAGGGCTCCCCAGCATGGAGGTTCGCCCGCTGGAAGACCTGACCTAGCGGTCCGCCAAAGTGAATCCGCCGGGTGCCGGGGGCAGCTTATCTGCCCCTGGGCCAGCAGTGGCGGGCGAGCCGCCACTGGCACCCAATATGTCAGATCGGCCTTGGCGGGGCACCAGCGACATTCCGCCCCCTGGGTCTGCTCGCCACGGACACGGGGCGGTCGCCGAATCGAACCAGTATAGGCGGCGGGGACTCCCTTGGCGAGCCGCCAGCGGGGGGAACACGAGCCCGGCAAACGGTCCGCAGCGCGGACTCGGTTGCGGTCGTCACAGGCAGCCCACGGGCTGACTACGCGGGCTGGCCTTGCCCTGGGCGGGGCGTCGGTGGGGAGGCACGGGCAACCGTTCGACTGCCCCTTTCGCCGGCGCCTCGCCTGAGCAGGCAACTTCGGACAAGCCGAGAATGGCCGTCACATCCGCATCGCGGAAAGTACCGACTCCGGAAAGCCCAGATTGACGTGCAAGTTGAGCACAAGAATAGCTAATACACCGAAGACCCAGCGGGGAGGATTGTCTCCACTGGGCTTGTAGAACAACTTACAGCAACTGGGACAGAAATTCGGTCCCGTCCGGTTTCGCCTCTGTGCGACCACCCCAGAACAATTTGGACAGCGACATCGCATTGGATGCCCCTCGAGTTCATAGGGTCGCGGTCACAATCAACTCACCTACTTAACTTTAGCATACTGGGCCGGCGACCTCGGGCATAAAGGCGGGAAAACGCGGCCTGCCCCCCCGATTGTCCGGCCATTGAGCCACCGGCGGGCCACCGGAGCCATTTCAGCGGGCACCCACCCCGCCGGCCCACCGGCGTCATGCCCCACGCTGTCTGCGGGCTGCCAGTCGCCGTTTCCGCTCGGTGGTGAACTCCCACCAGGGCCCTGCCCGGCCCCCGTTGACCAGCTCGACTACCCAGATGAACACATCCACCAAACTGGGATCGTGGAGCTTCAGACGATCAACATCGCGTCTCCGTAGCTGTAGAAGCGGTACTCCTCGCGGATTGCCTCTTCATAGGCCCGGCGGATCAGTGCATCCCCTCCGAAGGTCTGCACCAGGACGAGCAAGGTCGTGCGGGGGAGGTGAAAATTGGTCAACAGGGCATCGACGGCACGAAAGCGGTGGGGCGGCCGGATGAAAAGATCGGTCTTTCCGGTGAAGGGTGCGAGCCGGCCACCGGCGGCGGCCGTCTCCAACAACCGCACCGAGGTGGTTCCCACGGCCACCACCCGTCCGCCGCACGCTCGGCAGGCGTTGATCCGCTCGACGCACTCCGACCCGATGCTCCCCCATTCCGAGTGCATCCGGTGGTCGGCCAGCGAACTGGTGGTAATCGGGCGGAAGGTGCCCGGCCCGACGTGCAGCGTCAGCCGACAAAGCCTCACCCCCTGTTGTTCCAGGCGGCGAAGCAGCGGCTGGGTGAAGTGCAGGCCGGCGGTGGGCGCAGCGACCGCCCCCGGCTGCCGGGCATACACGGTCTGGTAGCGGTCCCGATCGGTCTCGACCATCTCCCCCTTGCGGATGTACGGCGGCAAAGGTACCCGGCCTACACGCTCCAGCAAGCCAAACGTCTCCTCGGCCGACTGCGGTCGGGCGACCCAGCTCCCGTCCGGCTGTTTGGCCGCCAGCTCTAGTTGCGCATCCTCTTGGCCGGCGGCATTGACCAGCGTGATCGTCTCGCCGGAGGCGAGTTTCCCCCGGGTCTTGCACATCAGCCGCCAGAGCCCTCGGGGGTCGGCCTCGAGGAACAGACCTTCCCAGCGGCCCCCCGTCTGGTTGCGATAGCCCAGCAACCGGGCTGGAACCACGCGGGTGTCGTTGATTACCAGGCAATCGCCCGGCACAAGCAGCTCGGGCAGATCGCGTATATGCTTGTTTTCCAAGGAGTTACGCGCACGGTCGACCACCAGCAGCCGCGCGTCGCTGCGGCGGGCCGCCGGAGACTGCGCGATCAAATGCCGTGGCAACTGGTAGTCGTATCTGGCAAGCTCATCCATCGCCAGTCGCCCAATATCGGACAAGCCGAGCTTTACTGCCCCTGCAGAAACGAGTATAAGTCCCCGCCCCCGCCAAGGGCAGGGGAGGGGAAGCAGGCACCTCTCTGGTGCCGTAGCATCCCGGCACGATCAGCCGCAGGGCGACCGCCGTGCAGATCCACGACGATGGAAAGACGGCTCGATATCGCGTTGTGTATCACCGATCTGCAACTCGGCGGGGCCGAGCGGTGCCTGGTCGAGCTGGCCTCCGCCCTGGATCCCCGACGGTTCCGCCCGGTCGTCTACGTGCTCGAAAGCCCACCGAAAATGGAGCAGGCCTCCGGGCTGCCGGCGCTGCGGGCGGCCGGAGTCGAAGTCCACTTTCTCGGCGCCCGGCGAAGCTGGGACGTTCTCCGCGTGCTCCGCGACTTGACGCGGTTGCTCTCCGCCCAGCACCCCCGGATCGTACAGACCTTCCTGTTTCACGCCAATATCCTGGGCCGGATTGCCGCCCGACGGGCGGGCGTGGGACACGTGGTTTCGGGTATCCGCGTCGCCGAGCCTTCCAGACGCTGGCGCCTCTGGGTGGATCGGCTCACCGACCGGCTGGTCGACCGGCACGTCTGCGTCAGCCGGTCCGTCGCCCGGTTCGCCGAGAGAGAGGCACGTCTGCCGCCGGACAAACTTGTGGTCATTCCCAACGCCGTAGACCTACAACGGTTTCCGGCCGCACCTGCGGCCGACCTGCGGACGCTGGGCATCGATGCCGGCCGGCGGGTGGTCGTCTGCGTGGGACGGCTGGACCGACAGAAGGGCCTGGCCTGGCTAATTCGCTCGGCCCCGAGGTGGCTGGACCGCTTGCCAGGGACGGATCTGTTGCTAGTGGGCGAGGGCCCCTTGGGAGGCAAGCTCCAGCGACTGTGCCGCCGATGCGGGGTCGCCGACCGCGTCCACTTCGCGGGCTGGCGCCCCGACGTGCCGGCGGTCCTGGCGGCAAGCGACCTGCTGGTCCTGCCGTCGGCCTGGGAGGGGATGCCCAACGCCGTCTTGGAGGCCATGGCCAGCCGGCTGCCGGTGGTGGCCACCGACGTCGAGGGCGTGCGGGAGCTGCTGGGCGCGGTCGCCCCGGAGCAGACCGCCCCCTATGGCGACTGGCGGGCCTTCGCGGAAAGGGTGGTCAATCTCATGGAGGACAGGCGGAGGGCGGCCGAGTTAGGGGCCGAGAACCGAAGGCTTGCTGAACAGAGGTTTAGCATCGGGCGGATGGTGGCGGCCTATGAGCAGCTCTGGGAGTCTCTGCTGGCGAGTTGAGCTTGGGCCGGGAAAAAACTTTTTCGCCACTTGCGCCATGCGCAATCGTTGGAAGTTGCGTAGCCGTCGGGAGCTAGGGACAGGGGCGTCGACGAAGTCAAAAGCCGACCGCGAAAAGCCGGCTTGACGCAACCTGCAAACTGGCTATCCTTGGGGTCTGTTGGGGTGTTGTGGGGAATTGTGGTGATCGATGTTCCTGACCGGTACGTTCAGCCGCTCGATCGACGAGAAGCTCCGAGTGGCGATCCCCAAGTGCCTGCGGGCCGCGCTGAAATACCCAGAAACACGGGGGCTCTACGTGGCGCCAGGGACAGATCAGTCGTTGGCCCTGTACACGGAGGAGGCCTTCGCGCGACTGGCAGAACACTTGGCCCGGGTCTCGCCCACGCGCCAAGACGTGCGGGCGTTTACCCGGTTGCTCTACGCCCGGGCCCAGCGCGTGGAGCTCGACGGACAAGGGCGGGTGCGAATCCCCCAAGAGCTGGCCGATTTGGCCCGACTGAAAAAGGAAGTGGTCTTGTTGGGTGTGCAGGATCACCTGGAACTATGGTCTGCCGAGGGCTGGGCGGCGTACCTGGCCGAGAAGCAGACCCATTACGACGAGATTGCGGAGGCCGCGTTCGGCGGCCCTGAGCAGACAAACTGAAAGTTAGGAGGCAGGTACCCAGCGTTGTCCGTCCGACTGTTCGCCGTGCGCGAGAACAGGGGCGCCGATCCACGGCCACCGGTCGACGTTCTTGCCTTGCCCAAGCCCGGGTGAGGCTCGTTCTCACGGGCAGGGTGGAAGGGAGGCCAACCGGCTGCGAATTGCGGAGAGATTCGTCGCCTTTGCCGGCGAGTTGCCCGCAAACACTCGACCTCACACAGGTGCACGGATGCACCGAGGTGGGGTGTTTTTCCAGTTGACCGGACGGGTGGCATGGCCAAGCTTGCTTGGCCATGTCGGAACATGCCCACGGGAGCGTGGGCATGGCACCCGGAATTCGACAGCAGAGAGCCAGTGACAAGCAGACACTTCAGCAGCTTCCCGCGCTGCACGAGAATCGCCGGCCCCCTTTTCCCGCAAGGGCCGGCACGTTCCCCACAAACTAAACGGACCTGCACGATTCCAGGAGGCAAGTGGCACCGGCGTCTCGCCGGTGGAAGCTAAGGGGAGCACATAGCGGCCGGAGGACACCGGCGAGACGCCGGTGCCACTGTTTCTGTTTCCTCTGCGACTTGCTGAATTCCCGGAATCGCCCCGGCTCACTTAGACATTACACGCGGCGTTTCGCGGGTCCGCGCCTGCCGTGGTCCGCCCGGCGCCGCCGCGGCAGCACTCGATCCGTACAGCCAGCGTCCATGACCGATCAGTCACCGGCCCACGTGCCCGTTATGCTGGAGCAGGTCATCCACTGGCTCAACCCGCGTCCGGGGGAGGTGTTCGTCGACGGCACGGTGGGCGGAGGAGGCCACGCCCGGGCGCTGGTCGAGCGGCTGGGACCGACGGGGCTGCTGATCGGGCTGGATCGTGATCCGGCCGCGATCGCCGCCGCCGGGCGCCACCTGGCAGGGACGCCGGCAACGCTGGTGCAGGCCAACTTCTGCGACCTGCCCGAGGTACTCGCACAACTGGGCGTTTCGGCGGTCGAGGGCGTGCTGTTGGATTTGGGTGTATCGAGCGACCAATTGGCCGACCAGCAGCGAGGTTTCAGCTTCTCCTCCGCGGGGCCGCTCGACTTGCGGTTCGATCCACTCTCCGGGGAGCCCGCCCGACGGCTGGTCAACCGCCTGAGCGTCGAGCGGCTGGCCGAGCTAATCCACCGTTACGGTGAGGATCGCCACAGCCGCCGCATTGCCCGGGCGATCGTCGAGCGGCGGCGAGAACGCCCCATCGAAACGGCCGTGGAGTTGGCCGAGGTGGTTCGTCGCTGCGTGCCCCGCACGGCCGGCCACCCAGGGGGTACCCCGCGGATCGACCCGGCCACACGAACCTTCCAGGCCCTGCGAATTGCGGTCAACGACGAAATCAAATCGCTGGAAATCGCCTTGCGGAGACTGCCGGACTGCTTGCGCCCGCGAGCCCGGCTGGCGGTGATCAGCTTCCACTCGTTGGAAGACCGCCCAGTTAAGGAGGCGTTTCGCGACGACCGGCGCCTGCGGGTGTTGACCCCCAAGCCCGTTCGTCCGAATATGGAGGAAACCAAACGAAATCCCCGGGCTCGCAGCGCGAAGCTGCGGGTGGCGGAGCGGATGTGACTCCATCCTTATCACCTGAGCAAGGAGGCTTAAGCATGGGTAAGGAAGCGACAATCGGTCTGGCGGTGATCCTGATCCTGTTGATCACCCTCGGAGTGGTCCTGGTCAGGCGCTTGAACGGCTCGACCGATCCGGCGGCCGCGTCTTCTGCGGAGGCGAGCGACGGGGGTTTGTCGCAGGCGGCGGACGATCCGGCCGTCGACGGCGCCAAGGGCGAGCCCTCTGCCGCCCAACCCGGCAAACTGACGTTTCTGGCGGCTGAGCCTGCATCGAGCGAGGCGCTGAGGCTCAGGCCGGTGCCGGTCGGCCAGTCTGCCGCGGCATCCGACGAGGACACCGACACCGAAGACACCGGCGCCGGCGTCGCCCAGGTGCCGCCGCCGATGATGTCCAACCTGCCGGCACGCGGCTGGACCGACCGCGGCGGGCGCTATGACGGCGGTGTGCGGCAGGCCGAGGTGTCGCAGGTCCGGCAACTGCGTCCCGCCGGCGTGGCAGGCTCAGCCAGGGGCGGCCAGCCCTACGATCCTCTGGAAGACCGGCCGGAGCAGACGGCGGCCGCCGACACGACCCAGGTCGGTCAGATGCCAGGCAGGCTGAGATCGCTCGGCCCGCCCCAGCGGGCGCCGCGGCAGTCGGGCGCAGGCGGCTACGACTATCGAGATTCCGGCGGGTATTCCGCCGACGCTTCGGCCGCCAGGCAGTCCCCCGCCTGGCGACAGACCTCGCCTTACACCTCTGCGGCGCAGCTCCAGCAGGGGCCGACCTCGCGGTTCCCGGAGAACGACGCCGGCTTCGGCTCGCCCCGGGGCACCGGGGACCTCCGCAATGCGGACGGAGAGTACCAGGTCCAACCGAGCGACAACTATTGGGTCATCTCCCAGAGACTGTACGGCTCGGGCGCCTATTTCAAGGCGCTGGCCGAGCACAACCGCGGCAAAGTCCCCCGCGAGGATCGGCTGGACGTGGGAGAGGTGATTTCCGCCCCCAGCGTCCTGGAGCTCGAGAAGGCCTATCCGGACCTGTGTCCCAAGCCGAGCCGCCGCGAGACCGTTCGCAGCCGCGCGTCGCTCGTCAGCACCCGGACTCCATACGCCGGTGGGCGAGTCTACGTCGTCGAGGAGGGCGACACCCTCTTCGACATCGCCCGCCACCTCTTGGGAAAGGCCTCGCGCTGGGTCGAGATCTACCAACTCAATCGCGACCTGGTGGGCGACGACCCCAGCTACATCAACTCCGGGATGCAGCTTGTCGTGCCCGAGGACGAACCCGCCGAAAGGGTCACCCGGCGTCCCAGACCGCCCTACCAGCCCTGATGAAGATCGTCTCCGGCGGACAGACCGGCGTGGATCGGGGGGCGCTCGACGCCGCGATCGGGCTGGGGATTCCCCACGGCGGCTGGTGTCCGTGCGGTCGTCTGGCCGAAGACGGCCGAATCCCCGATCGCTACGCACTAAGCGAAACCGACTCGCCGGAGTACTGGGTCCGGACTGAGCAGAACGTCATCGCTTCCCACGCCACCTTGATCCTCTGCCGCGGCCAGCCGACCGGCGGCACCGAGTTGACCGTCCGCATGGCCGCCCAGCACGGT
>Ga0315277_10009008_pt1 | contig 12786 bp, 10 predicted proteins | sample YL17G05_15_MG_FD_203695 | JGI IMG/M metagenome (GOLD analysis project Ga0315277, IMG submission 203695) | Sediment microbial communities from Yellowstone Lake, YNP, Wyoming, USA - YL17G05_15 | ecosystem: Environmental > Aquatic > Freshwater > Lake > Sediment | place: USA: Wyoming | collected... | reverse complement strand
AAGATCACGTCCGGATCGTGACGCAGCACGGAGCGCAGGCCACTGGCAAACGTGAGGCCGATATCCTCGCGGGTCTGGATTTGCGAGATGCCGTCCAACTGGTACTCGACCGGGTTTTCGATGGTGATCGTCTTGCGGCCTTCACTGTTGGCGTGAGCGATAGCGGCGTAGAGCGTGGTGGTCTTGCCGCTGCCGGTCGGGCCGGTGAGCAGGATCATGCCTTGCGGCAGCTCGGTAAGCTGGCGCATCAGTGTCTCCTGCTCGGGCTCCATGCCGAGCTGGGCAAGGTCGAGGAACAGGCTTTGCCGGCCGAGGACGCGGAGGCAAGTGGTTTCGCCGTGGTTCGTCGGGATGATCGAGACGCGCAGGTCGTAAGCTTCGTTGCCGGTCTTCATCGCGATGCGCCCGTCGTGAGGAAGGCGCTTTTCCGCGATGTTCAAGCTGGCCATGATTTTGAGGCGCGACACGAGCGCGGCGTGAAGCTGCCGAAGTTCGGTCGGCACCGGCACGGCGTGCAGGACGCCGTCAACGCGGTAGCGCAGGCGGATTTGGTCGGGGAACGGCTCGATGTGGATGTCCGTGGCATCGAGCCGCAGCGCTTCGACGAGGATCTGATCCACGAACCGGGCGATGGACGCCTGGACCGCAGCATCGTCCTCATGCGGCTTCACGTCGAAGACGGCCTCGCGCGCCGAGTCGTCCGGAGCGCGTTCCTCGCGCAGTTGCCGGATGGTTTCCGCCCCAAGGCCGAACTGTCTCCGCAGGGTGGCGTGGATCGCGCTCGGCGTGGTGATGACGAACTGGAAGCGCTTGTTGAGCAGGAGGCGGAGGTTGCCCTGCTCGATGGGCTGCGGCGGTTCGGCGACGGCGACGGTCAGGAGGTCGCCCTCCAGCGCCAGCGGGATGAGGTGGTTGCTGAAAATGAGCTTGAGCGGGACGTGTTCGAGCAGCGCCTTGTCGAGCGTGGCTTTGCTGAGGTCGGTGAATGGCAGGTCGTTCAGCGTGGCCAGCGCGCGGTAGGTATCTTCCTCCGAGGCGTAATTCAAGTCCACGATGGCCCGATGCTGCGGCATGCCCAGGCGCGTCTGGCGGCGGCGGGCAAGTTCAAGCTGTTTCTCCGAGAGAATGCCCTGCTCGCGGAGCAGGTCACCGACTTCGCGTGTGGGAGTTGTCCCCGGCGTGCTCATGGCAAAGGCAGCTCCACTTCCTTGCTTGTGCGGAAGGGCACGGCGACTTCCTGCGTCACCGCGCGTTTCAAGGTAAGGACCAGGCGGTCCATGTTTGAAATAACGAGGTCGTTCACGACGGCGGCCCCGACCGGGAACATTCCCATGTTGCCGTCCACGACGACATAGGCGCGCTTCTCGCCGTTGGCGGTGATGAACAAGCCGTCGTAGGTCAGGTTGACCTTGCGCGTGCGGACGACGGGCGGCGGTGGTGGCGGCAGCGGCCGGAAGTGGGTCGTGATGAACGGCGGCTGCTGGTTGGTGGCGGGTTTCACGGCGGCGAGGGCAGCCGGCAGGAACAAGTCTTTCACACGGTTGTTCGTCGGGCCAACTCCCCCGACGACACTCGGAGCTTGAAAGCGCGGCAACTCTGGCAGTTTGCCGCCGAAGTCCGGCACCAGCATCACCAGCACGACCACGCAGGCGGCAAAGATGCAAACTGCGATCAAGTAACGGCGGTCGAACAGCGTGGTCATCGCGTTGCCTCCGTCTTTGGGAGTTCGCAGAAGCCGACCACGACGATTTCCAAGGCGGCCTCGACGGGGTATGGCTGCACATTCTTGAGAATCAAACGGTCCATGAAAAGCGGCTGGGTTTTGCCCGCGACTTCCGGCAGCCCGGCGGCTTTGAACTCCTCGCCGCGCAAGGGCAGGCCGGCCAGGAAAGCCAAGAGGTTTGTGGGCGAGCCAGCCAATTCGAGTCGCATGGGCAGTTCGTAAAGGACTTGGAGACCTTCGCTCTGGACATGGGAATTCACGGGCAGAATCGTCAGATTACTGACGGCGCGCGGCGCCGCGGCGATGGCGACGGCGAGAAGCTGGCGCGCGAAGGCGAGTTGCGCCCAATGGAGAGCGGGCTGGGGTAGGTCTGGATTGAACTCGGGCAGGCCTCTCAACGCCGGTTCGATGACGGCGACCTTGTTCGCTTCCGCGGCGCGCCGGAGTTCCAGACTTACCTGCTCCTTCGCCTTGTCGAAATCCAGCAGTTGAAACCCCTCCCCGAGATGCTTGCGCGTTTCCTCGTCGAGCGCGGTGCGCACGTAGGCGGCTCTGGCCGCCTGCTGCAGCACGGTGGCGGCCTGACGCATTTCCTGCACGCCAGCCTTCAACACCGTCTCATCCAAGGAACGCACGTGCGCGCTGCCCTTCGCGGCCGTCACGAGTTCCTTCCAGGCGTCCGCGGTGGGTTTGTCGAGTTCACGCGCCCACCTGCTGAGGCTGCGATAGCCAAACCAGTAGTACGCGAACAACACGCCCGCCGCCAGCAGCAGGCCGAGTTGAAAGCGTCGCAGTTTGCGCTCGGAGATCATGCGTCAGGTTTGGGGGCAGATGTCGTCGTCGGACGCAGGGGCGGGAAAGTTCGGCTCCGGGTTTCGGAGGGCAGCGTTGGACGCCGGAGGAAATTCGTGCCGCCGGGCAATTCCCCGATCCGGACGGTTTGCCGCAAGCGGCGCCAACCCAGATCGGCAAGTTCCGCCGACACTGCCAAGTGGCGGTCCGCGATCAAAACCTTCGGGTCCACCAGCGCGCGGCGTTGCGGGCCGGGCTGGAGGTCCACGCGGCTGAACAGCGGGTTCTTCTTCAGGTCGGCCACGACATCGCCGACGACTTTCAGCGCCTGCCCGCCCTCCGGCGGCACGCACAGTTCGACGATGAACGAGGGTTTAAGCAGGCTTTCCTCTGTCGTGCCGAGCACGTTGGTCTGACCCAAACGGTTCGTGGTCACGACCGGCAGCGTCGAGCCGCTGGCGTAGCTGTCGCTGTCGGCGACGAGCACGCACCAGAAATCCTTCTGCGCCCGCGATTCCTGCAACGCGCGCAAGGTGTGCAGGAGATCGAGCGTGCGTTCCTGGCGGTCGAGCAGCGGCCAGACCTGTTCGAAGGCCAGGTCGCGCTGGCGGGCGAGGGTTTGGATTTGCTGGACCTGCTCGAGGGCGTTGGCGGCCTTCTGGCTAAGGGCGCGCTTGCGGTTCAGCAGCGACGCCTTCTGCCATGTTCCGGCAGCCAGCAGCAGCGCCACGAGAATCAGGAGGCCCATGCACACGGCGTTGACGGTGGCCAGGTGGCGGAGGTTCAGCCGGTGCGCGCGCAACGGTGGCGGCAGGAGCGACGGCGCCGAGAGTGAGCGACGCAATGCTTCGCGCGCGGTGCCGTAAGCGATGGCGAAATCGGAGAGGAACTGGGGATCGTGAACGCCTGCGGGCTTGGGCCAGCGGGAGAAAGCAAAACCGGGCTGGGTTTGCAAGTGAGCCAGCAATCCCGGCACCTGGAGAATGCCGCCGGAAATCGTCACCGGCACGGGTGCGCCGACGGGCAGCCAGTCGGCGTGCTGGCGCCGCCATTCATCGAGTGTTTTGCGCAATTCCGCGAACCAGGCTTCGAGCGCCGCGACGAGCGCCGGAAGTCGCTTCGGGCCGGTGAAGAGGTTTTCGCTCCGCATCAACGCCTCGGCTTCAGCGGCGGGAACATTGCGTGCGGCGGCGGCGGTTTCGAGGAGCGCCTTGCTGCCGCGCGCGAAGTTTGAGGCGAACACTCCCTGACCATTGCTAACGACGGCGAGGACGGTGGTGCTGGCGCCAAAATCCACAACCACTCCGTTGCGGACTTCCGGCTGCAGGGCCTGGTGGGCACTCAATAACGCGGCGGGCACGCCGGTGATTTCACCGACTTCGTTGACGTGCGCGGTGACTTGCTTGATATGCTGGTCCACGTCGGCTTCCCGCGCGATCGTGATGAAATAGGGCTTCTGGAGCTTGCCGAAAGGCTGCAATGGCGCGGCGTCGTAAACGAGCGGGCTGCTGCTGAAGTCGCGCAGGCGGCCCGTCTGTTCCTCGATGACTTTTGGGATGTCCTTCTCGCCGGCAGTGGGCAGATCGAGAACCTGGGAGAAACTGAGATGCGCGGGCAAAGCGAGAGCGAGGGGAAGTTCACCCCAGGCCTGCATGAGTCCAGCCAGGTGGCGCTGGATTTCGTCCGGTTCGAGCAGGCCTTCCTCCTGCAGGTCCACTACCTTGTGATCGAGCAGGGTGAGGTCCGGGCCGACAGACTCGACGAGCAGGAGCTTGACGCAGCGCGAGCCGTGATCCACGGCGATGAGCCGCCGTTTTGAGCCCGGTGGGAAGGCGTTCATAAGCGGGCAACTCCGGGCCGGATCACTTCTTCGGTTCCGCGTCCTCGAACAGCAGATACTCCCCGGTTTCGGTGAGGAGCGTGGCGGTGACGAAGATCAGCAGGTACCGCGGGCGGTCCACTTCCGTGCGCCGGCGGAACGCAGCGCCGATGACGGGGATGTTACCCAACACGGGCACGGCTTCTACGATGGTCGTGCGCTCGCGCTCCAACACCCCGCCCATGACGATGGTTTCGCCGGACTTGACGACGACCCGAGTCTGCAATTCCTGCGTGCGGTACTGTGGGAGTTTGATGTCGAATGTGCCGCCCGTCCCTCCTGCAACCTGAGAAGGTTCGGTGAGCGTGGAGTAAGTGACGACCTGGACGTCGGTGTTCACTTTCGGGTTCAGGGCTAGAACAATATGCTTGCCGTCTCCCGCGATGCTGGCGAGCACGTTCAATTCGGCGCCGCCCGTAATCTTGACGGGTTTTCCCTTTGGCACCCACGAGGACGAGGTAAAATACTGCTGTACGTTTTGCCTGACCTCGTATTCCTCGTAGTAGTATTGCACCTTGCCATCGGAGATGCTGGCCGGGCGGTTGTTGATGGCGACGAGGCGAGGGGAGCTGATCGTCTGGCTTTCGCCGTTCTGCTCCAAAGCCGAAATGGTGGCCCTGAGCGATTCTCGTCCCAAGATATTCGTGAACGACTCTTTCAATCCGATTCCCAAGGCCGGCCCGCCATCTGCAACGGGGAAATTCTGGTTGCCCACCAGTCCGGTGAAATCCTGGGGACTCGTCACGCCTGGCAAGGATCGACCGCTTTCCCAAATCGCCCCCAATTGCAGAAACGCCGGCTTCGAGATCGTCACGAACCGGGCCTCGATGAGCACCTGCTGCACAGGCCGGTCAAATTCTTCGATGATTTTCTCCATGACTTCCAATTGCTCGCGCGTGCCGCGGGCGACGACAAGATTGTGCTCGTAATCAATGAACCACTTCGAGCCGGTGAAGAGGTTGGTGATGGCGCGCTCAAGGGCCGGTGCGGCGGGCGCGGCGTCGTTCACGAATTTCTTGAACTTCTGCGTTTCTTTGATCACGGGCGGCTGGTTGGGGGCCTGGGTGATCTCGCGCGTGGCCTCTTCGGCGTCCAGTTGTGCCGGCAGGATGAAACCCTTGCGCAGCCGGTAGAACCGCGTTTCCTCCATGAGCTTGTTCGTGGCCGTGGCGTCGCTAACCCACACCAATTCCGGGCCGACCTGGAACTGCACCTGGTAATTCCGCGCCACGTACTTGAAGAATTCGCCGAGCTTCACTTTCTCCATGTGGACGGTGAGACGGTTCGTGAGCGCCGGGAGGGATTTGTCGGCGACGATGTTGATGCCGGAGGTCTTGCTCAAATCAACGATGAGGTTCTCAAGCGAGATGTTGTCGATCCCGATGAGGACTTCCTTGTCAAGAATCTTGGCGATCGGCCCGCGGGCGGCTTCGAAGTCAAACAGCGGTCCTTTCTCGGTCTTGGTCTTGCCATAGGTCTCCGGGATGACGCGGCTCGTTTCAATCTTCTGGACGGTGTCGCGGATATCCTTGCTGGCGGGCAGGCCGCGATCCTTTTGCTCCGCCAACAAGCCCGGGAGCGTGGGATTGAACACCGAACTCTTCGAGTCTATCTCGCGAATCTTGTCCTCCAGGGCCTGCTCGCGGGCGCGCTGTCCCTGCTGTTTTACCCACACGTTGATGCGCTGGACGGTTGAATTAGTGGGGTGCTTGGAGAGCAGCTCCTCGGCTTGAGTACGCGCCGCTTCCCACTGCGCCTTGTTGGCCAAGTCCATGATCGCCTTGATTTCGGCGTCGTGATGGACGCTGTATTTGACCTCGGGCAGGGGCTTGGCGGCCGGACTCGCCGGGCGCGTCTGCTGGCACGCCGGCAGGACCAGCGCGAGCAAGGCGAGGCCCATCAGTTGAATGGAGCGCGACAGAGTGGCCATTGGTTAATTCATGGACGCAACGTCATGCAGTTTGATTCACGCTTACCGCAGGATTTTGCGCCAGACCAAGAGCGGATGGCAACGAAATCTCTCAGTTTTTTTCAACGCGTCTCGACATCGCGCTTCCGTCGAGTCCCGTGTGGCTCTCGGTTCGTGAACGCAGTTCCCGCCGGATCAACGCGGCTTGAGGCGGTGCATGGCGGCGCGCTTGAGTTCGCGCTCTGACTCGCGGCGCTTCAGGTCTTGCCGCTTGTCGAACTGCGCCTTGCCTTTGCCAACCGCGAGCGAAACCTTCACCCGGCCGTTCTTCCAGTAGAACGCCAGCGGAACGAGGGCGTTGCCCTTGACTTCGGCGAGGCCGAACAGTTTGCGGATTTCCGATTTGTGCAACAGGAGTTTCCGGTCGGCCTTGGGGGCGTGGTTTTGGAGATTGCCGTGGCTGTATTCGTCAATATGCGCGTGGCAGAGCCAGATTTCGCCGTTGCGGACCTCGGCGTAGGCGTCCGCGAGCTGGCCTTTGCCGGCACGGAGGGCTTTGACCTCCGTTCCCTTCAGCACGATGCCTGCCTCAAAGGTTTCGAGGATGTGATAGTCCCGCCGCGCTTTTGAGTTGGTGACGATGTCCGACATAAACTGCGACAGCCAGAAGGTCACCCTTCTGGCTGGTTGTCAAATCACACCTGGGGCGATCACCGGTTCAGTGTTTCCGCGACTTCCGCTTGGGTTTCTCGTGAACAAGCTCGACCGGCTCGGGGATTTCCCAGCCGATTTTCTCCTCGATGATCTCGATCAGCGCCACGTCCGCCGCACCCAGGTTGTTGGCGTTCGTGATCAAAGGCCGGCTCAGGGCACCCGATCCGGAGGTCAGTTGCCGCACGCGCCGCGACACGATGTTGACCAGCACATTCGGGTTTCCGACCAATTCCAATGCTTTTTTGCAAAGTTCTGCGTTCATTCTTCAGTTTGAAATCGAGCGCGCCAAGTTAACCCGCATCCCCACCAGCGCAACTCCAAAAGCCACGGGCACGAGAGGAAATCCGTCGGGTTGGCGCTTCCAGAGGTGGTGGAGCCGACAGGAATCGAACCTGCGACCTTCTCATTGCGAACGAGACGCTCTGCCAACTGAGCTACGACCCCGACCAATTGCTTCACACGGACTTTCCAACGTAACCAACAGGCTGGACTCGACGCTTCAATACCGCCCTCCTGCATCATAGCCGCGAGCGTATGCACACTCGCCCCTATCGCTGTGCCGGTCAGTTTCGCGACGTCGGTGAAAACCTATACCGCCAATCATTGAACGGCGATTACTATGCACCATCCCGGTACCGTGGCAAGTCAATATGGTGAAGTTGTCGTGGGGATTTCAAAGGTGGACAAAAGCGTGCGAGCAAAGGTGGACAGATTCAGGGAATGCCGACCTGGAGGCGCAGCGTGGGGCGTTCGCCCGTTTTGGGTTCGTGCGGCAGAATCGTGGTGGCGCCGTTGGGAGGCTGGCAGTGGATGACGCGACTGCCGGGGCCGGCGCCGACGCGCAGGCGTTGCAGGCCGACGGGGATCCGCCCGTCGGGCCGACTTTGAGGGCCGTGCGCTGACTCCAGATGTAGGGTCACCAAGGGCAGCGCGGAACGGGGCGCAGGGCGTTACGGTGTTCGCATCGGGCGTTGCGGGCGGCGGCGTTGGGAGTGCGCCCGAGTTCGCGGTGGATTTCGTGGGGGTTACGATGACGCCGCAGTTCGGGCAGGAGTCCGTTGGCGGCTTCGGGCGTGGTGATGCCTTCGGCGGCGAAGAGCGCGGGCAGACGGCCCTGCCAAGATTGATGCTGGCGCTCGATCTTGCCTTTGGCTTGCGGGGTGCGGGCGTAACGGAAAGAGACGCCGTAAAAGAGGAGTGCCGCGCCGAGTTGGGTGAGGGCGTCGGGGTTCTGAGGGAAGAAGAAACTGTGGCAATCGACGTAGTGTTCGAGGGGCAGGCCGTGTTCGAGGAAGGCTGCGGGGGGAAGTCGAAGTAGGCGAGCAGGTCTTCGCCGGGGTAGATCGCGGCGCCGGTACAGAGGCGGGAGCAATCATCCAACAGATCCAGCAGTGGATAGTTCCTTTGGTCGCCCGGGAACCAGCGGGGCGGGGCGGCGTCCAATATGGCCACAGCGCGCCGATCTTGCGGCCCTGCGAGCGGCGCGCGGAAGCCGGGACGCGGCGGGCGGGTTCGGGGTGCGCGAGGCCGTGGACGAGGGCCCAGCGGCGGACGGTGGCGGGATCGATCTGGCCGCCGAGCCGGCGATGCACTTCGGAGGCGGCGCAGCGGTAGGGGGCGGGGGGTTGGGTGGAGAGGAGTTTGCGCAGGAGCGGTTCGACGCCGGCGGGCCAGTCGGGGGGCGTGATCGCCGCCGGAAGTGCCGGGCGTCCGGGCTTCCTGGCGGTGGCGGGCGGCGGCCCGGAGATAGGCGGTGTAAAGTTCGTAGAAGCGGGCGCGACCCAAGCCGAGCGCCTCGGCGGCGGCGATGGCGGAGAGTTCGCCTCCACGGAAGGTCGCGAGGACTTCGCGGATCCGGGGAGCGCCGAGGCGGTGCGGGAGTTGGCGATAATGTTTTTCAGCCCGGCGAGCCTGGCCGAACGGCCGGCGGCGAACCAGCGCGGACTTCCGGCCCTGCGGGCCTTCCGTCGGCCTCCGCTATGCTCTGGCCTCTTCCAGGCCCGCAGGACCGGGAGTGTTCGCCTTTGCTCGCACACCTGTCCGGGTTTGAACGCACACTGTCCACCTTTGCTCACAACGCAGCAGTCAATATGGTGAAATCTCCGCTCGCCGGGGGCGTGCTCAACTGGCGTCCCCTCAATCTCACCAAACGTCACCATCTTTACTTGCCTTCTCCCCACCACCGGGGTCACAATCTGCCCAGCTTTCCCTGTTCGCGGCTTCTCGGAAACGCCCAATGGTGGATTGCGGGATGGCCTGAGTTGGCTGATTCTGCTGCCGACTTCCCAACTTGGTCAGTACGCCCCCTAAGCTCCAGAAAGGCTGCAAATCTCGCTTCGCCCTCTGCGCCTCCGTTCAACTCACTGCGACTGTCACCTCCACTTCCCCGCCGACGCACCATTTCAATTCAACTGAAAGAATTCCACCCGAGACGCCGGCTTCAGTCGTCAGAACGCGGCTCAGGCGGGGGCCGAAGCGGCGGCTGGCTCCGCGGCTGCCGGACGCGCGGCCTTCGCGGCCAGCTTCTTCCGCTTGAGGTAAGCTTGGCGGCGTTTCCGCTTCTGCTCTTTATTGTATTGCTTGCTCATATTGCGTCTTTACAGGACCAATCCAATCCGGTTGTCTGGCCGCACTATGCGGATACGACCGGGCCGATTCAATCCGAAAAACGAAGTTGCACGGAGCGCCGAGCACGGGCTCGGCTCAACTCGGTCCTTTGGGTTCAACATCACCTTCCTGTTGGCCGCGGTGCTCGCTGGCTTCGTCGGGTGCAAAAGCCCCGAGTCCGAAAAGAAAAAGGAGCTGAGCACGCTACGCGTTCACGCGCAAGCCGACGCCGCCGGGCCGCAAGGGGCCGAGGTCGTGCCGGTGTTCCGCGAACATCCGGTGCTCGTGACCATTGAGCGCTCGCCGTTCCTCAGCGAAGCGGATGTCGCCAGGGCCGACGTGGTGGAGGCGTTGGGCGGGTTCGCGATCAAGGTGCAGTTTGACCGCCGCGGCATGTGGCTGCTCGAGCAATACACGACCACCCACCGCGGTCGACACTTCGCCATCTACAGCCAGTTCGGTTCGACGACCAATGAAGCCCGCTGGCTCGGCGCCCCGCGCATCTCTCAGCGTATCGCCGACGGCTGCCTCACGTTCACGCCGGATGCGACGCGGTTCGAAGCCGACCGCATCGTGAACGGCCTGAACAACGTCGCCTCCAAGCTGCACAAATCAGCCACACATTGGTGAGCGTGCGCCCGGCAAATCTCGCTCTCGGCTTGACGGTGTGGCTGACCTGCGGCGGCAACGTGCACGCGGCACCGCTGCGCCCGTTCCAACTTCCGACCGCGAACCAGGCGCTCTTCGAACCGGGCGGCGAGGAACGGTTCTTCGTCGGTACCGTGGGCAAACCCTGGACCACCGGCACGTTCGGCTGCGTCCGCACCGACGGCCACCAACTCCACGAAGGCCTCGACATCCGTTGCCTCCAGCGCGACCGCCGCGGTGAACCGACCGATCCCGTCCGCGCCACCGCCGACGGCACGGTCGCCTACCTCAACGCCAAACCATCGCTCTCGAACTTCGGCCGCTACATCATCGTGCGCCACCCGGTCGAGGGCCTCGAAATTTTCTCAACCTACGCGCACCTCAGCGAGATTCGCGCCGGCCTGAACGCTGGCCAAGCTGTGAAAGCCGGCGAAGTCATCGCCACGATGGGCCGCAGTGCGAACACCCACGAAGGCATTTCGATGGACCGCGCCCACGTGCATTTTGAGCTGAATCTGCTCGTGAACGACCGCTTCGCGAGTTGGCACAAGAAAGCTCTGCCGGACCAGCGCAACGATCACGGCGATTGGAATGGACAAAACCTGCTCGGCCTCGATCCGCGTGCCATTCTGCTAGCCGAGCACAACCAGGGCGAGCGCTTCAGCCTGCTCCAATTCGTCCGCGGCCAGACCGAGTTGTGCCGCGTGCAAGTGCGGGCGAAGGATTTTCCCTGGGTGCGCCGCTACCGGGCGCTGGTTCGCGCGAATCCAAAAGCGGAGAAGGAAGGCGTCGCGGGGTACGAACTGGCACTCAACTTCAATGGCATCCCCTTCGACATCATTCCGCGTGCCGCTTCAGAACTGCGCGGCAAGGCAAAGTTTCAACTCCTGTCCGTGAACGAAGCCGAGCCGCGTCGTGCTCCCTGCGGTAAACTCGTCACCCAGCGCAATGGCCGCTGGGAACTCACCACGCACGGCCAGAACCTGCTCGACTTGCTAACCTACTGAGCCGTTTGCAGCAGCGCTCACGCGCAGAGCGCGATCCTGGCCAACTCCGTGTGTTTCGCGCCTGCGGGCGAGAGCTCGCTGCGCATCAGCATAACCTCGCCCACACACCAGCGCCCCAACTCGCCGCGGGTCATCGTGCTCGCGCGGTGAGAAATCTCTCGTAGCGCCGGAGGCGGTGCCTGCTTCACGCGCCCAATCGTCAGATGCGGATGAAACGCGCGCTCTTCCACTTCGCCCCACGCGGATGTCGCGGCAGCAATCTTCGCCTGCAAACCCGCCACCACGGGCAGCGCACCGCTCAAGCCGACCCACAGCACGCGTGGCTTGCGAGCGTCGGGAAAACATCCGCTGCTACCGGCCACCAGTTCGAAGCTGACCACGCCATCGCATGCTTGGCGCAAGGCTGCCTCCAACTCCGGCACCGATTGCGCCGAAACATTTCCGAGGAAGCGGAGCGTCAGGTGGATTTGGTCCGTCGGCGTCCAGCGAATGAAATTTCCTCGCAAGCTAGCCTGCCATTCGCGCTGAAACCCGGCGATGCGTCCGCGGATTTCCTCCGGCACGGCAATCGCAATGAAGGCCCGGATGGTTGCGGCTTCAGATGGCATTGCAAACCACGCGAGACCTTTGAAGCGTAGCGGCGTCTCGCTCGTTGTCCATGTCACTCCAGTGGCTCTCCCCGCGCCGCCAGCAGCAGGCGGTACCATTCCTCGCGCGTCAATTCGATCTCCGCGGCCCGCGCGGCTTCGCGAATGCGCTCCGGGTTCACCGAGCCGACGATGGGCACAATTTTGCTCGGAGGCTTCAGCAGCCACGCCAACGCGATGACCAGCCGCGAAGTTCCGTGCGCCTTCGCCACCGCGTCGAGCGCCGCCACTGTGGCCTCCGCGCGGTAGTTTTGCTGCCACGGCAGCAGCTTTTTCGCGCCATCGGCGAGCAACCCGCCGGCGAGCGGACTCCACGCCAGCGGCGTGATGTGTTCGATGAGGCATTGGTCCAGCGTGCCGTCCGTGAACACGTCGCGCTTGAGCAGGCTGATCTCGACCTGTTGCACGATGAGCGGCATCGGACAGACGCATTGCAGCGCGGTAAGGAGCGTCGGGCGGCAATTGCTCACGCCGAAGAAGCGCACCTTCCCGGCCCGCTGCAACTTCTCGAACGCCCTGGCGATTTCCTGCGGGTCGCCGAGGTAATCCGGCCGATGAAGCTGGTAGAGGTCAATCGCCTCGACGCCCAGCCGGCGTAACGATTCGTCGCACGAGCGCAAGATGTGCTCGGAGGAAAAATCGTAGCGCTGCGGCGAATCTGGGTTCGGCGTGCCCGCAGGCCGCACGCCGCATTTCGTCGCGATCAGGACCCGCTCGCGCAAGCCGGAAACTTCGCGCAACGTTTCGCCAAGGATTTCCTCCGACTTGCCGCGGCAGTAAATATCCGCGGTGTCAAACAGCGTGTAACCCGCCTCGTAGGCCGTGGCGATGGCACGCCGCCCCGCGGCGCGCAATTCCGG
>Ga0315277_10009007_pt1 | contig 12787 bp, 13 predicted proteins | sample YL17G05_15_MG_FD_203695 | JGI IMG/M metagenome (GOLD analysis project Ga0315277, IMG submission 203695) | Sediment microbial communities from Yellowstone Lake, YNP, Wyoming, USA - YL17G05_15 | ecosystem: Environmental > Aquatic > Freshwater > Lake > Sediment | place: USA: Wyoming | collected... | reverse complement strand
GAACAGGGCTGACAGCAGCCCTAGAAGGAGAACCGTCTTCGCTTGACTCATTGCTCACCACCTGCAACTTTCACATCTATTGATTATACCGCATCTGCCAACTTGCCACACGACCCATCTCAAGTCGCGCTGCCAAACAGGAAAGACAGGATGGCCTCGTTGGCCTCCTCCGCCCGTTCCTCCAATACCATATGGCGTGCCCTCTCGAAGACCTTCAGGCGGGCATCGGGGATCTGGTCCGCCAGCCAGCGGGCCAGCCGAAGGCTAGGCCAGCGGTCGTGGCGGCCCCAGAGGAGGAGCGCCGGCTGGCTCACCCGCGAGAGGTCGAAGGGCTCTTCGCGGGCGGCATCTCTCAGGACGCTGGCGATGGCATTGGTCGAACCGCGAATGCGGGCGATGTGGCGGAACTCCTCCACCATCTCCGGGCTGAGGAAAGCGGGGTCGTGGAAGCCCTGCCTCAGGACAATCTCTCGCAGACGCGGCTGGTGCAGGACCAGGGCCGTCCCGAGGCGGAGCAAAGAGGGCAGCGGCGGGCTGGCGGCAAATCGCGGCACCATCCGGTCGGGAGGAGCGCTGCCCACCAGTATCAGCCTGTCCACCTTCTCGGGCCAGGTGGCCGCCAGGCGCAGGGCGATGGCCCCACCCATTGAGTGGCCCAGGACGGCGGCCCGCGGGATGCCCAGGCGATCCATGAGCTCGCCTACCAGCCGAGCCTGGGCCGTCAGCGAGTAGTCGCCAGCGGCTGGCCGCTCCGAATAGCCGAAGCCCTTCAGATCGAGGGCCACCACCCGCAGGTGCTGCGAGAGGACGGGGATGTTGTAGCGAAAGTTGCATATGGAGCCGCCAAGGCCGTGGATGAGGACAAGGGGCGGGCCCTGACCCCTATCCACGTAGTGGATGCCCACGCCGTCCAGGGCAACTGTGTTGCCAGGCTTGGGGACATCCGCCAGGTCCAGGTTCTCAGAGCGCCTGACCAGCCAGCGAGGGTAGGCCCAAAGAGCGGCCACGGCGCCCGCCGTCAGACCGCCCAGCAGAAGAATCCTCCGCCCAACCATGTATCCCCCCTCCAGACACCATCAGGGCAGGCGGTCTGAGCTCTCCCCTGGAGCGCGGGCGATGTCCAGCAGTCGCTTCACCTCGCTCAGGCTTCGGGCGGTGCGTGGCCCGTACCAGGTGAGCATCTTGCCGTCGATGAGGAAGACATGTCCATTCCTGACGGCCGTGACCTCAGCAAAGGCCTCAAAGTCGGCCTTATGCCTCTTCGTGAAGCGATAGGGCTCGCTGGGCAGAAGGATCACCTGAGGGTCCAGAGCCACCATCTCGACCAGTTCCAGCCGCGGGTAGCGCTCCCTTCGCCCATCGAAGACGTTGCGGCCGCCACAAACAGCGATGACGTCGCCCACGTAGGTGGAACGACCACAGGTCATGTAGGGATTGCGCCAGATGGGGCAGAAGACCCGCACCCGCTCGAGGTCGGCACTGGCGGCGACCATAGAGGCCAGAGCTTCCTTGGCCTCCTGGATGATCGGCCGGGCGGCCGCAGTGGTGCCGGTGATCGTTGCCAACTGGCGCAGGAGGTCGATCGCGCTCTCAACACCGATCGCCAGGGTGACGAACACCGGACAGGCGTCGTCGATTAGTTGAGCGACATCCGCGGGGCTATTCTCCTCGGCGCTGGCGACCACCAGGTCAGGCTTAAGGGCCCTGATCTTTGCTATATCCAGCGCTTTGGTGCCACCCACCTTCGTCTTGCCAGCCACGCCTTGGCGGGGCTCCACGCAGAAACGGGTCACCCCCACGATCTCCCGTTCCAAGCCAAAGGCGAACAGGGCCTCGGTGAGGCTGGGCACCAGGCTGACAATACGCTCTGGCGGCTGCCTAATGGTCAGTGATCGGCCCAAGGCATCCACCAAGGTCAGCGGCGGTTTTCCTGGTCGGGCGACAGCAGCGCGGCGGCCAGTGACCTGTTCCACAAGCCCCTCCCTTATGGAGAACTGTCTACGCACATATGATGGTACTATAGCCACAGGTAGACTTCCATCTTTTCCAACGCTGGTGGGAGCAAGAAGGCTCCATTAGGCAGGGCTGAAGCCCTGCAGCTACGACCCTGGCTGCCCTCCATTTCGTAGCTGCAGACCTTTGGGTCTGCCTCTAAGGAGCTAGCGGCAGCGTCGTACCATTTGGTCAATGACCATTATCCCGCGGGGTTGGGAAGTTCGCCCACCAACAGTGAACCGGTTACAGGCCCGGGCCTGCCTTGACAAAACCACTCCTTCCGTGTAGATTACTGATACTAAGTCTCAATTAACGTCATCATGTCCAACCTGGCAGCAATAGTGCAGCGGCTCGAGGAGCAAAGGCATCGCATCACTCCGGCCCGTCTGGCGGTGGTGACGGCGGTGCTTGAGCGCAGCGGCCATTTCAGCGTGGACGACATCGTGGGCCAGGTGCCAGGGGTGGGGCGGGCCACCGTCTTCCGCACCATGAAGCTCTTGTCGGAGATGGACATGCTCTGCCGCGTCCTGCTGGAGGACGGCAGCCTTCGCTACAGGGTCAGCCGCCGCCAGGGTCACCATCACCACCTTGTATGCGTCTCCTGCGCCAGCGTTCAAGAGCTCGATGCCTGCATCGCCGCCGACATGCTCGGCGACCTAGCCCGCAGCACCGGCTACGAGATCGAGGGCCACTGGCTGGAGTTCTTCGGCCGCTGTGCCGCCTGCCGTAACAGCGTCGCCTAGAGCCATCTGCTTGACGAACGATGAAGCCGCGTATAAGTAGCCAAACTCTCCGGCTTTTCGCCCTCTCCCTTGCGGCGATAGCTCTTCTGGCCATCGTCCTCCTCGCCGCCTGCCAGGAGGAGGAAGCGAAGGAGGGGGAGACGCCCAGGGTGAAGGTGGCCGCGACCCTGGCCATCTTCGCCGACTTCGTGCGCCAGGTGGGCGGCGACAGGGTGGACGTATCGACCGTCATCCCCGCTGGCGCCGACCCGCACACCTACGAACCCCCGCCCGGTCGAGTTGCCAGGCTGACCGAGGCCGACCTGGTCATCGTCAACGGGCTGGGACTGGAGGCTGCCCTGCAGGATGTCATCGAGGAGAACACGCCCTCTTCCACCCCCATCATCGAACTGTCTCAAGGGCTGTCCGTCACCAACGACGACCAATCGGCTAACCCCCACCTCTGGCTGGACGTGCAGAACGCCATCGCCTACGTGGAGCTCATTCGCGACGCCCTGGTGGAGATCGACCCTGCCAGCGCCGAGTCCTACCGCGCCAACGCCGATAGCTACCTGGCCGAGCTGCGAGCGCTGGACGAGGAGGTGGCAGCAGCCATCGACTCCATCCCCTCCGACCGGCGCAAGCTGGTGACCTTCCACGATGCCTTCCCTTACCTGGCCCAGCGCTACGGCTTGCAGGTGGTGGGCGTGGTGGTGGCCAGCCCCGGCAAGGAGCCCAGCGCCAAGGATGTTGCCGATCTGGTGGAGGCCATCGCTGCGGAGGACGTGCCCGCCGTATTCAAAGAGCCTGAGTACAACTCCCGCGTCCTGGAGCTGGCAGCCGACGATGCGGGTGTGGAGGTGTGCACCCTTTATAGCCATGCCCTGGACAAGAAGGTTGACACATACGTGAAGCTGATGCGCTTCAATGCCAAGGAATTGGCGCGCTGCCTGGCGTAGAGATCATGGCTAGAGCTGATACCGGCCAGGAACATACAGAGGAGGGAGGCGTCCGCCCGGCCATCGAGGTGAGCGACCTGTGGGCGGGCTACAACGGACAGGCCGCCCTGGAGGGCGTCACCCTGGCCATCGAGGAGGGCTGTCTGGCCGGCCTGGTGGGACCCAACGGCTCCGGCAAGTCCACCCTCCTACGGGTCATCCTCGGCCTCCACCGACCCTGGCGGGGCGAGGTTCGTCTGTTCGGCCAGAAGGTCGACCGCGCCCGCCGCCTTCTGGGCTACATGCCCCAGGTGGAGCTAGTGGACTGGGCCTTCCCGGTCAGCGTCTTCGACGTAGTGATGATGGGCCGCTACGGACGCCTGGGCCTTCTGCGGAACCCCATCCGGCGGGATCGGGAGGCCGTCTGGCGCTGCCTGGAGCAGGTAGGGATGACTGACCTGGCCCGACGCCAGATTGGCGAGCTGTCGGCGGGGCAGCAGCGGCGTGTCCTCATCGCCCGCACCCTGGCCCAGGAGCCGCGCATTCTCCTTCTGGACGAGCCCTTCACGGGCCTGGACGCCGCCGCCCAGCATGACCTCCTCGACCTGTTCAACAAGGTGCGAGCGGCAGGCAAGACGCTACTGGTGGCAACCCACGACCTTTCCTGCGTAGCCGCCGCCTTTGACCACGCTGCCTGCCTCAACCGCAAGATCATCGCCTTCGGCGAGCCGCGCACCATCTTCACCGAGGAGATCCTCAACGCCACCTTCCAGACCCACCTCCTCCTAGTGAACGTGGAGGGGAAGACCTATGTCAGCTATCAGTGACCTCGCCGCCTATCTGACAGACCCCTGGCAATCCGAGTTCATGGTGCGCAGCCTGCTAGCGCTAATCATGATTAGCGTCGTATGTGCTGTCATAGGCTCCTTCGTCGTGGTCAAGGGCATGGCCTTCATCGGCGACGCCCTGGCCCACGCCTCCTTTGGCGGCGTGGCCGCTGCCTTCGTCCTCGGTGGCAACATCTACCTGGGGGCAGCCGTCGCCGCCATCCTCACATCCCTGGGCATCGTCTTCGTCAGCCGCCGCGCCGGCTTGCGATTCGACACGGCCATTGGCGTTCTCTTTGTAGGCGCCTTCGCCCTGGGCATCGCGATCGTCAGCCGCCAGGAGGGTTACATCGTCGACCTCTTCAGCTTCGTCTTCGGCAATGTGCTGGGGGTAGGCAAGGGCGATCTGCTTCTCATTGCCACCGTCGGAGCGACGGTGCTGGTGTTGGTGGCTGTCTTCTACAAGGAGCTCCTGTTCACCGCCTACGACCCCGCTATGGCCGCGGCCGCCGGTCTGCCGGTGGCAGCTATGCAGTATGGGCTGCTCGCCCTCATCGCCCTCACCATTGTCATCTCTCTCAAGGCAGTGGGCATCGTACTGGTGGTCGCCATGCTGGTGACCCCGGCCGCCACCGCCCAGCTCCTGGTGCGACGCCTGCATCTGATAATGGCGGTGGGCGCTGGCGTAGGGGTAGTGTCATCCGTGGTTGGCCTCTACCTTTCCTACCATGCCGATGTGGCCGCCAGCGCCGCCGTCGTACTGACGGCAACCGTGATCTTCCTGCTTACCTTTCTCCTCTCGCCGCGGCGGGGCATCCTCGGCCTGCGGCGGCCCTCGATTCTGACTAAGGCCGAAGAAGGCTACGGCGGTCCCAGCTAAGAAGAAGCCCGGCCATCATCGTCCGGTTCCGCGCCAGTCGTGGCTGCAATATGTTCACACAAGCAGGCGCCGACCTTAAGATAGTAAGGGGAGACTTGCTGTGAGTGACGAGAGCTCATCAACCGAAAAGAAGCCAGCCTCCAGCGTTGACCGCAAGGAACGGCTGAAGATACCGCCTCAGGTCATCCCCAAGCAGGACCCCAAAGAGCGAATCAAGAACTGGGATGAAATCTACCTCGACTTGGACGTAGAGACCGCGCGGCGAGAGGCTTCCCGCTGCCTCCAGTGCCCCGCTGCTCCCTGCACCAAGGCCTGCCCCCTCCACAACGACATCGCAGCAGCCTTCGCTCTGCTGGAGCAGGGCGACATCATCGGCGCAGCCAACAAGTTCCGCGAAACCAGCCCCATGCCAGAGATATGCGGCCGCCTCTGTCCTCACCAGCAACTGTGCGAGGGCGCCTGCGTGCTGAGGAAGAAGACCAAACCCGGCGCCATCGGCCGGCTGGAGTCCTTCGTCGCCGACTATCAGCGAAAGCAAGAAGGATGGCCCCTGCCCGAGGTGGCTCCGCCCACTGGCGGGAAGGTGGCCGTGGTGGGGGCAGGGCCGGCCGGCCTGGTGGTAGCCGAGGAACTCGCCAAGCGGGGCCACACGGTGGTGATCTATGAAGCCTGGCCTCTAGCCGGCGGCCTCCTTCGCTACGGCATCCCCGGCTTCAAGATCAGCAAGCGGGTGATCGACGACAAGATTCGGATGCTGGAGAAGCTCGGTGTCACCTTCGTCACCAATACCCTTGTCGGCAAAGACAGTGCAGCCGAAAAGAAGCTGACGGTGGACAGCCTCTTTGACATGGGCTTCCATGCCATCTTCCTCGGCTACGGCGCCGCCCAAGGCGTAAAGATGGGTGTCCCGGGAGAGGACCTCGATGGCATTATCATGGCCACGGACTTCCTGGTGCGCTCCAACGTGCCACCGGAGCATCTGCCTCCCGAATGGCGCCGACCCGTCGAGCCCGGCGACAGGGTGGCCGTCGTGGGCGGCGGCGACACCGCCATGGACTGCGTGCGTTCGGCCCTGCGGCTGGGCGCCCGCGAAGTGACCTGCGTCTACCGGCGCACCGAGGCGGAGATGCCTGGCAGCGCCCGCGAGAGGCAGAACGCGGCGGACGAAGGCGTGCAATTCGTGTACTTGGCGGCGCCCATTGAGTTCCTCGGCGACGAGCACAACCACGTGCGCACGATGCGTTGCCAGCGCATGCAACTGGGCGAGCCCGATGCCAGCGGCCGCCCCAGGCCGGTTCCCATCCCCGGCTCCGAGTTCGACATACCGGTCGACACGGTGGTTCTCGCCCTCGGTTACCGCGTCGAGCCCCTGATCCCTGAGGCGACCCCCGGCCTGGAGGCCAACAAGAACGGCACGCTGGTGATCGACCCGGCGACCGGCGCCACCAGCCGCCCGGGGGTGTTCTCCGGCGGCGACGCCGTGCGTGGCCCCGACTATGTGGTCGACGCCGTGGCCGATGCCAAGGTGGCAGCCGCGGCCATCGACGAGTACCTGCGCAGAAAACGCCCGGGGGAAGCCTAGCCCTCTAGACCTGCTCCATGAACCCGGCGATCTCCTGCACCGCCACCCTCTCCACCGCCATCTCCGGCGCGTAGACGATCTCGTCTGCCGCCCACGCCAGGGTCGGCCGCCGCTCGCGCCCCACGCCGATGATCCCCTGCAGGACGTTGTGGATGCTATCGTTGAGGCGGATGGCGTTGGCCCTGATCGGTTCGGCCAGGCGGCCGTCGCGGATGATGTAGGAGTCGCCCACGACGGTGCAGGTGAAGTCGCCCGCGCGCAGGCCATTCACCGGGTAGGTGTACCAGATGCGGCCCAGGTACAGGCCATCGCCCACCTGCCGCAGCAGCTCCTGCCGGCTGCGGTCGTCCCCTTCGATGATGACGTTGGTGGCGAAGGTGCCCGGCTGGGCATCGAAGTTGCGCCCGCCGCCGCGAGCGAAGCGGAAGCCGTTGCGGGGCACCATGGCCGCTCGATGGTCGCCGGGGTCCACCCCCAGCTTCTCGCGCGCCTTGGGGTCGCCGAGGATGCGCTGGCTCTCGTAGTAGTTCGTCAGCAGGCCGGTGAGGACGCCGTTGCGGATCAGCTCAGTGCGACCGGTGGGCAGCCCCTCGCAGGTGATGCCCTTGCTCCCCGCCAGCCCCAGTGCCGCGCCGTCGTCGTAGATGCTCAGCTTCTGCGAGGCGATCTGCTTGCCCAGCTTGCCCATGAAGGGGCCGGCGGCGGCGTAGAAGGTGCCCAGGCTCACGCTGGGCATCACCAGGTTCACCATCAGGTCCATCACCGCCTGCGGCCCGAAGACAACGCGATACTCGCCGTCCTTGACCCGCACGCCGCCGACGGCCCGAACAGCATTGGCAGCCGCCTCCCGCCCGGCCTCGTCGCCGAAGGCCGCCAGGCGGGTGGCCGCCGCCCAGCCGCTGCCCTTGGAGCCCTCGCGCTCGACCATGGAGGTGACGAAGGAGAGGATGGCGCTCGATTCGTCGGTCTGCACCTGGGGCATGGCGTAGGAGGCCACAGCGATGCGCTCCTGGAGGATGGTCACGTCTCCGCCCACGATGAGCCCGAGGGCGCGCAGGTCGCCGCCGGCCAGATCGATGAGCGCCTCCGACACCTGGAAGGTGCGCAGGGCGCCGCCCACCACCTCCCAGCCGCAGCCCACCAGGTCGGCGTCGGCCAGGCGCATCAGATGGGGGTCTTGGTAGCGGCGCAGGGCTCGCTTCTCGCCGCCGGGCCGCGGCAGCGACACGAACTCGGGGTCGAGCACGGCCCCCTTGCGGGCCTTGGCCAGGGCCTCCTTCACCCCCTCGATGGATATGTCGCTGCTCTCGCTGCCGAAGCCTATCTTGCGCCCCTCGGCCGTCCGGAAGACGGCCTGCACGCCGATGCCATAGGACTCAGTGGACTTCGGCTCCTCCACGCCGTTGCAGGGGATGTGCGAGGTGTAGTTGAGGCGGGTGAGCAACTGGCCGTTGCTGGCAGCGAACACCTCCGCCTCCTCGACGTCCCCGACGGCGCGCAGGTAGGCCAGGCCTTCGGCGACGGATTTGCGAAGGTGGGAGAGGGGTATCATGAGTTACTCACTTTCACGTAGCCAGTGCTAATAGATGGGGCCGTGCAAAGGCAATAAAGTTCTCACGCTGGCGCCCTATGTGGATGGCACTCCGATAAAAATTACCGCTGCCGGTGAGCCAAAACAGCTTGTCCACGTTGTAGGGCGCTACGCCGACATGGCCAGCGATGCGACTAATCGCCTTGAAGACCTGATAGTCGCTAGAGTGAGGGCTTAGCTTAAGCTCGCTAAAGATCTTCTTCAGGTGCGTATCCGGCTTGCCAAAGTTCACGTAGCCGATTTCCTTAAGAAAGTCGCAAGCGAGGGCAAACCCAAAACCGGTTATTTCCTGATCAAGCAGCATAGGAAGAGCGGGCCGAGCCCTTACGTCGCCATCAAAAAACTTGGCCCAGTTGTGGAACTCGTCACCCGAGGTGAACTGGGACAAGAAAGCCGCGCCTGAGAGCACCGCTTTGGAGAAGCGGGGCCAGAGACTGTTCTTCTCTTGTCGGACCTGGCCCGAAGGCCCGAGCTGGGTAATGATCTCATTCAATAGCTTTGCATCGTCTAGAGCATATTCATTTGCCACGGCAGCAGGGTTAAAGCCAAAAAGTACGGAGCCAAGGTTATCGATACCTCCGATTGCATCCCCAATGACGCGAGGCATCATACCCATGTTCTGAGCGGACGATACCAAGCGCTGATAGATCTTCGGCAACTCTCCGGGCCGGGAGGCCTCGGGGGAATTGACATGCTTGTCCAAGACTTCCGGTGTCACCTCCGGGAAACGAAGAAGAAACTCCCTCGCTAGGTCGTAAGCCTTCCTATCTCTCCCGACCTGTTCTTGGTGCACAGACGCAGGATTACTCAGCATGCCCATTGTCCTCTACACCCCACTCAACTTCGCCCGCCCGCGCAGCGTCGGGCCGCCGTTGCTCATCCGCTTGGTCTGCATCGGCACCCCAATCCCTGTCATTCCGAGCCCTTCGCTTCCTGTCATTCTGAGCGAAGCGAAGAATCTGACGCCCCGCTCAGGATAAACTCCGCGAGGAATCTGGTGGTGGGAAAGTGAACCATCCCTCGCTCAGGTCTCGCCACTGAGGGTTCATCGACTCAATCAGAGCGGTTCTCTTCGACCTCCGCCAAGCCTTGATCTGCTTTTCCCGGGCTATGGCGGCCCGGATGTCGTCGGTTGCCCCACAGTACACAAGGATGCCAACATTGTATTTCTTCGTGAAGCCGTCGACGAGCTTGTGCTTGTGCTCGTACACTCGACGTTCGAGATCGCTCGTTAGGCCCGTGTAGAGAGTTCCAGACCTGTTGGTCAATAGATAGACGTAGTAGCTCTTGCGTCCCCGCCCAAGATCCCTCGTCGCTCCGCTCCTCGGAATGACAGACATGCGCGTTCCTATCACGCCCCGCTCAGCCTCGCCCGGCCCCGCAGGGTGGGGCCGCCGTTGCTCATGCGTTTGGTCTGCATCGGCACGCCCTTGCCGCAGTTGGGGATGGGGAACAGGCGAAAGTCGTTGCCCACGGCGTCGATGCTCAGGAAGTAGTCGCGGCTGTCGCTCGTCAGGCCGCCGTCGCGGAACATCTCCCCTAGCTCGCCGTTGCGGATCTCGTACACCTTCATGGCGGTGATGCGGAAGTTCTCCCGCTGCTCGGAAATGGACGGGATGCGATGGCCCACAACGTAGTAGCCGTGCTCCACCTCGCGGATGATGTCCTGCGGGTCGCGGTCGCCGCCAGCGAAGCAGGTGTTCGACATGCGGATCAGCGGCACCAGCGAGGCGTCGGTGGCCTTGTAGGAGCCGTTGGGCTCGGCCCCCAGCAGGGCGGCCGTCTGGCGGCTGTTCATGAAGCCGGAGAAGATTCCCCTGTCGATGTGGACGACGCGTTTGGCCGGCGTCCCCTCGTCGTCGTACCGGTAGTGGCCGAAGCCGGAGAGGGTGGGATCGGTGAAGGCGCTCAGCAGCTCCGAGCCCACCCGCTTGCCGATCTGGTTGTCCGCCAGGTCCTTCAGCAGCCAGCTACGGCCGGCGTAGCCCGTCTCCATCTTGAGCGCGCGGTCGGCCTCAGTGGGGTGGCCGACGATCTCGTGCACCAGCAGGGCGTTGTAGTGGGGGTCGGTGACCACCACCACGTCCTTGTCGCTGGCCTTCAGCGGGCGCGAGTTGGCCAGGGCCACCGTGTCCGTCGCCAGGGCGAGGGAGAACGTCCGCAGGTCGGGCCGCTGGATATGCTCCTCGTCCACGCCCTCGGTCAGCGCCTCCCACCCCCGCTGGTGGCCGACGAAGTCGTACAGCTCCTGACCGCCTTCCTTGCCCACCGCCACCACAAAGCACATGCCGCCGGTGATGGCCGAGCTCTGGTCGATGTTTGCCCCCTCGGAGCTGCAGAAGAGCTGGCGGCTGAGAACAGTGGAGGCGCCAACGTAGTTGTACATGACCTGCTGGTCGATGCCCTGCACGCCCTTGGAGACCTCCCGCACGTAGCGAACGACCTCGTCCAGGGATAGCGAGCGGGGGTCGATCTGATACTGAGCGGACACGCTGTCCTCGCGCACCTCGATGGGGGCCAGCTCGGTGCTGGAGAGCGCTTCCGCCAGGGGGCCCAGGCGCTTGCGGGCCAGAGCCTTGCTGTGAGCGCTGGCCAGGGCCCGCTGATAGGCGTGGTCGATGCCGGCGCGGAGGACGCGCTGGAGGCGGGGCAGGTCGGCGGCCCCCAACTGCTGGCCGAAGTGGCCTGCCGCTGCCATCTTCTCCCCCGCGATGACCCTCACACCGAAGGAGAAGCCATAGTCCTCGCTGCTGAGCTTGTCCATGCCGTTCTCCGCCGCTGCCCCCTTGCCCTCGCCCACCTCGATGCGCAGGTCGCAGTAGCGCAGGTGGCGCAGCCGCCGGGCCGAGCGGCGGACCAGCTCGCAGGCCATCTCTCGCACCTGGGGGATGAGTTCGACGGTTACCTTAGCGGGCATGGGTGAATACTCCTAAGGGAAGCAAGAGTGAACATCTATCGATTCTAGTGCCCGGCTGGCCGGACTGTCTAGGGCAAAACGAAGCCTACCATTCGACCCCCAGCGCCCGCAGTTGGCGCTCCAGGTCGGCGACGTCCTGGAAGTGGAAGGCATGCATGCCGGCGGCCCGCGCCCCCTCAACGTTGTGGACGAGGTCGTCGGTGAACACGCAGGCGGCGACGGGCACCCCCAGCCTTTCGGCGGCCAGGTGATAGATGCGCACGTCGGGCTTGGCCATGCCCACCCGCGCCGAGTTGATGACCACGTCGAACAGGTCGATGATGCCGTGATGGTTCGCCAGGACCTCCTCCAGGTTCTTGGTGGCGTTGCTGATCATGCCCACCTTGTAGCGCGACCGGAGATTTCGGGCCAAAGAGACGACCCCTTCATCGACGCCCTTCCAGATGTGGTGCCAATCCTGACGAATGCCCGGTATCGGCCGGCCGGCCAGTTCGTACAGCTTGTCCAGTGCCCCCTTCAGCCATTCTCGCTCTGAGCTGCGACCGACCTCCACCTCGTACCACTCGGGGATCTCGAACAGCGCGTGCCAGAACCCGCCGCGAGGCAGCCCGTACTTGTCCTCCAGGCGAGCCATCTCCTGGCGGTCGAGGCGGCCAATGACGCCACCGTAGTCGAAGAAAACCGCTTGAATCAGCATCGGCTAGTAGCCCCTGTAGCGATTGGCTATCGGCAGGCGGCGGTCGCGGCCGAAGGCGCGGGGGCTGATCTTCACGCCGGGAGGAGCCTGACGACGCTTGTACTCACTTCCATCCACCATGGCCATCACCCGCTTCACCAGCCCCTCGTCGAAGCCCATGGCCGCTATCTCATCGACGCTCTTGTCCTCCTCCACGTAGGCCTCAAGGATGGAGTCGAGGGTCTCGTAGGGCGGCAGAGTGTCCGCGTCACGCTGGTCTGGACGCAGCTCCGCCGAGGGCTCCTTCTCGATGACGCTTTGGGGAATGACCGGTTTTGGCCCCAAGCCGTTGCGATAGCGGGCCAGGCGATAGACCAGGGTCTTAGGCACATCCTTGATGACGGCGAAGCCGCCGGCCATGTCGCCGTAGAGAGTGGCATAGCCGGTAGCCATCTCGCTCTTGTTGCCGGTGGCCAGCACCAGCCAGCCGAACTTGTTCGACAGGGCCATGCTGATGAGGCCGCGGATGCGCGACTGGATGTTCTCCTCAGTCACCCCGAACTCGCTGCCGGCGAAAGGCTCGCTGAGAAGGCCAAGGAAAGCGGTGAAGGGCTCCTCGATGGGGATGGTCATCAGTTGAATGCCCAGGCTGTCGGCCA
>Ga0315277_10009006_pt1 | contig 12788 bp, 10 predicted proteins | sample YL17G05_15_MG_FD_203695 | JGI IMG/M metagenome (GOLD analysis project Ga0315277, IMG submission 203695) | Sediment microbial communities from Yellowstone Lake, YNP, Wyoming, USA - YL17G05_15 | ecosystem: Environmental > Aquatic > Freshwater > Lake > Sediment | place: USA: Wyoming | collected... | reverse complement strand
ATAGAGGATGGTCGCCTCATCCTGCGGGGCGTGCTGGCAGACCCGGCGCACGGGTCAATGATCCAAGGGCAAGTGGAGGGTACGTTCCTCGAGCCCGAGCTGCTCGGGATCAGACTGGCCGAGGGGTTTCTCCACGACCAGGGCATGGGCTGGTACATGAAGGTCGTCAGACGGTGAAGCGCGGAACAGTCTATCTGGTGGGAGCGGGGCCGGGAGACCCCGGCCTGATCACGCGGCGCGGGCTGGAGGTGCTCCGCGGGGCCGACGTCATCGTCTTCGACCGCCTGGTCAGCCCGGAGTTGCTCCTCGAGGCGCGGCCGGACGCGCGGCTCCACAATGTCGGGAAGTCGTCATCCGGCCATTCGCTTCCCCAGGAAGACATCAACCGATTGCTGGCCGAAGAGGCAAAGGCTGGCAGGTCGGTCTGTCGGCTCAAGGGCGGCGACCCGTTCCTTTTCGGCCGCGGCGGAGAAGAGGCCGGCTACCTGGCCGAACAGGGCGTTAGCTTTGAGGTTGTCCCCGGTGTGACTTCCGCACTTGCGGTCCCCGCGTACGCCGGCATCCCCGCGACCGACCGTCGTTTCGCATCTACGCTTGCCATCGCGACCGGCCACGAGCAGGCCGGGAAGGCGGGGAGCGACGTTGACTGGGCTGGCCTGGCACGCGCGGACACCCTGATCGTCCTGATGGGAGTCCAGAACCTGGCCGAGATCACGCGCCAGCTCGTGGCAGCGGGACGGCCCGCCTCCACCCCTGCCGCGCTCATTCGCTGGGGTACCACCGGGCGGCAGCAGAGCATCATCTGCGACCTCTCGCAGGTGGCGGACGAAGCCGCCCGCCGCGCCTTCGCCGCCCCTGCCATCCTTGTGGTCGGCGAAGTCGTGCGCATGGCCCGCCAGCTCTGTTGGTTTGAGGGAAGGCCTCTGCAAGGCCTCCGCGTGCTCGTCACGCGGCCTCGCCATCAGGCGAGCGCGCTGGCCGATCTGCTGCGGGAGGCGGGCGCGGAGCCGGTCGTGTGCCCCCTTACTCGCATTGATCCCATCGCGGTCGAAGCGGCCCGTCTCAGCCGGCTGCTCGGCGAGAGGTGGGATTGGCTGCTCTTCACCTCCGCCAACGGGGTCAGGTGCTTTGGCGATCTCCTCTGGCAGGCCGGGCTCGATTGGCGCTCGGTGGCAACCGCGCGCCTCGGCGTGATGGGCCCCGGGACGGCGGCCGAGCTGCAGAAGCGCGGCCTGCGAGCGGATTTCACACCGTCGCGCTCGGTGGCCGAGTCTCTCGCCGCAGAGTTGCCAGGCATCTCGCAAGGGACGAGTATCTTGCTGGCGCGCGCGGAGGAAGCGCGGGAAGCGCTTCCCGCCCTCCTGCGCGAGAGGGGCGCATCGGTCGAGGTGTTCCCTGTCTATCGCACTCTTCCCGACCAAGATGGGGCCGAATTGCTCGCGGCCGCGCTGGTGGCAGGCGATCTCGACGTGATCACGCTCACCAGCTCTTCTGCCGTGCGCCAGCTAGCCGGGCTAGCGGGGACAGAGCCGCTCAACCACTGCACGATCGCCTCGATCGGCCCGATCACGTCTGCGACCGCGCGGGAGCACGGGCTCAGGGTTGATGTGGAGGCCGAGGAGCACACCATCCCTGGTCTGGTGGCTGCGCTGACGGCCTATGTCGCCGCGCGGAAGGGCGCGGAGTGAGTGGCCGAAGGGAGTAGTAGCTGATGATCGGGTTCACCAAGCTCTTGTGCGGCCGGGCCACGGTGTCGCGTGCCCTCCGGCAGGCGAGCGGCGGCGAGCGCCGCGAGCCAGGGCTGTTGCAGTTCACGACCAGCGACCGTCCGCTCGTAGTCTGGAACATGACCGGGCAGTGCAACCTGCGCTGCCTGCACTGCTACAACGAGTCAGGCCAGGCACTTGCGGACCAGCTCACAACCGCCGAGGCCGAGGCCTTCATTGACGATCTTGCCGAACTCGGCGCCCCGGTGCTGCTCTTCTCGGGCGGTGAGCCCGTGCTGCGGGATGACCTCTTCCACCTCGGCGCCTATGCCGCCAGTCGCGGCCTGCGGCCGGTACTCTCCAGCAACGGCACGCTGATCACAGCGGAGGTGGCGCGCTCGCTCGCCCGGAGCGGCTTCCAGTATGTCGGCGTCTCGGTTGACGGCCTCGCCGAGACCCATGACCGCATGCGCAGCCGCGCGGGCGCGGCCGAGGCGGCCTGGGAGGGCCTCCGCCAGGCGCGCGAGGCCGGCCTGAGAGTGGGGGTGCGGTTCACCGTGACCCGCGACAATCTCGACGATCTGCCCGACGTTCTCGCCCGCGCGGCGGCCGAGAAGGTGCACCGGTTCTGTCTCTATCATCTGGTCTACAGCGGCCGCGCAACCGCGCTCGCGTCGCGAGACCTCTCGGCCGCGGAGCGCAGGCGCATGATCGAATGGCTGGCCGATGAGACGGAGGAGCTGGGCCGGCGCGGCGCGGAGATCGAGATCCTTACCACTGACAACCATGCGGACGGCGTGTTCCTGTACCGCCGTATCGCCGAGCGCGATCCGGCCAGGGCGGAGGAGGTGCTGGCTCTGCTTGCCATGCACGGCGGCTGCTCCGCGGGACGGAAGTTCGCCAACGTGGACGCGCGGGGAGAGGTGCACGCTTGTCAGTTCTGGGGACACGACTCCCTCGGGAACGTGCGCGAGCGGCCGTTCTCTCGCATCTGGCAAGACCCCAGCCACCCGCTGCTGCGCAGCCTCAAGCAGATGCAGTCCCACCTCACCGGCCGCTGTGGTGAATGCTCCTACCGGGCCTACTGCGGCGGCTGCCGGATTCGCGCCGCGGCCGCCGGTGGCGATGTCTGGGGCCCCGATCCGACCTGCTATCTCGACGATGAGGAGATCAAAGGCGATGCCATCAAAGCCATCGAGGGTTCTGTTGAGGCCTGAGAGCCAAGCCGCCGCCGAAACGCCCGCCAGCGATCTCCGCCAGCGGCCGCGCCGGCTGCGTCGCACGGCCGCGCTGCGCGAGCTCGTGGCCGAGACCCGGCTCGACCCGCGCCAGTTCATCTATCCACTCTTCGTGGTCCCAGGGACGAACCAATGCCAAGAGATCGAGGCCCTTCCCGGCCAGTGTCGGCGCTCTCCCGACCTCCTCGTCGCGGAGGTCGAGCAGGCCTGGCAGGAGGGGATTCGCGCCGTGCTGCTCTTCGGCATCCCCGAGGCCAAAGACCCGGAGGGCCGGGAGGCGGCCAACCCGCGTGGACCGGCGCAGGAAGGGGTTCGAGCGCTGAAGCGGGCCCTCCCCGAGCTGGTGGTGATGACCGATGTCTGCCTCTGCGGCTACACCACCCATGGGCACTGCGGCATCGTCGGTGAGAACGGCGAAGTCCTGAACGATCCGACGTTGGCGGTGCTGGCGGAGGCCGCGCTTTCTCACGCCGAGGCTGGCGCGGACTTCGTTGCCCCCTCCGACATGATGGACGGTCGCGTCGGCGCCATTCGCGCCGCGCTCGACCAGGCGGGCTCTACCGATACGGGCATCATGGCCTACTCGGCCAAATACGCCTCAGCCTTCTACGGACCGTTCCGCGAGGCGGTTGACTCGGCTCCGCAGTTCGGCGACCGGCGCTCCTACCAGATGGCGAGCGCGAACCGCCGAGAGGCCCTGCGCGAGGCCCGCCTCGACGCAGACGAAGGCGCGGACATCATCATGGTCAAGCCGGCCCTCGCCTATCTCGACGTGATCGCGGAGGTGCGCGTCGCGCTCGACCGCCCGGTCGCAGCGTACAATGTCAGCGGCGAGTACGCGATGGTGAAGGCCGCCGCGGCCTGCGGCTGGCTGGATGAGCGCGCCATCACCCTCGAGGTCCTGACCAGCATCGCCCGCGCCGGCGCGGATCTCATCCTCACTTACCACTGCCGCGAGGCCGCCAGATGGCTGAAGGAGTGAACCCGGCCGATCTTTCGCCCGACGACCGGCTTCTGCTCACCCTCGCGCAGGTCGCGTTCCCGCTCGTCACCAGGCCTTTCGCCGCGCTCGGTGAGAGCATACGCTGGTCGGAGGAGGCGGTGATCGCGCGGCTGGTCGCGCTCAAGGAGGCGGCTCTGATCCGCCGCATCGGGCCGATCTTCGAGCCGGCCGCGCTCGGCCTCACCAGCGAGCTGATCGCAGCCCAGGTCGTGGCCGGGCGCCTCGATGCAGTCGGTGCCTCTGTTGCCGCCTGGTCTGAGGTGACTCACTGCTACGTGCGCAGCCACCGGGTCAACCTATGGTTCGCAGGCGTGGCCGCCGACGCGACCTGGTTCGAGCAGGCCGCCGAGGAGGTCCGCGGCTGGCAAGGAGTTCTGGGCGTCTGGCGGCTGCCCACGCTCCGGCGCTTCAAGATCGCCGTGCACTTCGACCTGACCGATGGCGGTCTCGCGCGGGCGGATCTCCCAACTGCCGATCTGGACGGGCCAGGTGTGGGCGTCGCTCCGGACGCAGCCCCCAGTCTCCCCGAGCCGGGGCTCCTCGCCGCCCTCGACGCGGACCTGCCCCTCTCCCCTCGCCCCTTCCTCCTCCTGGCCGAACGGTGCGGCTGGCCCGAAGCCGATCTCTTGGAGGTGATCCGGGACTGGTCGGCCTCGGGTCGCATCCGCCGTTATGGCGCCTCCGTGAACCATCGTCGCCTCGGATTCGTGGCCAACGCCATGACGGTGTGGTCTGTTCCGGACGACCGGATCGAAGAGGTGGGCGGCGCGCTCGCCCTGGCGCCCGAGGTCTCGCACTGCTATCAGCGCCCGCGGTTCCCGGAGTTCCCGTTCAACCTCTACGCCATGATCCACGGGCGCTGCCGCGAGGAATGCCTGGCGGCGGCCGCCAAGCTCTCCCAATCCTGCGGCCTCGACGAGCCGCTGGCGCTCTTCTCGACCAAGGAGTTCAAGAAGTCGGCGCCCGCGTACGCCAGCCTCTTGGCCTCACCGCCGCACCGGCCTTGAGATCCGTCACTGGGGGGCGGAGGCGCCACCCGCGCCCGGCTCACGCGCCTCCCGCACCCTCGCCCGCTCGCGCTCGGCCCACTTGGCCTTGAGCAGGCCGCAGCGCTGGCGAAGCTCTATCATCCGCGCCATCGCTTCGGCCGCGATGTCAACGATTTCCGCGCGCGCCATGGTCTCGGTCTCGAAGTTCAGCACCTCCCGCAGATCGGGCCTCCGGATCAGCGCCCGGTGCTCGGCCAGGCTGCGCGCGAACAGCCGGTACCCGGTCCGCTCGGGATACTCGAAGGCGAGACTGCCGGGATCAATGAACGGCAGCGGTGGCGAAATGTTCGCGTCGAGCTTGCCCGGATAGCGCGCGTTCCAGTGCTCCAGCAGCCGCTCGGCATAGGCCACACTCTCTCGCACCGAGTCCCGCGTCTGGCCCGGAATCCCAATCAGGAAGAAGATGAAAGCCTTGCCGCCCAGCCCGAGGATGGTTGCCAAGTCCCGCTCGAGCCGCTCATTGGTATAGCAGCGACCGTACCGCGCCCGCAGATCCTCGTCATGGCTCTCGGGCGACATGTGGATATCGAGCGGCGGCCCGATACTGGCCAGCTCTCTCAGGAACTCCTCCCCGCCCGGCCCGAACAACTCGAAGCTCAGCGGGCGGCTCGGCTTTCGCCGGCGCAGCGCCGCGATCAGGCGTTCCGGCTCGTGCTGGCGAATGTCTCCAGGAATGCCCACCGAGAACGGGGTTAGCTGCTGGGTGGCGGCGATCTCCTCCGCCAGCGCCTCGGGGTCACGCACGCCCAGCCGCGTGCGCCCCAGCGCCCGGTTCGACCCGCCGCAGGTGAGGCAGTTCAACAGGCACCCACGGCAGAACAGCGTCATGTTGAAGGCATAGGCCGGCCACTGAAAGCCGGTCAGCAGGTTCCCCCTCAGGTCGCGGTACCGGATCATGTGCTTGATCAGCCGCCGGTAGTCAACCCTGATGTCCAGCAGCTCCGGCTGGTAGCTCAGCGGGTTGACCACCACCTCGCCGGCCCGCTTCCAAGTCAGGTTCGGGACTGCGGCCGGCTCGGCTCCGGCCTCCAGCGCACGCAGCAGGTCAACCACCGGCTGCTCGGTGGAATCACCGCGCACCACATAGTCCACATCCGCGGACGCGATCACCTCCCGGTGGTAGTAGGACGCCGTCAGCCCGCCGAGGGCCACCGGGATCTCGGGGTGCTCCTCCTTGCAGATTCGCGCCAGCTCCATCGCGCCGTCCGCGTGCACGAGCCAGTGGAGATCAATGCCGAAGAGCAGCGGCTTCAGCCCCCGGATCAGCCCACGCGCGTCGAGCCGGCGGCTCCCGGCCAGCTTGGCCGCCACGTTGATGATGCGGACTTCGAGCCCATGCCGCTCGACGTACTCCATCAGCGTCAGGAAGCCGAGCGGGTAATATTCGAACTGCGAAGAGCTGGCGACCGTCGCCGAGGCGAGCGAGTGCCGCGCCTCCCGCGCCGGCGCCCCCAGCAAGCTGGGCGGATGCAGCAATATCAGGTGGGGCCGCATGTCAGTTCGCTCTCGGGCCGCGATCATCTTCGGCGCGCGCTGCCCCCAGGCCTCCCGCCGTCGCGACCTCGCCGCAGCAGGGGCGACGTGCTTGGGGGGAGAATCCGCCGGAAGTTGCCGAAGGGAGCATGCTCATGAGCAAAGCCCAGCGACTGGCCGAGAATCCGCCCGCACAACCGGGCGTCCCCACCGTGGGAGTCTTCGCCACTTGCGACCCTCGCCTCGATGAAGCCTCGCGCCGGCGCGCCCGGAACATCGTCGGGATGGTGGCCGACGTCATCGCCGGCGGCGCCGCCCTCCCGGACGGCAGCCCGGTGCGAGTGGTCTACACTCCCGTGCTCGTGGACGGCGAGCGCCAGGCCGACGCCGTAGCGCGCCAGTTCCGCGCCGAAGGCGTGGACATCCTGGTCTGCGCGCCCGACACCTGGGCCTTCCCCCAGCTCGGCCTGATCTCACTCCTCTCGCAGTTCCCCGAGGACACTCCCATCAACCTGACCTGCGGCAATAGCGGCCCCAAGCCGGGAGTGGTCTTCACCCATGCCGCCAACGGCGCCATCTCCCAGTACGGCCGCTTGGTGCACATCAACGTCGGCACCTGGCCCGACACCGGCGAGCGCCCTGAGATGACCGAGTCCACGGCGCGTGCGCTCGTTGACTGGGTATACGGCGCGATCGCCTACCGAGGGCTCAAAGGCCGACGCGTCGTGATCTTGGGCCACGACTCCATGGGCATGGAAACGGCCCTCGCGCATATCATCCCAACCCGCCGCACTTTCGGCCTGGAGATCGCGCGGCTCGACATGAAACTCCTCGCCGACATGCTTCAGAAGCGGGCCTACTCGCAGCAGGAGCTGGCCGCGCTCCGCGATTGGCTCCACCGCCACCTCGGCGACCGGATCGAGCTGCGCGATGATGCTGATCGGGCCCGCCTCGACCAGAGCCTGGCCATGTACCTGATCGTGCGTGACCTGATGCGGGACCTAAACGCGGTGGGCGGTGGGTTCATGAGCCAGCTCGAGTGGGGTTCCGATCCCCGCGGCCTCCCGCTCCCGGTCGCGGATGTGATGGAATCGCTCTTCAACTCGACCTTCGATCACAACGGCAGGAAGCCGCCTTTGCCCTATGCCACCGAGGCGGATGTGCAAGGCCTGCTCACCATGCTGGCCTTCACCTACCTCACCGGCGGCAACCCGCCGCTCTTCATGGACTTCCGCAAGGTCTGGGAGCCCTGGGAGATCAACCGCCTGGCGAAGGAAGTCGGCCTCGAGGACAGCTTTGAGGCCGATGCCATCTGGCGCAAGAAGGGCCTGGTGGATGGCGACAACTCGGGCAGCGCGGCCTTCGACTGGGCCGCCAGCCCGGGGGCATCAACTGGGGAGATCATGTCCGGCATCGCTCTCCCGCTCGCCGACCCCGGCTACTTCCCCGGCCTCGGCAACTCCGTCACCTTCGTCTCGCCGGGCGGCATCGAGGGAATCGCCGGCCGCCTCGCCTACAGCTCCAGCTCGGGCCTGTTCTCGCTCATCTGGGATGAGGCCGCCACCGTCGCCCTGCCGGAGAAGCTGGCCCGCGCCGTCTGCCAGACCTCCACGCCCACCTGGCCGCACACCTTCGTGGTCCCCAGGTATGCGACCATGGGCGAGTACAAGCAGTACGCGCCGGCCAACCACTTCCACATGACCTGGGGACTGAAGCCGGCCCGGCTTCAGTACTGGATGGACCTGGCGAACGTGCTCTCCGTCACGCCCTGGCAGGCCCGGCCTGGCTATGTCGAGGGCGCCGACCGGCCCCTGCCCTTGCTCTATCTGCTCAATGGCGGAGAGGCGAACTGCAAACTCATGCGTTCCAGGGGGTAGAAGACGGAACCGAGCCCAGAAACGAAGGGGCGAGATCCTACTAGACACACACTTCGTCCCTGGCTATGCACTGTCTCCTTGTCAGCCGAGTGGCCGGGGCTATGCTGCGCGTGGCGATGGCTCGCCGATCGAGCCGTTTGAGGGACGGTTAGAGTAGGAATCGCTTTGTTGCTGCTGCCTTACTCAGCGCGTCCCGCATTGCCCCGAGTCTAGCGTTGTCTCCCAAGCACTTCCGCAAGATGCCTATGATCATCTGGGCATCCTCAACTCGGACTCGTGCGTTCCTAGCCTTCTCGACGTATCGTGTGTCAAGGTGATAGTCCGCGCGGACACGGTCACCGTAGAGGTTCGCGATCCTGTGACCGACGGGCGTTATATCGGGGTCCTCGCATAGAGCGAGGCAATTGTGCACGGCACCATGCCCCTCTGCCCCGGAAGGGATACGGACCCCCATTTCGTTCCTTAGTATCCCCGCGGCCACATGGTAGGCTGCGTAGTAGGCACGGCTTATGGCCGTTCGGCAAGCAGACGCGTCGTCCCTGGCAGACAGCAGGCGTGCCAGATCCAGGAAGTGTTGCGGGTCCATCATTCGGCCACGTCGTAGCTGAGGCGAATCCTGTTCACCTCGGGCCACAGCACTTGTGCGACCCAGTCCCTGACGTAGTTGTCGTAATGAGTCAGAATGCTTTCGTTGTCTCCCGCAACGACCACCCTCAGCGTTAGCCACTCTTCTGTGGATTCAGGGTCGTGCTCCAGTTGGACTTCAAGGGGCTGTATGGGCTCCAGGTACTGCTGGGCCAGGCTAATCGCCAGAAGAAGCGAATCGGTCAGGTCCTCACACAGGCAGAAGGAGATCTCTTCAGCGCTGAGGGGTCTGACGTTCCCGGGCCTGAAATCGAGTCCGCGGGGGCCGATAGGTCCGCCAGTCATCCCGCGGCCAGTCCACCGATCCAGATATTCGCCGATCTGCACCGGTTGGTTCCCCGCTGGTGTACACATGACATGGCCGAACGAAACCCACGCCCTTTCGGTCACATTGGCCAGATCCAGGGGTGAGGCGAAGCCCTCCAAGTGCGTCACTACCCCCGGCTGCGCTTGCTTGCACTCACCGACGGAGATTCCTCCTGTACCGAGGGCTACTACTACATCGTAGTCGTCAGGAATCAGCCTGGGCTCTACATCGCCACATGCAACGACAACTGCCGTCCCGATGTCCTCTTGGTGGTCGAGCTTCCTGTGCCACCAACCCATCGTTTGAGACGTCACATTCCCTACGTCGACCACGCTCACGCAACAACCTCCAGAGATGCCAGAAACTCGCGGAATCGCTGGTAGACCAGCCCAACGTCATCTAGGTTTGCCAGGAACGAATCTATGTCGCTGTATCCGAACTCATAGTTGAAGTTAGCCCGAATCGTCTCCGGTTCGTTCTTCGCTCTGTGAAGTCGAACCTCGACAAGTCCCTTGTGCCATGCGAAGCCAAGCGTCAAGCTCGCCCTAAAGGCAGGTTGACCGATCAGACCGGAGATCGCCTGCCTGTTGAGTCCCTCACGTTGCTCGAATCGCCCCAGGTCCTCTTCGTCAGTGAACCGTATCACCCCATTCAGGTTCACCCCACCAACTTTGAGAGGCGTATAACGAAGCAGGTCGCCGAAGTACTTCCTCGCGATGCCCATGATCGGACTGGATGCCGGATCGGCCAGGCGGTCGTCCTTGATCTGGTACCGATTCTCGTCCACGATGATGGAGACCGGCCCATAGCGGATTGTTGCCATGACGGGGGTCGAGATGAACTGATCGAACTGCTTGTTCCTTTCCTTGGCCAGCAGACTCTGGAACGGCTCGCGATCACGCGGCAACACGGTCTGATCTACGAGGAAGTCGTGGTTGAGGATCTGCGGGTTGTGCCTTCCCAGGAATACGATGCTGAGGAACTGCCCTTCGAAAGTGGGCACTAGGACTCTCCTGTCAGACGTGCAGGTCACCGCACCATTAGTTATACCCCAACCTGGCTCATCCTGCTAGCGGGAGAGCCACCTATCGGGGATCGCGGCCACGCCGTCTCGCAAGTGGGACCGCATGGGCCGCCCCGCAATGCCCTCAGGGAGCAGTTTCCTCGTCGGAGGCACTTCTCCCTCTTCTTCCGCGAGCACCTCTCCTGCAGCCACACAGGCTCAGAACAGATCCTCTGAGGAGGGACTTGCTTTCCGCACTCACGACGGCACTGACCCCGCTCCATACTCGTTCTGTCGTCACTGGTAATGGCATCCGGCGCGCCGCGTGGCAACGATACGGCCTCGCGAGGGCTTGGGGAAGCTGCAACTGTGGGTATGAAGCCGCGAGACCGCTTTGCCGACGCTCTGGGCGTTCGCGGTCAGGTAAACGCAGATCGCGGACCTGCGCTACCGCGGGATCAGCTCGCGGAAGCGGGCGTAGGCTGAGTCCCAGGCCGCGGTGTTCGCGGGCTCGTACCGTCGGAGCGGGAAGGACCGCCTGACCACCTCTCGCAGCTCGGCGAGTGAGGTGATGTGCCCCAGCCCCAGGGCCTGGACCAGCAGATTGCCGACTGCGGTCGCCTCCACCGGCCCGGCGAGCACCGGCAGGCCGGTGGCATTCGCCGTGAACTGGCAGAGCGTCTCGTTCTGGCTGCCGCCCCCGATGATGTGCACGGTCTCGAACGGACGCCCCCGCAACTCCCGAAGCTGCTCCAGCACCATCCGCTGCTTCAGCGCCAGGCTCTCCAGAATGCAGCGCATGAACTCCGCCGGCCCAGCGGGCCTCTGTTGCCCGGTCGCTGCGCAGTACCGACAGATCGCCTCCGGCATCTCCGCCGGGTTCAGGAAGCTGGCGTGGTCCGGGTCAACCAGTGCCGCGAAGGGCGGCGCGGCGGTCGCCATTTCGGCCAGTTCGCCATACCCGTACTCGCGCTCCCGCGCCCAACTGCTGCGGCACTCCTGCACCAGCCACAGGCCGGTTACATTCTTGAGCACGCGGAAAGTCCCACCGACCCCGCCCTCGTTCGTCACGTTCAGGTCGAGCGCTTGCTTGGTGATGACCGGCCGCCCGCTCTCAAAGCCGACGAGAGACCAGGTGCCAGAGCTGATGTAGGCCCAGTCCGTGCCCTCGGCCGGCACCGCGGCCACCGCGGAGGCGGTGTCGTGGCTGGTGGTCGCGATCACCGGCACGCTCCCCAGGCCGGTCTCGGCCGCCACCGCCGGCCGCAGGTCGCCGATCACTGTCCCCGGAGGCACGATCTCCTGCATCATCATTCGCGGGAGCCCGAGCGCGGTCAGCAGTTCCTCCTCCCAGTCTTGCTTGACGGGGTTGTAGAGCTGGGAGGTGGTCGCGATCGTGAACTCGGTCTTCCTTGTGCCCGTCAGGAGGTAGTTGAGCAGGTCGGGGACCATCAAGAAGGCGTCCGCCACCCCCAGCGGCGGCCACCGGTCGCGCACCAACGCGCAGAGCTGGAAGAGCGTGTTGATCTGCATGAACTGGATGCCGGTTAGCTCGTAGACCCGACTGCGCGGCACCCGCTTGAAGAACTCCTCGGGCGCTCCATTCGTCATTGGATCGCGGTAGGCGAACGGCAGGGCGAGCAGACTTCCATCGGCCGCCAGAAACCCGAAGTCCACGCCCCAGGTATCGAGGGCAAGACCCTCCGGCCTCGCCTCCCCCTGCGCGACGCAGAGCTTCATCCCCTGCTTGATCTCCTGGTAGAGCTGCACGATGTTCCAGTGCAGATGCCCACCCAGCTCGACCATCTCATTGGGAAAACGGTGAAGCTCGCGGATGGCGATGCGGCCCTCCGCCAGCCTGCCCAGCATCGCTCTCCCACTGGAGGCGCCCAGATCGAAAGCGAGGAATGATCCGGTCGTCATGCCGTCCTCACTGAGCCGCGCGGGGCGCGCCGCAGACTCGCAGCAACTCCCTCTCGGCTTGCGGGTTCCAGAGGCCGCGCTCGACGAACGCCGCCACTGACGGAAGGCGTCCTTCCAGTTCCTCCAGCCTGACCAGACCGAGGCCGCGGCACTCCGGGTAGACGACGATCTTGCCGCTCACCTCTCGGCTCTCGATCGCCCGCATGCCGTCAGCCGCTCCCTCCAGGCCGCTGACGGCCGCCACGGACAGGTTGGTGTCCAGCCGTCCTGCCTCCACCTTCGCCAGCACCGCCCTCATATCTTGCAGCGTAGAGCCGCTGGTGCCGATGAGATAGAGCCGCTTGCCGATGTAAGCACCGAGGTCAACCTCCGCGGTGACCTCAGGGGGTATCCCCGCGAAGATGTTGATCACGCCTCCCTCGGCGGCCTGCTTGACGGCCTGGGCCACCAGGCTGGGCTGGGGCACGAGTATGATGGTCTGCGTGAACGGTCCGGGCGCAGCTTCCCTGACCGGGCTGCAGGTGCGGAACGCGACCCCGGATTCCGCGGCCAGCGGGCCGGCGA
>Ga0315277_10009004_pt1 | contig 12789 bp, 10 predicted proteins | sample YL17G05_15_MG_FD_203695 | JGI IMG/M metagenome (GOLD analysis project Ga0315277, IMG submission 203695) | Sediment microbial communities from Yellowstone Lake, YNP, Wyoming, USA - YL17G05_15 | ecosystem: Environmental > Aquatic > Freshwater > Lake > Sediment | place: USA: Wyoming | collected... | reverse complement strand
CACCAGAATGATCTCCCGGATCTTGGTGATCGCGATCCCGTAGGTTTCCTCGGCCAGCTTGAAGCTCACCAACTGCATCGAGCCGGTGTGCCCAGCGGCGTCGTGTTCTTGAACCAGAGGTTCACAAGTGGCTGTGGACATAGGATTACTCCGATACTGTGAATTGTTCAGGCATACCTGTTTCCTTGTACGTAACACTTTAGCGGTCCGGCCTAGGACGGCTGCTTCGCCATTCGGCTAAAGTGTTACCCTTGTACAAGACGCGAGCACGGGAAAGGGCGGCCCCGGCGTGCCGGGGCCACCCTTCGTCTGCCGTGGAGCCTTAGACCGCGACGGCCTTCGCCGTCCGGTCTTGGCCCGACTGGCCCTTGCCCTTGGGGGTCTTGGACTGGGCGGCCGGGGCCTTCCGCGCCGTCGCTTGCGCACGAAGCTCTTCGGTCTTCGCCGCCTGGTGTTGGCCCGACTGGCCGTTGCCGGTCGTGAACTGACCCACCAGGTCGCGCAGCGCCTGGGCCTGGGCGCCCAACTGCTGGCTGCTGGAGGCCATTTCCTCGCTGCCTGCCGCGGACTGCTCGGTCACCTGGGAGATGCCTTGGATGGCCTTGGAGACCTCCTCGGCATTGCTGGCTTGCTGGACCGTGGCGGTGGCGATCTCGCCGATCTTGGCGGCGGTGGCCTCCACGCCCGAGAGGATCTTCTTCAGCGCCTCCTCGGTCTCCCGGCTGAGTTTGGCCCCCTCCTGGACCCGGCCGCCCGATTCCTTGATCAGCGAGGTGATCTGGCCGGCCGCCTGGTTGGAGCGTTCGGCCAGCTTGCGGACCTCGTCGGCCACCACGGCGAAGCCCATGCCGCTGTAAGCAGAGGCGTTTCGACTGCTCGGCCTGTACCGCCCGCCCGCTCCCCAACCCATTGGGGCCCAACGAGATTCGGTGCCACGCAAGATGGAACTTCGGTCTCACCGCCGGCCCGCCTGAACACGCGCCAGATTGACACCCGCCCAGACTGCCCGGTAGGATGGCCGTGATCGTGGATTATCTCAGTTGGTTAGAGCGCCAGGCTTACAACGTGGATGTGGGGGGTTCGAGTCTCTCATCGCCAAGTTGCTACACTCGTTGAGCGCGCTTGTCAGCGGCCAGCCGTACCCAAGTAGCCCAGATCCGGTCGAGGAGGGTCGGACTAAGATGCCAAAGCGGACCAGCAAGAGCGGCAGCGAGCTGTTCATCGTCGACAACAGCGACCAGGACTGGAAGGTCCTGCGTTACCTCCACGACTGGTGCCAGCTTTCCAAGGCCGTCGACGTGGCCACCGGCTACTTCGAGATCAGCGGCCTGCTCGCCGTGGACGACGAGTGGTAGAAGGTCGACGCGATTCGTATCCTGATGGGCAAGGGGGTTTCCTACAAGACCAAGACCGCGTTTGCCAGGGCGCTGGAGTTGCGAGAAGCGGCGCAACCCCGCCCCGAGGGAGTCGGCAAAGAAGCGATCTGCGTTAGAATGAGCTGTTTAGGGCGTCCGTGCGGAGGAGCGTACCGGAGGGTGTCGGTGTTGCAGAATGCAGTTCTGGTGGTTTTTCGTTCCGTTCTCCGTTCTATTGCCCCGGCCCCGTCGGCACTGGTGGGATTATGAATCTGACTGAGGCACAAACTCGTGCGACTTTGATAAACCCTCAGCTTCAGGCGGCGAAATGGAAGTTGAGCGACCGCAGCCAAGTTCGCTTTGAGGTCCCCGTCAGAGGCTATGATCCCACGCCATTGCGTCAGGCCGGCGAGTCTTCAGCGCCGGACTACGGAACGCCGTCGCCAGGCATCACCGACGCCTGTCTCTACGAGCCGTCCGGTTGCGTGCTATCCGTGGTCGAGGCCAAGCGCACATCGCGCAGCCCACGGGAAGGCGAAGAGCAACTCCGTCAGTACATCGAGGACATTGCGAAACAGCAACCCTTCGCGCCTTTTGGCTTCATGGCGAACGGGCTGACCACATGGTTCTGGGAGGTCGGCCTGGCCCATCCGCGCATGGTGGCCGGGTTCTTCACGCCGGCAGACCTTCAACGCCTGCGCTTCATCCGCGAGAAGCATACCCCGCTTGCCGAGATGCCGATCAACACCTCTATCGTGGATCGCCCCTATCAGCATGAGGCGATCCGCCGTGTGGCGGAAGAATTTACCGCCGGGAGACGCCGCGCTCTGCTGGTCATGGCCACCGGCACCGGGAAGACGCGCACGACGATGGGTCTGATTGACATCTTTTTTCGCAGTTCATGGGCGCAAAAGGTGTTGTTCCTCGCAGACCGCGACGCGCTGGTGGAACAGGCCCTCGGCGATGGCTTCAAGGCACACCTGCCCAACGAACCGCGCGTCCGTGTCCACACGGCCAACATCGACCCCGACAAGCGGCTCTACGTGGCGACGCTCCAGACAATGGCGCGCTGCTTCGAGAAATTCAGCCCCGGTTTCTTCGACCTGATCGTCTTCGATGAGGCCCACCGCTCGATCTTCAACCGTTTCACCGAGGTGATCGAATACTTTGACGCCCGCATGATCGGCCTGACGGCGACTCCGGCGGCGTTCATCGACCGCGACACCTTCCGCACGTTCGAGTGCCGCGAACAGGCCCCCACGTTCCTCTACACCTACCAGCAGGCCGTGGCGGAAAGGCGGCTGGTGGACTTCCGGCTTTACCAGGCCCAGACCGGCTTTCAGCGCAAGGGGATCAAGGGCGCCGATCTGAGCGAAGAGGACCGCGCCGCCCTGATTGAGCAGGGCCTTGACCCCGACAACCTCGATTACGCGGGCACCGACCTCGAAGTCCTCGTCTCCAACCGTGACACGCTCCGCAAACAGTGGGAAGAGGTCATGGAGGTCTGCATCAGGGATCGCGGCGGGCACCTTCCTGGCAAGACCATCGTCTTTGCCATGACCAAAGACCACGCGGAGCGTATCCGCGACGTGTTCGAGAAGATGTTTCCGGAGCATGTCGGCCTGCTGCAAGTTGTCTATTCCGGCATCGAGCGGGTCCACGACGGCCCTTACGGCGACGGCCTCATCACCAAGTTCAAGAAGCAGGACAAACCGCGCATTGCGGTCTCGGTGGACATGCTCGACACCGGCATCGACGTGCCCGAAGTGGTGAACCTCGTGTTTATGAAGCCGGTCCACTCCCGCATCAAGCTCTGGCAGATGATCGGCCGCGGCACCCGCAACCAGGAGGCCTGCCGCTTCTTCGACCGCCTGCCCAACGGCGAGAAGACGGACTTCCTGATTGTGGACTTCTGGCAGAACGACTTCGGCAAGCAGACCGAAGAGCGCGTGCCGCCGGAGTTGCCCGTTCTGGTTCGCCTGTTTACTATCCGCTTGGACATCCTTGCCGCCACACTCAACCAGCGCGACGGCGCGGCCCACCAGCAGGCGGCGCTCGACTGCCGGGCCATGTTGCGCCGGGTGCCGACCGAATCCTTCCTCGTGCGCAAAGTCTGGGCCGAGGTCGGTTCCACCTGGACCGATGAGTTCTGGAGTCGCGTCACGCACGACAAGATCACCTTCCTGCGGCTCAAAGGCGCCCCGTTGCTGCGCCTCGTGGCCGACGTGGATGTCGCCGCCGAGGTCTTCTCCTGTAAGGTCGAGCGGCTGAACCTCCAGATTCTCCAGGGCAAGCCATCCCCGGAACTGCTCCACTCCATCGCCGAAGATGTCAGTCTGTTGCCGCAACACGTCCGCGATGATGTCGCCCGGCAGGCGTCCGTGCGTCTTGCCCTTTCCGCCGACCTGGCCCAGCCGACGCCCCCGCAACTCAAGAAAGTGATCACCGACCTGGCCGGCGAGATGAAGAACAAGCGCCGGCCGGAGAATACCTTCCTCAAGATCGACCTGCCCGACTTCATCGTCGGCAAGGGCTATGTCCTCATCGACCCGTCCGGCCAGCCGATCCACGTCGAGGAATACCGTCGCCGCGTGGAGCAGCGCATTCTCGACATTGCCGAGACCCATCCCGCGCTGGTCGCCATCCGGGAGGGCCGCCAGCCCACGGGGGACCAACTCGTTGACCTGGAACGGCTGCTCCACAATGAACTTGCCGGTGGCGACATCCAGCTTTCCGCCAAGAACGCCCGGCAAGCATACGGGGTCAAGCTGGACAATCGCCTCGGCTTCCTTGGATTCGTCAGGCATGTGCTCGACCTGGACGCGGTGCCCGACTACGAGGCCGTCGTGGCGAGCGGGTTCCAGAACCACATCACCCGCCACAACTACACGGGCGACCAGATTCGCTTCCTCCGCGCCGTGCAAGATGTGTTCCTTGCCAAGGGTCGCCTGGCGGAAGCCGACCTCTACGAAGCGCCCCTTACCAACTTCGGCCGCAATGCCGTGGAACGCTTCTTCACTCCCAGCGAAATCAAGGACCTCGTGGCCTTGACCGAACAACTGGCCGCATGAGGCAACTATGCTCACCGATCCCCAACTCCGCTCCAAGGTCGAAGCCCTCTGGGACAAGCTCTGGTCCGGCGGCCTCTCCAATCCGCTGGACGCCATCGAACAGCTTTCCTACCTGCTTTTCCTCAAACAACTCGACGAGCGCGAGCAGGACGCCGAGCGCGCCGCCCGCCGCGGCAGGAAGTATGAGCCCCTGTTCCCCAAGACGGAGGAGGGACAGAAACTCCGCTGGTCCCACTGGAGCCAGCTTCCCGCCGAGCAGGCGCTCCGCCACGTAAAGGAAAAGGTCTTTCCCTTCCTCAAAAACCTCGGCGGCAAGGCCGGCTCCTTCGGCCAACAGATGACCAACGCCGAGTTCAAGATCAACAAGCCCAGCCTGCTGATCGAAGCCTGCCGCGCCATCGAAGGCATGGACGTCTCCGGCCAGAACCAGGACGTGCAGGGCGACCTCTACGAATACCTTCTCGGCAAGCTCAACACGGCCGGCACCAACGGCCAGTTTCGCACCCCGCGCCACGTCATCCGCATGATGGTCAAGATGCTCGCCCCGCGCCCCGGCGAGCGGGTCTGCGACCCGGCCGCCGGCACCTGCGGCTTCCTGGTCAATGCCTGGCAGCACCTCCTGGAGACCCACACCGACCCGCGCGACCTCGCTTTCGACGAGGAAGGCTGGCCCCACGGCCTGACCGGCAGCCGGCTGGAACGCAAGGAGTGGGAATTCGCCCAGAACCGCGCCTTCACCGGCTACGACAGCGACTCGGGCATGACCATGCTCCGCATCGGCAGCATGAACCTCATGCTCCACGGCCTGACCTCGCCCCGCTTCCACTACACCGACACGCTCTCCAAAGGCTTCAACGAAGAGCGGGCCTACGACATCGTGCTGGCCAATCCGCCGTTCAAGGGCGCCATCGACTCCGCCGACGTGAACCAGTCGTTGCCGGCCAAGTGCAAGAAGACCGAAATCCTCTTTCTGCACCTCTTCCTGCGCCTGCTGGAAAACGGCGGGCGCGCCGCCGTCATTGTGCCCGACGGCGTCCTGTTCGGCTCCTCCAAGGCCCACGTCGAAATCCGCCGGAAGCTCATCGAGGAGAACCGGCTCGACGCCGTGGTCTCGATGCCCTCCGGGGTGTTCCGACCCTACGCGGGCGTCTCCACCGCCGTGCTCTTGTTCACCAAGGCCGCGGCCACCGAGCGAATCTGGTTCTACGACATGGAGCACGACGGTTTTTCGCTCGACGACAAGCGCCAGCGCGTGCCGGAGAACGACATCCCGGACCTCTTGGCCTGCTGGCAGCATCGTCACGACCCGAAGTTCCAGAAGAAGCGCGACGCCCGCCTGGCCGACCTGCAAAGGCAAATCGCCCCGCTCAAAGCCGACCGCCTCAAACTCCATGCCACCATCCACCGGCTCAAGTTCGAGGAAGTCGTGGCCGGTTCCCCTCGCCCTTTGGGAGAGGGCCAGGGTGAGGGCAAAGCCTCCCCTCGCCCATCCGATGGGAGAGGGGCCGGGGGTGAGGGCAACGCCGACAAGGCCCGCACCGCCCGCGAGAAGGCGGAAGCCGAGCTTGCCGACCTCAACGCGCGGATCGCCCCGCTGGAAAAGGAAATCAACCAGCTCGGCCGCCAGTTCTGGGTGACGAAGGAACAAGTGGCCGCCCAGAACTACGACCTCTCCGCCAGCCGCTACCGGCAAGTCGAGCAGGAGGAAGTCTTCTACGAGAAACCCGCCGTCACGCTGGAGCGGATGCGGCAGTTGGAGTGCGCGGCGGAAAGCGACTTAGCGGCGCTGGAAAAAACGCTGACAACAACCCAGCCCTGAAAGGGCGGCACAGGAATGAAGGCACGCACGGTCAGACTGGCCGACGTGTGCGAGATCAATCCTTCAACGGATTTCGATTTCGCACCGGATGACGCTTGCAGCTTCGTTCCGATGGAAGCCGTGGACGACGTTGACGCTCGGATTGCCAGACCTGCGGCCAGGCGGTTCAGCGAAGTGGCCAAGGGCTACACGCAGTTCGCAGAACGCGACGTGATTGTTGCCAAGATCACGCCCTGCATGGAGAACGGGAAATGCGCTATCGCTCGCAATCTGCGGAACGGAGTTGGCTTTGGCTCAACCGAGTTCCACGTCCTTCGCGCCTCCAAGCACGTCCTTCCTGAATGGCTCTTCTACTTCTTGCGGCTGCCCGAGACACGGCAACAGGCTGCGAGGAACATGACCGGCTCTGCCGGCCAGAAGCGCGTCCCGGCGGGCTTCCTCGAAAGCCTGGAAGTCCCTCTTCCCCCCGTGTCCGAGCAGCGGCGGATCGCGGGGCAGTTGGAGCAGGCGGACCGGCTGCGCCGCACCCGCCGCTACGCCCTCGAACTCAGCAACACCTTCCTCCCCGCCGCCTTCCTCCAACTCTTCGGCGACCCGGCAACCAATCCGGTCGGCTTCCCGATGGAGACCGTCAGCACCATGTTCTCGAAGCAACGTGCAGGTACCAAGTGCGGGCCGTTTGGCAGCGCCCTGAAGAATCACGAGTATGTGCCCCAAGGAATCCCCGTCTGGACGATGGAAAATGTCGGGCAGAACGAGTTCCGTGAAAAAGGGTGCCTCTACATTACACCGGCCAAGTTTCAGGAGCTGGAGGCTTACCACGCGAGGAACGGCGACATCCTCATCTCGCGTGCGGGAACCGTGGGCCGCATGGCAATTGTCGAAACCAGGCACCCACGGTCAATAATCCACACCAACATAATCCGTTTGTCGCTCGATTCGTCTCGCTGTCTGCCCGTCTATTTCACGGTGCTGATGACTTTCTTCGCCGCACGGGTTGGCCGCTTGAAGAGTGGACAAGAAGACGCCTACACGTTTATGAACACGGGTCGCTTGGCAGAGCTTCGGATTCCGTTGCCTCCCCTTCCCCTACAGCAGCAGTTCGCCACGCTGGTGGCGCGGCACGAGCGCTTGCGCGCGGTGCAGCGGGAGTCGTTGCGCCAGGCCGAGCACCTCTTCCAGTCCCTCCTGCACCGGGCCTTCACCAGCGACCTATAGCCTCGACGTAGGAAATGGGGCCAGAACAATTCTCCTCTTGCCCGGCGGGAATGGCTTAGCTCGACTGATCCCGAAATCGACCACCAAAGGGCAGAACGGCCCGCACTCGATTTGTAAGGCGAAAGGCGCGTAGCATGGCGAACTTCAAGCCCAGCTTTGTCGTGTTTCAGTCCCTGCTGCAATGAAAGGAACTACCGATGGCCGAGCGGAAGAGGAGTGTGCAGCGCGGCCCGAAGAAGGACGGCGAAACGCCGCAACTGCCCGGCAGCCGCCTCCCCAAAGAACAGTGCGTCGGCCAGACTTGCTACCGGTTGGTTCACGGCACCGACGAGCCTCCGTCGTTCTGCCCGCATTCAGAACTGCTTCACGACGGCCAGGAACATACGGTCGAACGTCACGTAGAACGGCTCGCGGGTGATTTTTTGGTGACCGTGTCGCCGCTACGGGATTCGACCGGGCGACTCATCGGTAGCGTTCACCTTGCCCGCGACGTCACCGAGCGCAAGCGGACAGAGGGCGACCTGCGACGCACCACGGCACTGCTGGATTCCGTCCGCGCGGCTCAGGAGCTGTACTTGACCCAAGGTGAGCCCGAACCCGTCTTTGAATCCCTCCTTCAGACCCTCGTCTGCATGACGGACAGCGAGTACGGATTCCTGGACGAGGTGCTGACGGACGACCAGGGGAAACGCTACAAACTAAGTCTGGCGATCTCGGATATCTCCTGGGATGACGCCTCGCGCGCTCTCTATGCGCAGCTCCGGGCCAGAAACCTCGAGTTTCGCGACCTAAACAACCTGGCGGGCCTGCCTGCCGCGCAGGACTCGCTGGTCATTGCCAACGACGTCCCCCACGATGCCCACTCGCGCGGTGTGTCCCCGGGCCACCCACCCCTTCGGTCTTTCATGGGCATCCCGCTGCACTTTGGCGGCGAACTGGTGGGCGTCGCGGGAGTGGCCAATCGCCCGGGCGGCTATGACGAGGCGATGGCTCGCTGGCTGGAACCGTTTCTTTCCACCACCGCCAGCATCATCCACTCGGTCCGCCTCCGAAACAAGGAACGGGCGATCAGCGAGGCTTTGCGCGAGAGCGAGGCCCGCCTGAGGCAGGCAGCAACCGCCGGCAATGTCGGCTTGTGGGACTGGGATCTTCGCACCAACCGGGTGTACTTCTCGCCGGAATGGAAACGGCAGATCGGGTACCTGGACCACGAAATCTCCGACGATTCCACGGAGTGGCAAGACCGCGTCCACCCCGATGACCTCGACCGCTGCCTGCGGATCGTACGGGCGTTCATCGAGAAGCCGTGGCCCAACTACCGCCTCGAATTCCGCTTCCGGCACAAGGACGGCTCGTATCGGTGGATTCTGGCGCAGGCCTCGCTGGACCTGGACGAACAGGGTAAGCCGATCCGGATGCTGGGATCGCACATCGACATCACCCAGCGCAAGCGGGCGGAGGAGGCGCAGCGCGAGGGCGAAAGACGGTACGCCGAGGCGGAGAAGCTGGCTGCTGCCGGCCGGATGGCTGCTCAGGTGGCCCACGAGATCAACAACCCGCTGGCCGGCATCAAGAACTCCTTCCGCCTGATCAGGGACGCCGTACCCGCGGACCATCCCGACCATGACATGGTGGGGCGGATCGAAAGGGAGATCGACCGCATCACCCACGTTGTGCGGCAGATGTACAAGTTGCATTCCCCCCGAGCGCAGACGCCGACCGACATCCCCGTCGAGGAGACGATCTGCGACGTGCTCGTGATGCTCGAACCGCTCCGCCGGGAGCACGAGGTGGCCATCGAGCTTGCCTCGGTCCTCCCGCAGTTGATCATCAAGGCGCCCGAAGGCAGTCTGCAACAAGTCCTGTACAACCTGACGGCAAACGCGATCCAGGCATCCCCTCGGGGCGGGGTTGTCGGCATCGCTGCCGAGCCAACCGATCAGGATCATGTTCGCATCAGCATCCGCGATCAGGGGCCCATGATTCCCGCGGAGGTCCAGGATCGGATGTTCGAGCCCTTCTTCACCGCCGAGACGGGCGGCGGGACCAAGACAGGAATCGGGCTGGGCCTCTCGATCGTCAAGAGCATTGTCGAGTCCCTTAAGGGGAGAATCGAGTCCGAGAGCCGAGTTGGCGAAGGGACTTGTTTCCACGTTTACCTTCCAGCAAAGCAACCGGAAACACAAAGGGCGTGAAATGGCAAGTATCGGATCAATCCTCGTTGCCGACGATGAGGAGACTTTCCGGGAATCCACCAGCCGGCTGCTGCGGCGCGAAGGCTTTGATTGCCGTTGCGCCAAAGACGCCGAGGAAGCCGTCGAGAGTCTGCGACGCGGCCAGTTCGATTTGCTGCTGGCCGATATTCGCATGCCGCGCAACCCCGATCTGCGGCTGGTACGGGAAGCCCTGGAACTGGACAGCCAGATGCCCGTGATCTTGGTGACCGGCTATCCCTCGATGGAAACAGCGATCCGCTGCGTCGAGATGTCGGTAGTGGCCTACCTGACCAAACCCCTGGACTTTGACGAGCTGCTCCCGTGGGTCCGGACAGCCGTCGAGCACTCGCGAAAACGGCGCGTGTTGTCGGCCGTTCGACAGCGGCTCAGCTCGTGTCTTTCGGATCTGGAGGCCGTGCAGTCGAAGCGCCTGCCGCGGGAAGGCGAAACCGACGAGTTGGTCTCGATCGCAACGATTCGGACCCTGGCTTCCAGCCTCTCCGAATTGCTGGAGCTGGCTGCCCGGTCGGGCATCTGCCGGGGCGCGCAGAACCTGTGCGAGTTGCTGGACTGTCCGCAGCAGCCGCTTCACCGCCGTGCTATCATCGGAACCATTGAAGTCCTCAAGAAAACGAAAGACACCTTCAAGTCGAAGGCACTTGCGAGCCTGCGAATGGAGCTTGAAGGTCTGGTAGGAAGTTCGGCGGGATTCTGCTGCCGGGAGTGATCGCGTGCTAGAATCATATTGAGTTCCTCGCGGCCCGCAGCCGATGAGGATCGGGTCCACCCGGACGGGGTGAACCACCTTAGTGGGTAGGATCGCGACCTGCTAACTGAAGGCACAATTGCAGCCGACCTCCTCTGCCGAGGGGATCGGATCCAGTGGTGCCTTTTTTCGTGAGATTGACGAAATCTGCCCACCATCGCCTGGGCTTATTCCCAGGCGCCGAGATCTCGGCAGGTCTTGAGGACCGGAAAAGGGCGGCGTGACCACCACCAGCGAGTGGAGATCGACATGTCGCAACGTAAGGAAACCACGAAAAGCACGCGCTTCGAGCGGCGGCTGGACAGACTGCGCTCGACGATCGAGCTGCTTGCGGAAGTGCACCGGTCCGAGTTCGGCACGCTCGTCGACGAGGTTCAACAGCAATACAAGCTGTGGCAGGGGAACGACGCGAAGGTTCGGCTCCTCATGGACGATCTTCGCCTGATCGCGAAATCCGTGGCCTTCGAGCTGGACGACTGGCAGAGCGACACCGCACCGCGACCCACGGAAGACTGTTCCGATGGAGAATCGTACCGGCGGACGGATTGCCCGGCAACCATCGAGCCCCATCACCGCCGATGAGGCCGAGCTTGCCCGGAGCCAATGAGTCGGCGGAAGATGCTTGATCCAGGGGACACCTCGTGCGGTGCACGTCCAAGAGCATCCTGATCGTTGACGACGACCGGGCGATTCTCCGCCTGCTCAGGGGCCTCCTCCAGAGCGAATACCGGCTGGCCGAAGCCACCAGCGGTGAACAGGCGCTCGAAATGCTGCCCTCCTTCCGTCCTGACCTGACGATGCTCGACGTCATGATGCCGGGCATCGACGGTCACGAAACCTGCCGTCGCATCCGCTCCAGTCCTTTCGGGCACGGGATTCAGGTGATGATGGTCTCAGCGCGGTCCTCTCGGGAGGAACAGGCCCGGGCCTATGACGCGGGGGCCGACGACTACGTGGTGAAGCCCTTCGATCCGCATGAGCTGCGTTCAAGGGTTCGGCTTCATTTTCGGCTTCGCGGCGCCCTTGACAGCATCGCCTTCGCGACCGGCGACGGCAGTCCCCGCCTCGGCACGACGGAACAGATTTCCGTCCAAGACATGGCGCACGTCCACGACGTCACCGTGACGGCGTTGACCAAGGTGGCCGAATTTCGTGACGCGGAGACAGGCGAGCACCTCGTCAGAATGCGTTCCTACACGCAAATCCTCGCCGAGGAGCTCGGCCGACACGGCCCCTATGCCGACGAGATCGACGAGCGGTTCCTTGACGATCTCTATCGGGCGAGCCCGCTGCACGACATCGGCAAGATCGGCATCTCAGACGCGGTTCTGCTGAAACGGGGAGGGCTGAACCCCGGCGAGTTCGAGACGATGAAGCAGCATACAACGATTGGGGCAAACATCCTCGACCACGTGGCCTTCGGGGCCCCCGGCGTGAGTTTTCTGCGCATGGCCGCGGCCGTCGCGCGATTCCATCACGAGCGGTTCGACGGCAGCGGGTATCCGGCCGGCCTGGTCGGCACAGAGACCCCGCTGCCGGCGCGGATCGTTGCGCTGGCCGACGCATTCGACGCAATCACCTCCGCCCGACCCTACAAAGACCCCATGCCGGCCGACGCCGCGAGAAAGATCCTTGCGCGGGATTCGGGCAGCCACTTCGATCCCGTCGTCGTGGAAGCGTTCCTCGCCCGCTTCGACACCGTGGTGAGTGTTCAGAAGCAGATTGAAGACCGCCCGCCACTCGTCATCGGGGCCAATTCGTTGCTCCCTGAGCAGTTGGTAGCCTTGGGATGATAGACTTGCCACACGTCGGGAAAAAGGGGACAGGTCCAATTTGCCGGAACGGCCCAAAGGGTGCTTCGCACAAATTGGACCTGTCCCCTTTTTCCCCCGGTAGCTTGACGGACTGCCATGATTTGGTAGTATCATGTGTATACTTTGGCTTCGGCCTCTTTCCCGCCCGCCAGCCGGACAGGGCGGCCGTTGGGGCCGACATCGGCATACCATGCCTGGTAGGACTTCTTGTAGTATGGTTTCGGTGTTCGCATTGCCCGTGTCTCCCGTGTTCCCCATCTTCCCTTTCGCTCGTTCCAGGGACAGAATCGAGCACAAGACGGCAACGGAGCTGACAAGGCAAGCTGTAAGTCATTGCAGAGCAAGATGTTGCGGGAGTAACTCAGTGGTAGAGTGCTAGCTTCCCAAGCTGGACGTCGCGGGTTCGAATCCCGTCTCCCGCTTTGGCCCGACGAAACGCATTTGGCGGAGATTTCGTCCCCCGATTCTCCCGGCGAGCGGCTGATCGCCTGCCACAACCCGCTGCTGGCGGACGAGCGGCGGCGGAAGCG
>Ga0315277_10009001_pt1 | contig 12792 bp, 8 predicted proteins | sample YL17G05_15_MG_FD_203695 | JGI IMG/M metagenome (GOLD analysis project Ga0315277, IMG submission 203695) | Sediment microbial communities from Yellowstone Lake, YNP, Wyoming, USA - YL17G05_15 | ecosystem: Environmental > Aquatic > Freshwater > Lake > Sediment | place: USA: Wyoming | collected... | reverse complement strand
AAGCGGCTGATGGGATTCGAACCCACAACGTCCACCTTGGGAAGGTGGCACTCTACCGTTGAGTTACAGCCGCGTATGGCCTTGTATAGGGGAAATTCTATGCCCTGTGCGTCCGGCTGTCAACTGAGAAAACGGGCGGCTTCAAGAATGGTCATTTCCGGGTGACGGCGGCTGGGGCTTGGGCATAGTGTTTTCGCACTGCTACTTGCTCAAATCCTGTTTTCCTGTGCAGGTTTCCTCGCCAGGATAACGTAAGGCTTGGAAATACAAAGGATTAGATCTCTCGCAAAGACGCAAAGGTCGCCAAGGTTCAGATACGTTCTCATCCTGGTTTTCCTTGCGCTCTTGGCGTCTTCGCGAGGGTTAGCCTTTGGCTGCGGCCGATGGGCTCACCGGTGAATTTCACTTGACATCAAACCTATGCGATTGTATGATGCTAACGCAACTCAATGGTGAATCGTAGGTGGTAGATGGTCAATTCGGAGGGTCCGGTCATGACCAGCGAAGTGCGAATCCTCACCAGCCAGCAGAACAGGGGGAAATCCACCAGCCCTCGCAGGGTGAATTGTGCAAAACAAAGCCAATTTCCAGGTGCAGAAAAACACATTAACCACTTTTTGGGCAAGGAGTTGGAGAAGGATCAATGTCGAGGCGGGTTCTGCAAAACAAAGCCAATTTCCGCGCCTGAGCCGGAGGAGTCGGCTTGGAAATGCCTCTTTCAGGCGGTATGATGGCGTTGTGGAGACAGGGGTGGGAAGGGACGGTATTCGAATGGCGTTCGTCGAGGAGGAGAATTGAAGATGGGATTTCGCATAGCAGCGGTGCTGACGCTGGTTGCCGGGGTCTGTGCTTTTGGGCAGATCAGGCAGAGGCCGGGAGTGGTCGTCAACACGGAGACTCCATTTCATCGCGGGGTCAACCTCACGGGCTGGCTGCAAGCCGGCAGTGCCCGGCAGGTCCAGTTCACCAAGTTCACGAAGCAGGACCTCATCAACATCAAGAGCCTGGGCTGCGACGTGATCCGGCTGCCCATCAACCTGCATTTCATGACCGACGGAGAGCCGAACTACACGATCGATCCGCTTTTTTTCTATTTCCTGGACCAGATCGTCGATTGGAGCGAGGAGCTGGAGCTCCATTTGATTCTCGACAACCACACGTTCGACGTGGCTGCCAACACCGATCCGAACGTCGACAAGGTTCTGGTGCCGGTCTGGTCGCAGATGGCGGAGCACTATAAGGACCGTTCGGCGTTGCTCTACTACGAGATACTCAACGAGCCGCACGGGATCACGGACGCCCGGTGGGGCCAGGTCCAGCAGCGGGTCATCGATGCGATTCGGGCGGTCGATCGAACACACACGATCGTTGTCACCGGGGCGGGCTGGGGCAGCTACAACAATCTCAAGAACCTCCCCGTCTACCGGGATAATAACCTGATCTACTCATTTCACTTCTACGATCCCTTCCTGTTCACCCATCAGGGCGCCAGTTGGGCCGACCCGTCGATGGTGCCACTGGCGGGCGTGCCGTTTCCCTATGGCGCAGGCGACATGCCTGAGTGTCCGCCGGAGCTGAAGGGGACCTGGGTGCAGGGGGCTCTGAACTCGTACCAGAATGACGGTACGGTCAAACGCGTGAAGGCGCTCATCGACGTTGCCGTCGACTTCCACAACAAGCGGCAGGTTCCCATATTCTGCGGCGAGTTTGGCGTGTACATGCGCAACAGCAAGGACGAGCACCGCGTCTACTGGTACGACGTGGTCCGCAAGTACCTCGAAGAGAAGGGGATTGCCTGGACGAGCTGGGACTATCAGGGGGGCTTCGGCCTGTTCAGAGCGGGGACGAACGAGCTGTTCGAGCACGACTTGAATATCCCGATGGTCGAGGCGCTCGGGCTGAACCCGCCTGAGCAGACGCCGTTTGTCCTGACGCCGGAGCGCACGGGCTTTTCCATCTATGCCGACTACATGGCCCCGGGCGTCTCAAATGCCACCTGGATCGGCCAGGGAACGGCGGACTTCTACTGGGATGCCGAGCCGGCGGAAGGTGCGTACTGTATCTACTGCACGGGCATTGCACGCTACAACGCGATCGGGTTCGATTTCCGGCCGGACAAGGACCTCACGGCGCTGGTGCGGAATGGCAGTGCCCTCGAGTTCTGGGTTCGCGGCGACACGCCGGGCGCCCGCTTCGAGGTCCGATTCCTCGATACGAAGACCGATGATCCTCGCGACCATCCCTGGCGCATGGGTACGGCCATCGACGGGAAGACGGCCGCCTGGGACGGCCAGTGGCACCAGGTCCAGATTCCATTGAAAAACCTCGTGGATCGCGGCTCCTGGGACAACGGCTGGTTCAATCCGCAAGGGGCCTTCGACTGGGCGGCGGTGGATCGCTTCGAGATCGTGGCCGAGTACCAGGATTTCTCCGGGGTGCAGTTCTGGTTCGACGATATCCGCGTCACCGACCCGCCCCGCGTGCGATAACGAAGGCCGCACGCCGGACTCTATTTTGTCGTTGCCCCGACCGGGCGGGGGCAGGTGTTGACGAACTGCAGGGCCTTGTCCATGAAGATTTCGCCGGTCATCTCGCCCAGGCAGGTGCGGGTGATGTAGTCGTATCGCTCGAAGCTCTTCCAATCGACGCGGGTGAGGATGTAGCCGAAGGCGTCGTTCGTCAGGCCGAGCAGGAGGTTGTGCTCGCCGTGCATGTTTCGCTTCAGATAGTATCCGATGTTCGGCAGGGCCTCGCCCGGGATGGTGAGCATCTGGGCGTTGCCGAGATTCACGACGTTGACCTGTGTGGCCACGCGGCCATTCTCCGTCAACTGAAGACCCAAGGGAGACAGCTTGACCACCGCACGCAGCAGCTCGCTTTCGACGGGAAAATCCACCGTGGTGCTGCCGCAGAACAGCGCGGGATTCTCCTGCACCGGGGCGTCCCCAATAATGCGGATTGCTTCATCGGCGAGCAGGTGTCCGATGCGGACGCACTCATCCCAGGTCTGGATATCCTTGCCGTCGGGTCCGCGGCAGTCGGCCGTCACCATGCCTCCCTGTGCGCTGTTCATGAAGATGCCCATGCCCGCCCCTCGTTCTTTGATCCGGTCGTACAGCGGTCCAACAAAGTCCGGACACAGAATCCCCTGGTCCGGCCCGATGACCTCCGGATGACAGGCGTAATTGACGAGGGTCGCCGTCGGCTCGCCCGCCGCATTCAGGACCTGTATGACGTGGCAGCGCGGGTCATACAGCTTCTCGGCATAGTAGTTGTACGCGATCTTGCCCTGGGCCTTGCCGGTAGCGATCTTCACGCGGGCCGGTTGCAGGTGGTCCACGGCCTCGTTGATCGCGTCCGCCAGTTTCACGCAAACGCTGTTGATGTACTCGATATCGGCGGCCGTCTTGCCGGTCTGGTCGGGAAAACCGTAACAATCCGGGGCGCTGTGCGTGTGGGTGGCGCCGATGAGGATGTTCTGCGGCGGAATGCCCGGGACCCGGCTGCGGACCTTGTTGCACAGGACGCCCGGAAATCCCAGGAAATCCGTGCTGCAAATCGCCACGCGGGTACCCTCGTTTTCGAGTACCAGCGCGCGGACCGTCAATTGGCCGATCTTGCGCGTGACCGGCTCCGAGGGCCCCACGCCGCCGGAGACGGGCAGAAGCTTCTCCGGCGTCACGTCCCGTACGGCGCTGGCCGCCCGAAACGCCCCGAAGGCCGGGCCTCCCAGCAGAAGGCTCGGCAATACGAGGGAGATCAACGTTCTCGTCGGATTCGGTTTCATATTCATGCTTTACCCTCTCAACAGGTGTTCATCCCCGCTTGTACTGATTGGGGGTCATCCCCATGGCGCTACGGAAATGTCGAATGAAATGACTGTGGTCGTAGAACCCGTTTCGGATGGCGATCTGGGTGATGGTCTGGTCCGTGTGCAGCAGGTCATAGCAGGCGCGATGCACGCGGTAGCCGGTGAGGAACTTCATCGGAGAGATCTGAAAGACCTGTTTGAATTTCCTCTCGAATTGATTGACGGAGAGGTACATGAGGGAGGCCAGTTCCTCGACCTGGATGGGGCGGTCGTAGTACTGGTTGATATGCTCGATGACGGCGGCAAACTGCTGATGCGGACGCCAGTGTTCCCCCGCCTTGCGAAAATCGCGCGTCACGCCGGCGATGCCGAGGGCGAAATTGTTGCGGGAGACCAGCGGCACCTTGCTGGTGATGTGCCAGTCGATGCTGCCGTCGCTGTTGGAGACCAGCTCCACGCGATCGATCAGCGGCTCGCGCGTTCTCATGACGCGCTGATCGTCACGGAGAAAGATTTCCACCAGCCGCGCGGGAAAGAAATCGAAGTCGTCTTTGCCGATCAGGTCGTCCTCGCGATCCAGACCCAGCTTTTCCAGAAACGCGCGATTGCCCATGATGAACCGGCCGCGGCGGTCTTTGGCAAAGAAACAGACATCCGCCAGCGAATCAAACAGCCGAAACAGGTCCGAATTGGCTGCCAATCGCCGCAACAGCCGAGTTTTGAGGCTCGAGTCGCGCATATCCGGCACCGGCGTTCCAGGCAACTCACTCACGGGACCCCGAGGGTCATGGTGAAATTGTACACAAAGAAGGTGGACTTGTGCAAGGATGTGCCGCCGATTTTCTGTAGGATGCTGAGTGCGAAGGATCGGACATGCTGGCGGATGCGGCTTATATCGCGCGGCATGGGCGGTGAAATCAACGAATGAATCGAAGAGGTGAGACCATGAACGAGGGCAAGGGATTCACTTTGATCGAGTTGTTGGTTGTCATCGCCATCATCGCCCTTCTGATGGCCATTCTGCTCCCCGCCCTGAACCGGGCCCGGGAACAGGGACAGCGCGCCGCCTGCCTGAGTAATCTCAAGCAACTCACCGTGGCGTGGATCCTCTACGCCGACGAGAACGACGGCAAAATCGTCCATGGCTGCACGGGCAAGCCCGGCGAATACCAGGTGCCGATGAACGAGGATGGCTGGGTCCATTGGGCGGGCTACTCGAACGAGATCACCGAAGAGGCACAAATCCAAGCCATCGAGGAGGGCGCCCTGTTTCGGTATTGCCAGACGGCCAAATTGTACAAATGTCCGAGCGGGCTGCGCGGCGAGATGCGGACCTACTCCATCGTGGATTCGATGAACGGCTGGCCCAGCACGGGTCCCCATATTAAGAACCGCAACCAGATCACCCGGTCTGGCGAGAGAATAGTCTTTCTCGACGAAGGCTGGACCACGCTTGCCAGTTGGAGTATCCCGTATGACCGTGAATCCTGGTGGGGCTCCGCGGTCGTCCCGGGAGGGATTACGTCGTCGACCAATCGCAATTTCGACCCGCCCCCGGTTCGGCACGGCAAGGGGACTACTTTTTCGTTTGCCGACGGGCACAGCGAGTACTGGAAATGGAGAGACCAGCGCACGATCGACTACGGCACGCTGCAACCCGGCGCGAGTTCTGTTCAACCGGGCAATCCCGACCTGCATCGGGTGCAGCAGGCCGTCTGGGGCAAACTGGGTTACACTCCAGTTCCCGAGACCCCTTGACAGAATGAGCAGCGCGCGTGGCGGGTAGTGTCTTTGTCTTGCACCTGTTGGAGGCGGCAATAGCGTCGTTGATTGCCAGATGGAGGCAACCGGGTTGGACAAGCTGAGGTAGTGACGGAAGGAGATTGCCATCGTCAGAATGACAAGGCTACCGATGCGTTGAAGGCTGCAGTTTATGTCTCTTCGAGGAGGACAACAATAAGAACGACCCTCGTAGAATCCGTGTGAAACAGCATTTTGTGAAGGAGGATGTACCATGTGGAGAAATATGTATTATTCGCAAAGACTCATTTACATGGCCGCTCTTATTCTGGTGCTGGGATTGGCTGCTGGCTTGGCGGATGCCAATATTAGGGACGGCTTGGTGGGATACTACCCTCTTGATGAAGGGGCCGGTACTATCGCTCACGACATGTCGGGCAGCAGACACGACGGGACCCTTTACGGCGTCACCTGGATTCCGCAAGCGTACCAAGGCCCCGGCGTCCACTTCAACGGCGCGACAGACACGAGGATTGCCCTTGGAACCTGGAATCCGGCGGAGGGAACGGGGCAGCTTTCTCTGGCACTATGGATCAGGTGGCCCGGCGGAGGCCCGCAATATCAAGGTCTGATCGGCAAGAGGGATACATGGCCCGACCTGACAATGTTTCAGTTCCAGCTCAGACCGCAGACTCCTGCACAAGACGGACAATCTTCTATTCTGATTGAGACAGGAGCCGTCCATATATACGGCGATGCAGGCGCAATGACGCCGTTCATCGGGGAATGGGTCCATGCCGCAGCCACCTTCGACGGGTCCACAGCTCGGCTCTATCTCAATGGTCAAGAGATAAAGTCGGGCGCGTTTGCTCTTAATAACGCAGGAGCCGCAGCCGATATGGGCATAGGCTGTGTTACGGGTGGCGGTTCGGGTCACAGCGGGAACGGCGAAGTCTTCTTGGGCGATATGGACGAAGTCGGCATCTTCAATCGGGTGCTGTCCGAGGAGGAGATTTCGCTCGTCATGACCGGCTACGGCGGAGACAGGGCCTCCAGTCCTCGCCCGGAGAATAAAGCCACCGACGTACCACGGGACGCGGTCTTGAGTTGGGACCCGATGGAGACGGCGACAACACGCGATGTGTACTTCGGGACGGTTTACGACGATGTCAACGATGCCAGTCGGGCCAACCCGGGGAATATCCTGGCCAGTCAGGGCCAGACGACCACGACGTTCGCGCCGGCCGGTCTCGAATATGGCCAGACGTACTACTGGCGCGTCGATGAAGTCAATGCGCCGCCCGACGGCACGATCTTCAAAGGCGACGTCTGGAGTTTTACGGCGGAGCCATTTGCTTATCCGATCAAGGGTCTGACGGTCAAGGCGTCCAGTCAGCAAACCGCCTCGCCCGCGCTCAGGACCATCGACGGCCTCGGACTCAACGCGGCCGACCAGCACTCCGACGATCTGAAGCAAATGTGGATGAGTGTCGGCGTGCCGGCCTCGATCCAATACACCTTCGACAAAGAATACAAGCTGGATACACTGTGGGTGTGGAACGCCAACTCCCAGCTCGAAACCTATATGGGTTTTGGGGCCAGGGACGTCACGATTGCGTACTCCACCGACGGGCAGACCTGGGTTCAGTTGGAGGGTGTACCTGAATTCACCCAGGGACCCGGCCTGACGACCTACACCGCTGACACCATCGTCGATTTCGGCGGCGTCACCGCGAAGTACGTCAAACTGACCGTCAACACGACCTGGGGCAGTCCCATGGCAGCCAGCCTGAGCGAGGTGCGGTTCTTCCACGTGCCCGTGCAGGCCCGTGAGCCCCAGCCGGCCGACGGCGCGACGGGCGTCAGCGTGGCCACCGACCTGATCTGGCGGCCCGGCCGCGAGGCCCAGTCGCATCAAGTGTACTTCGGCGCCGAGGCCGATGCGGTGGCCGCGGGGACCGTCCCGGCCACCACGCAGACCGAGCGAAGCTACACGCCCGCATTCCTGGAGTTTGGGACCACCTACTACTGGAGAGTGGATGAAGTCGGCGAAACCGAGACCTGCGCGGGCAACCTCTGGTGCTTCACGACCCAGGAGTACGCGATCATCGAGGGCTTCGAGAGCTACGATGACGTCGAAGGTACCGGCACGCGGATCTACGAGACCTGGATCGACGGCTGGACCAACGGCAACGGCGCCACGGTCGGCTATACGGCCCCGCCGTTTGCCGAGCGCAAAATCGTGCACAGCGGCCAGCAGGCCATGCCGCTGCAGTACGACAACACGGCCACGCCGTTCTACTCCGAGGCCGAGCGCGAGTTCGAGACCGCTCAGAATTGGATGGACAAGGGGGCTAACTCCCTGGTGTTGTACGTCTGCGGCAGCGCGGGGAACTTCACGGAGACCGCCGACGGTCAGATGATCATGAGCGCCATCGGCGTCGACATCTGGGACACCGCGGACCAGTTCCGCTATGCCTACAAGAACCTGAGCGGAAACGGCTCGATGGTGGTCCGCGTCGACAGCCTGATTCGCAGCGACGGCTGGGCCAAGGCGGGCGTGATGATCCGCGAGAGCCTCCATCCTGGCTCGAAGCACGCGTTCGTCTGTGTCACGCCGGACTATGGCGTTTCGTTCCAGCAGCGTCCGGAGACCGGCAACGTGATGAGCCAGGTATCAGTGGCCGGGACGGTGGCCCCGCGCTGGGTGAAGTTGACCCGGACGGGCAACGTCTTCACCGCTCAGCAATCGGCGGACGGCGTCACGTGGGTCGATGTTACGTTCACGGCGCCAGTGAATATCCCGATGGCCAACGATGTCCTCATTGGTCTGGCCCTGACGAGCCACAATGCGTCCACCTTGACCGCGTCCGAGTTCTCCAACCTCTCGACGACCGGCAACGCGACCGGCTCGTGGCAGACCGCCGAGATCGGGGCCGCCCAACCTAAGGGCAACTCGGCCGAGCCGATGTACGTGAGGATCGAGGACAGTGCCGGCGCGAGCGTGACGGTCGTGAACGCCGATGGGGCCATCACGATACGTCCCTCGTGGCAGGAGTGGACGATCCCATACAGTGATCTGGCCGGGGTGAACCTGAGCCGGGTCAAGACGATATGTATCGGCGTCGGCAATCGCGACACACCAACCGCCGGCGGGACCGGCACTCTCTATATTGACGATATCGCTTTGGGCCGACCGCTTGCCCCGTAGTTGCACGGCTATAGATCGCCGCGCTCGAGCTGATTGGCACCATTGCGGATGAGCGTTGTGTCCTGGCTGGTGTTGCCGGCGCTTCCTCGCGCCGGTATGAGGCAGGTTGCGCGTTCGCAATGGTGACGGGTCGCGGTACAGTCTCGGCTTGAGACAGTGCCTGGCCAAGGTGCAGGCTCGACCGAGCAGCGGTGCAACGCGCGGTCGGTTCAGAGAGGCGGTACTGGATACAGGCAGGACTCGTTCGGAGTTCTGCAAGGGCGGGAAAAGTCGGTGAAGAGGATTGCATAGGGGCGCAAGGATAGAGGATACGAACGACTCCGAATTCGCCACGATGTCCCGGCCACGCTTTTTGGCGATATGTGTGCGCGGTAGCGTCTTTATCTCGGGCGGGTCGGAGGCTATAATATCGCCGTTGATTTCCCTGGTGGGGGATAGGCACGTTAAGCATGATGGAGTTGACTATGGTCGATCAGATGAGAGCGACACGAAGGGAGTTCCTCAAGGCGGCGGCCTCCACGGTTGCCCTGCCGTATGTGGTTGCGGGCTCGGCACTGGGCGGCAGCGGCCGGCCGGCGGCCAGTGAGCGACTGGTGATGGGCGCCATCGGCGTGGGCGGGCAGGGCATGCGGCACGTCGGCGGCGGCATCTGGGTGCAGGGCAGCGGGTACCTGAGCAAGCCGGGCGTGCAGGTCGTCGCCATCGCCGATGTCAATCGCAACAACCTCAACAACGCGAAGAAGACCATCGACAAGTACTACGGCAATCAGGACTGCGCCACGTACAAGGACTTTCGCGAGCTGCTGGCCCGCCGCGACATCGATATCATCCTGTGTGCGACCGGCGACCGGTGGCACACGCCGGTCTCGATTGCGGCGGCCAAGGCCGGCAAGGATATCTACTGCGAGAAGCCGATCTCGCTGACGGTCTACGAGGCGCGGGCCCTCGCCCGCGAGATCAAGCGTTACGGCCGGATCTTCCAGACCGGGACGCAGCAAAGAAGCTGGTACGAGTTCCGCTTCGCCTGCGAGCTGATTCGCAATGGGTACATCGGCGAAGTCAGGCGGATCAAGGTCAACGTGGGCGGTCCGCCGGAGGAGTGCAACTTGCCGGCCGGGGGGCCGCCGCCCGAGTGGCTGGATTACGATGCGTGGCTGGGCCAGGCGCCGTGGCGGCCGTTCCATCCGGAGATTCTGGGCTGGATGCGGTGGAAGGACTATTCCGGCGGCGAAATGACCAACTGGGGCACGCACATGTTCGATATCGCCCAGTGGGCGATGGGCATGGACGAGTCCGGCCCGGTCGAGATTATTCCGCCGGATGGCAAGGACCACCCGGTGCTGACGTACCGTTACGCCAACGGCACCATCATGACCCACGAGGCCATCAGCCAGCCGACGCCGGGTGTCCGCTTCGAGGGCACCAAGGGCATGGTCGAGGTGACGCGCGAAGCTCTCCTCACCGAGCCGGATTCACTTCGTCGCCGGAGGATCGGCCCCAATGAGATTCACCTCTATGAAAGCAAAGAGCATCCGGACAATTTCCTGGAGTGCGTCCGAACGCGCAAACGGCCGGCCAGCGACGCGGATGTCGGCTACCGTTCGATCACCGTGTGTCACCTCGGCAACATTGCATACTGGCTCAAGCGCCCGCTGCACTGGGACCCGGCCCGGGAGCAGTTTGTCAATGACCCCGAGGCCGACCGCATGCTCTGGCGCGAGATGCGCGCCCCCTGGCAGATATAGAATTGATGATGGATGAATGATGATTGATGATTTGCTCCAGTTGACCGATTTCCTTGTCATGCTGAACGGAGCGAAGCGCAGTGAAGCATCTGGCCTGGGTAGGGGCAGGCCGGGTTCCCAAACGCAATACATCGCGTTTGGGGTCCCCACCCCGTGCCTGCCCGAATGGGTCAGGGCAACCACAGGGGGTTGCCCCTACGAAAGCCATCTCCTTCGCTCCGCTCAGGATGACAAAACGGTGCACGATGAGCGAGCAATTACTTGGGAGTGGATATGAGCGTTCGACGAGTTGGATGGATGTGCGTTGTGGTCGCGTGTTGTTCGGGGATGGCGCTTGCCATGTCTCTGGACGACGCGCTGGACCGACTCAAGGCCTACAAGTTCGGGCAGGATGACGAGGTCATCAACACGATTCGCGATGCCGCGGTCGGCTCGTTTGGCGATCCGGCGACCCGCCACAAGCTCGCGGCCGGACTGGCGGCCATCCTCAAAGCAGATGCCACGAACGACGCGAAGCATTTTGCCTGCCGGCAGCTTGCCTTGATTGCTACCGACGAGCAGGTCCCTGCCCTCGCCAAGCTCCTGACGGATCCGCAGATGTCACAGATGGCGCGCTATGCCTTGGCCCGCATTCCCGGCGAAGGCGTAGACCGCGCGCTGATCGATGCGCTCGGACGAACGGAAGGGGCGAACAAGCTTGGCATCATCAATACGCTGGGAAACAGGCGAACGGTGGCCGCCGTTGGTCCTCTCGCGGCGCTGCTTCGCACCGAGCAGAAAGAGATCGTCGGGGAGGCTGCCGCTGCGTTGGGTCGCATCGGTACGCCCGAGGCCGCCCGCGCCTTGGATGAGGCTATGGCCAAGGCTTCCGAAGCGAGTGGACCGGTGCTGGCGGACGCGTACCTGATGTGTGCGGACCGTCTGCTTGCCGACGGGCAGCTTCCTTCGGCGGCGAACATGTACGACAAGGTGCTGAAGTCAAGTCAGCCTTCTTATGTCCAGGCGGCTGCATTGCGGGGCATGGCTTCGGCGGTTCCCCCTGCCCAGGCCGCGACACTCATCATCAAAGGGTTGTCCAGCTCCGATCCGGATTTGCGGAACGTGGCGGCCCGATCCGCCCAGGAGGTCGCCGGCTCGGAGGTGACCCGCGCGCTGGCGGAGCAGTTGCCCAAGCTCTCGCCGCCGGCACAGATTCTGCTGCTTGCGGCCCTGGCGGTTCGGGGCGACGGGGTGGCGATTCCTGCCGTGACGTCCGGTTATAACAGCCCCGAGACAAGTGTCCGGGTAGCCGCCATCGAAGCGATGGGGGCGGTCGGCGATGCTTCCTCTGTGCGTCTCCTGGCGGAATGGGCGGCGCGGGGAAACGAGCGTGAACGCGCCGCCGGCGCGGCCAGTTTGGTTGCTTTGCGGGGCACGGGCGTCGATGCCGAGCTGCTGCGCCAACTGCGGGAGGTCCTCCCGAACGTGAAGGCCGAGATCATCAAGGCTTTGGCTGCCCGCAATGCCACGACGGCCGTCCTGGAGGTGCTCAACGAGGCCGCCAGCAGCGACGCGGCGGTTCGCACGGCTTCGATTCGAGCGCTGCGCGACCTGGCCCAGGCGGAGCATGTCTCGGCTCTCGTTGACCTGCTGGTAGCTATGGATACTCCCTATCGAGAGGAAGTACGCAAGACCCTGGTGGCCGTGACGCGGCGCTGCTCCAGCGAGGAGCAGGCGGCCAAATGTATCGTCGCCAAGTGCCAGGGCCTGCAGGACGTCGAGCGCAAGAGTGCTCTGTTGGCAGCTTTGGGCGACCTCGGACATAGCGCTGGTTTGCCCGTGCTGCGGAGTGCCCTGAAGGATGACAATGCTCAAATCCAACGGGCGGCGATAGTGGCCTTGAGCAACTGGCCGAATGCCGACCCCACGCCCGATCTGCTGGAGGTGGCCCGCCAGGGGCAGAACAGGACGCATCAGGTCCTCGCCCTGCGAGGGTACGTGGACCTCGTCACGCGGGCGGCGGCAATGGAGACGAGCGAGAAGCTGCGGTGCTATGAGACGGCGCTGGGCTTGGCTCCGGACGCGGCGGAGAAACGGCGGGTTTTGGCCGCTCTGCCGACGGTCAAGACACTCGGAGCGCTGCAACTGGCCGCCTCACACGTGCAGGACAAAGAGGTCGGCGGGGAGGCCGCCTTAGCGGCAGTGACCGTCGCCAACGACGTCTACGGCGCCAATGCCGGGCCGGTGAAGGAGGCGTTGACGCGCGTGGTGGCCGCCGAGGTGCGGCCCGACATCAAGGACAAGGC
>Ga0315277_10009000_pt1 | contig 12793 bp, 18 predicted proteins | sample YL17G05_15_MG_FD_203695 | JGI IMG/M metagenome (GOLD analysis project Ga0315277, IMG submission 203695) | Sediment microbial communities from Yellowstone Lake, YNP, Wyoming, USA - YL17G05_15 | ecosystem: Environmental > Aquatic > Freshwater > Lake > Sediment | place: USA: Wyoming | collected... | reverse complement strand
CCCTGCCAGCGTCGCGGCCGTCCTGGACATGCTGGCGAACATCGTCAAGAACCTCTCCGGCGCTTCGAATTGGTACAGCGCGGCGGTGCCAATGCGCAGGCTCATGGGCGGCAACGGCAACGGCGGGCAGGTCGCAGCAGCAACCACCAATTATGTCGGTGTCTTCCAGTGGCTGCTGAGCGCCACAGAGAACCTGACACAGACCGTCTTGCCGATCCCGGTGACGGTGGTGAAACTGAACGTGTACATCGGCGTGACAGCCCCCCAACCCGGCACGGGCACACTGGTCCTCACTCTGCGCAGGAACGGTGCCGATACCAGCCTCGTTCTGACGATCGCGGCCGGATCTCCCGCGGGCATGTACAGCACGACCGGCTCAGTGAACTTCTTCCCGGGCGAGATCCTCAGCCTGAAGGCGGTCAACAACGCCGCGGCCAACAGCGCCGATATCCGGCAGTGGACAGTGGAGACCAACCAGAAGGGGTGAGATGGCAGTCTATCCGAATTCGATCCCCACGCTTGTGACCGTCACCGGCAGCCATCACCCACAGTCGGAGCATATCAACATCCCATATCGGGAACTTGAGGCCATCGCACAGGAACTCGGCAAGAACCCGAAGACGATCACCGAAGTCGTGCCGCTGCAAACACCGGCGACCGTTGCGGCAGTGCTCGACATGTTCGCGTACATTCTCAAAAATCTGGCGAACGCAGCGAACTGGTACAGCGGAGCCATCCCATCGAGGGGACTGCTCAGCGGCCACGGGGGACTGGCAACGATCGCACCCGGGGCGACGAATTATCTGGAGTTCTTCGGGCGCGGCCTCTCGGCGAGCCGGGACCCGACGCGTCTGTACCTGCCCTTCGCCTGCAAACTCAGCAACCTGCGCGTCCAGGCCGCAACGGGTCAGCCCGGCAGCGGAAACCTCCTTTTCACGATCGAGAAGAACGGTGTAAGCACGGGCGTCACCTTCGATTTTCCTGCGGGTTTCGGCGGCGGCTCTATCGCCGCGACAGACACCGATGTGAGCTTCGCTGCCGGGGACTACCTGACGGTCAGCGCCCTGAACAACGCCGCCGCCGCCAGCGCCCAAATCGGGACCTTCGCAGGCGAGATCTATCAAACTGGATAATCCTGCGCTCGAGGCGCAGCATGAAGAATGAGGTGAACCATGACAGACAAGAAGATCTCAGAATTGACGGCGATCACGGATCCGGCGCTCGATGACGAGATCGAGATCCGCGACGTTTCCGATCTCACGATGGGGGCGACGGGCACGAACAAAGCCCAGGACTACGAGTTGCTGCTCAAGTCGTTCATGCGCTCGGACCTGGTCACGGCGACGAGCATGACCGGCACCGTGGCGCTGACGGATGCTTCCAGGCCGATCCAGCGCCTGAACCCGAACGGCGCGGACAGGATCGTCACGCTCCCGGCCTATGCTGTGACGAACCATCCGTTCCTGATCATCTGCACCGGCACCGGCGGCTACAAGCTCACGGTCCAGAACAGCGCCGGGGCGGTGACTGTATCAACGCTGTTCGACGGCGCGGCGATCCTGCTCATTCCAGACGGCGCGGCGGGTTGGTTCGGCATCCCCTGCTTCACCGACAGCGTCAACGGCAACTTCGGAGTGTACGGCGGCGATCCGATACAGATCCGGCGCAACGGCCAGGTGCCATTCAATGGTCTCGCATATTCAGACGGAGTGGCGACCGCGACGCAGTTCACGGGATCAAAAGCACGCGGCACTCTCCAGGCTCCCACTGCGGCACAACTGAATAACACCATGTTCAGACTTGCTGCGAGAGGTTACGGGGCCACGGCGTTTCCGGCAGCCATGGCGTGCTACATCGACCTGAGGTGCCAGGAGAATCACACCGATGCTGCCCAGGGAAACTTCTTTGTAATCGGCCTGACCCTTCCCGGAAGCCTGACACTTGCGGAGAAAATACGGGTGACGGGATATGGCAATGTCCTGATCGGTAATACCTTGGCTGATCCAACCGGCGGCGGGACTCCGGTCCTGCTCCTGGCGCAGGCAACTGGCGATCCGACCGGCCTGCCTTCCAACACGGCAGGCATCTTCACCAAGGACGCAGGCGGCACCTGCGAACTGTACGGCGTGGACGAGGCCGGGAACGTGACCCTCAATTCTCCGCACGCGCCCGACGCACCGGCGTGGCTGTATGACGAGACGCCCGGACTGGAAGAAGTCCGCAAGACGCAGAATATGTACCTCGGCAGGATCAAGTGGACGAACGAGGACCGGCGCAATCGCCTGATGCAGATGCAGATCGACGGTCTGCCTATGCCCGCCGCCAACAACAGGCGCACGTTCGTGGCCGAGGAGACCTATGCCGAGTACAACCAGCGCACCGGGGCGCATCTCGAGGTCCAGGATTGGAACAAGACGCACGCGGAATTCAAGAAGCGCCGCGACGAGGAGATCGCCGCCTGGAAACAGGCGAAGAAGGACGTTGAAACGTGGAAGGTAGACAAGCTGCGGGGTCTGCATCACGGCGAGGACGAGCCGGCACTGGCCGAATGCCCGCCCGAGTATGTCGTCAAGCCCAAGCCGAAGTGGATGAGGTGATCCCCATGGCCGGAAGGAAAGAGTTCCATAAGCCTCGGCCGAAATGCCCGAACTGCGGATCATCGAACGTGATGCGCCGGGGCAACGCCGGCCGGTTCCAGTGCCGGGACTGCAAACTCTATGTGACACTGCGAAATCTGCGTTCATCCGAGCAGTGGAAGCGGGCAGGCAACACGATCGAAGTAGATGCCCAAGTTCCACGCATCATGTCAGATGAGGAATTGCTGGCCCATCTGCATGCGGATCCGGCGATTTGGAAGATAGACAAAGTGGTCTACTACCACGGCACAAGCCAGGCCTATCGCAAGGACCGAGAGGTCAAGTGGGATGTGAAGAACGGCCAGGTTCTCGATGGCCGGGTGCGGGACAGCGGCAAGTTGCTCATCAAGCCGCTCGAGAGTATTAGTGTCAAGGTGTACCTGAGCAAGAAGGTGCAGGAGATCGCCTCCCGCGCCAACCTGAACCAGTTTATCCGGCGGGCGCAGAAGTTCTCGCCGAAATACCCAAAAATCCGCTACCCCGCCGTCAAAAACGGGATGCTGTACGAGGTCGAGATGCCGGACCTGCACCTGGGGCTGCTGGCCTGGGCGGAGGAAAGCGGCAAGGACGCGGACCTGAAGCTCACGGTCACGGCGGCGAACGAGGCCATCGACATGCTTCTGGGCTATGGCCGCGACATGCCGATCAGCCGGGTCCTGATGCCGGTGGGCAATGACTTCTTCAACGTCAACGACAAGACCGAGGAGACCATCCACGGCACGCGGCAGCAAGAGGATGGGCGCTGGCAGAAGACGTTCCGCAAGGGCGAGCAGCTGATGGTCGGGATCATCGACCGCTGCAGCTCGATCGCTCCGGTGGACGTGCTGGTCATCCCGGGCAATCACGACGAGGAGCGCATGTTCTACCTCGGCGAATACCTGGCAGCCTGGTACCTCAACAACCCGAACGTGAAAGTCGACAACCGGGCGATCAAGCGGAAATACTACGCCTTCGGCAAGACGCTCATCGGCCTGACGCACGGCTATTACGAGAAGCCGGAGCAGCTCGCCTCGCTGATGGCCGGCGAGGTGCCGGACCTGTGGGCAGCGTCGAAGTACCGCGAGTGGCACCTGGGCGACAAGCATCACAAGAAGGACATGATCGAGAAGACCGAGGAGCTGGATAACGGCGTGGTGATCCGCATCCTGCGGTCGCTGGCGGCCCCGAGCGCCTGGTCGTTCGACAAGGGCTTCGTCGGCGCGGCGCGGCAGGCCGAGGGGTTCCTGTGGCATGCGGACGGCTGGCTGGCCGGGCAGTTCAGCAGTGCGCCGGTGGAGTGATCGATCAATGCACTGCCCGATCGAGCGGCTCAAACTGGACGAGATGCGTTACGCGCGGGGCGAGGAGCGGCGGCGCCTGGCGCGGCGGCGGCTGCGATATCACCAGCGCACCTGTCCGCGCTGCAGCCGTGGGCTGAATGTGGAGAACCGCACGGGCCGCCGCTGGAAGCTGAGACGGGATGAGCACAACCGCAACCTGCGGGCATGAGATCGATGGACAGTATTTCATCAGCTGCCTCGGCCACGTGGCGGTCAAGGCATGTGACCGCGAGGGATGCCGGGTGGTGAAGCACATCATCCTGTGCCAGAAGTGTCTGGATCAGGCGAGGGAAGAGGGGCTGGTCCTGGCCAGCGACGAGGCAAGGTTCGCCTGGCTCAGCGGCGAGGGCGCGTCCGTGCCCGTCTGGTGAAGCGTATCTGCGCCGCGAACGGGAAGCTGTGCGTAAATCGAGGCGCCCCTGGAGTGTCGTGCACCAAAGACACAGCAGGGGTGCTACCTTTTGGGTCCGGCTCCCCCGTGGGATAGAAGTAATACAGTGTACCGCGAACGACAGATCCGTCACGCGCAACGTCGATGCGATCGACGAAGCCGCGCAGGACGGTGCGCTGCGTCTCCTCGTCAGCTGAGGGGAAGGCCGCAGCGGCACGCTCAGCCAGGTCCCGGAACTGATCAGGGGACAGGGGCGCCGGCGGCCTGACACTTTCCATAACGGCAGCCAGCTTGAATTCGAGCTCGAGCCGCTGCGCCTCCAATGAGGCCAGGCGCTGATTCAGCGTGGGCGATGGGCCATTCTCGGCGATGCCGTCGGCGACGTTAGTCAGCTGCCGCCGCACAGCGGCCAACTCGGTGTTGATCTGTTTGCGTTGCGCAGCGTGCTCAGTATCGATCTGTGAGCGGGAATCATTGAGCAGGCGCATGGTCTCGGTGAAGACATCGGGGCGCAGGATGTACTCGCGCAACACGTCGACGGCCGCAGCCTCGAGCGTATCCTTCGGGATGCGGCGGGCGGGACAGTCACGGTTGCGATAGTGGCGGCCGCAGGCATAGCTGTCGAGCGGCTTGCCGTTGCGCTGGATCGCTGTGTGGCCGAAAAGCGGAGCGCCGCAGAGCGCGCAGAATGCCAGGCCGCTGAGGATGAAGCGGGAACTCGTTCGCCGCGGGTGATCGATGCTGCTCGATGACGTGTGCCTGCGCCGCGCGAAGCCATTCTGGATCTGCTGGACGCGCTCCCACATCTCACGGGACACGATCGGATCACAGTAGTCTTCGAATCGTTGATCACCGTACTGCAACACACCCATGTAGATCATGTTGCTGAAGAACGTGCGCCACGAGTTGATTGCAGAGAACAGCCGCGTCTTTTTTTGGATTTCAGCCAGCGACCTTCCGGTGAGGCGCATTTCGAAGGCCTGGCGGACGCGTGGCACCAGGTCGGGATCGGGCCGCCAGCGATGGCCAACATGTGCGGATCCATCACGATGCATCCCGATCTGCACCGGCTCGCGCTTGAAGCCACGCGGCGGCTTCCCGGGGACGCAGCCATACAGCAGGACGAGATCATGCAGCCCGCGCTTGATGTCGAGCGAAAGATCGATCAGATATTGCTCGTCCTTGAAGTCGATGGCGGCTTCGAAGAGGCGGCCCATGGGCCCCTCGGGGACATGATCGGTGATCGAGTGGAAGACGTAGCCCAGGGTGCGGATCTCGGCGCGGAAATATTGGGCGTTATCGATCGAGCGTGCGAATCGGTTGTATTTCCAGACGATGACCCCGCTCTCGGAACAACCGTGCCGGAAGCGGTGCATCATTTCCTGGAGCTGGTCGCGCCCGACGATCGACGAGCCTTTGCGCGCCTCGTCGGCGTAGAAGTGGGAGAGCACCAGGCCCTGTTCGGCGCACCAATCGCGCAAGGCCTTTTCCTGCTGCGCGATGGAGAGATCCTGCTGATCACCGCCGCTGTCCCGGCCGTAGCCGAAGACAGCGTCGCCGGCGCTGAAGGGGATGGTCATCAGCGCGGTGCGACGTGCATCACGGCTGTATCGCCGTTCGCCCGACGCACCACGAAGCAGTCGTAGTATCGATTCTGCTTGGCATAGAAGATGCCCACGAAGTGGCCGTCGTCGCCCACTGCCTCGATCCCACTTGGATTGTAGCGCTCAGCCTGCGTCAGCGGCACGCCGTATTGATGTTCCACGGCCCAGACGCAGGCATACCATGCCTTTTTCTCTGGCGTCATTGTCGCCTCGGGCGTGGCCGTGCCGCTGACAGCGGTGCTGACTTCCTTGGAAACGGATGAGATGGCGTTCATCAGGATAATGAGGCCCGCTATCACCAGCGCCACGACGATGCAGGCGTGTGGCCCCTTGCGTTTGACAGCCGGGGGCTGAACGGGCAGAGGTTGTTCGGTCATTTCCACTCCTTATGCATCAGGCGGCGAGGGAAATGGCGATCACACGACTTGTCTCACGTGCACATGGCAATCCGGGTTGTCGCCGGCTTGCTCATAACAGCAACACATACGTCGTGTGCTTCTTCCCACCGGCCTGAGCAGCATCAGTGTAAGCGTTGCGGCGCCGAGGGCCACGTTGAGCACCGTCAAATGGTCCATCGGATGACTGGACGGAACGAACCTGTCTGCGAGCCTAAATGCGGCAATGAAGGCGAGTGACGGAAAGACCCACAGGTCTATGTGGCGCAGCCAGGATCTGGCAAACAGCACGCGCCAGATCCTAATCGCTACGTAGAGTCGGATGAAGGGTGAAAGCGAACTCCAGTGATCACGTCCTGGCGGTGCGGGTCTGCTTTCCATGCGGCATTGGATCGGCTGTGTACTTGGCTACGAGTTCGGTGATCCTGATCTGCTCTTTGACTGGCAGGTTCTGCCAGTTGCGGCAGACATACTCGTAGAGCGGGTTGGGGCGGGGCAGGCCGAGCACATCGTACACGCTCGGGCCGAAGACGGCATACAGGATCTTCAGGTTCTCGGGGCCTGGACGACGCTGGCCGTTCATCCACATCGAGAGCAGGGGCTGGCTGACGCCGAGATAGGCAGCGAACTCGGCGATGCTCTTTCGCTTGCCCTCTTGATTCTGCCACTGGACGAACTGACGTTCTAAGTATTCCTTGAAGGTCATGACAGCATTGTAAGGCTGCCGGAGGTGATAAAACACGCCCTTGACAAGCTGATAACTGTGTTATACAATACAGATGTGATGAAGAACATGTTCACACTGGCGCAGGTCGTCCGGTGCCACAGGGCGGAACAGCAACTCAGCCTGCGATCTTTCGCGGAAGCTCTCAACAAGAATCTGATCAACACGGGCATCACATTCAACACCATCCGCAATTGGGAGAACGACGCTTATCCCAGCGAACCGCGGATGGATGTGCTGTTCGAGTGCATCGCCACGTACAACGACTGGCGAGCCCGGTTCGCGGCCGACTGCCTGCGGGCAATGTACCCGGACCTTATCGGTTCGAAGATCGTGATCCATGTGCCGACGGCCGGTTGAAGGTGAAGCCCCAGCGGGGCAGCGCTGGGGCTTCCGGGCGAGGAGCGGGCAGTTGATCGCCACGGCCAAAAGCATAGCACGAGATAGCGGAATTGTGAGTTTCTTGATGAGCCCAGGAGGACCGAATGGCAGCAGGAATTCTGAGTGAGCCTGGTACAAAGTTCGGACCATGCGAGCACGCGTGCCATCACAGTGATTGCGCCGAGACGCGGCAGATGGCAGCATCTGTGTGCCGGATCTGCAAGGAACCGATCGGCTACGGCCGGTGCTTCTACCGTGACTACCAGGTGGGCGCGGATCCACGGGTGAAGCTGTACGTGCATTCGGCCTGCCTGGAGGATGAGATCGCAGCCCAGCGGAGGACCGATGTGGATCGTCACGTTCCTGTTACGCAGTAGGACACGCGAGAAGATGTTCTACGACTTGGCGCAGCTGGGGGCGTTCCTGGTGCGCTTCGCAAAAGTCCCGACTTTCGAATTGAGGCGGGTCCGACAGGTGCTCCTGTGATCGCCACCGATCTCTCCACCTGGCGCGTCGCACCGACGCTGCACTGGATCGAGGCCTGGGCCACATGGCTCAAGCTCGACGAGACGAAGCACGGCGGCGGGACGCTGGCCGACAAGAGCGTCGCCGCCTACGTCCAGAGCGCGCTGCACTTCGAGAGGTCGAGGGCCGGGCTGGATGTCCACGAACTGCTGAGCGAGGCCCACGTGCGGGCCTACTTCGCCGGGCTTGAGGCATCCAAGACGCCGCCGAAAACGTTCAATCACCGGCTCACGACCGTCCGCAAGATCGTGAAGTGGGCGCTGCAGACGGGCGTGATCGACAGCGACCCGACGCGGCGCATCGAACGCTCGCAGGAGATTCGCCTGCCGCGGCGTGCGCGGACTTCAGATGAGATCGCAGCCATCGATACAGCGGCCATTATCGGGTCGCACCTGCGCCGGAGAACCGAGCAAGCGGGCTGGCTCGGTGAGCGTGACTTCATCATCTGGATGCTCTTCAAGAACACGACGCTGCGCATCGACATGATCGCCAGGCTGGATATCGACGACGCGATGCTGACGGATGAGCCCGTGCTACGCGTCATCGGCAAGGGCAACGTGCACGCCAGGCTGCCGATCAATGACGAGCTGCGGCACGCGCTGGACTATTGGCTGAGTGTCCGCCCGAAGCGCGGCACTGCGCTGATCTGTGAAATTACGGGGCAGCGCATCACGACCGGGCAGATCCGGCGGCGGCTGCAGGCGATCGGCGCGGCGGCCGGGATCAAGATCAGGCCGCACGACATGCGGCATACGCGCATCCATATGCTGATGCAATATCTGCTGAAAAATGGGGTGCCGTTCGAAGCAGCGCTGAGCATCGTTCAGACACTGGCCATGCACCGGGATCCGCGCTCGACATGGGCCTATCTACGGGCATCCTACGACGAGTTGGTGCAGGTCAACAACCTGGCGGGAGTTCCCGCCCACTGACTTTGGGGATTGCGCGTCGCTGGTCACGGCGCGTATCTCTTCTCCTCCTTGGGTTGGCCCCGGTCGTTGCATGGGCGGCCGGGGCCCAAGGGGAGCAGAACCTTTACAGGATACCCCTTTGAGGGGCTTGCAATCCGAGTGTCGGTGTGCTGGTGCTCGACCTGTCGGAAGCACCAAACCCCAAGCGTAAGGACAGGACCGGAAGCCCCACGATGATGCACTGGCATGGTTTGCGGTGACTGCCAAAGTGGAACCGCAGCACCTTTACATCAGGAATATCGGGAGGCGCCATGAGCGAACAGGATGCCGGTTGCAGGTGTCAATGCTGTGGAAGGCACTATCGGATCGATGTGATGATCCCTGACTATCTATGGGAGCGCATCAAGCCAATGGGGGAGCCGGTCGGCAGTGGACTGTTGTGCGGACCCTGCATCATGGCATCCATCGAGGAGATCGGTGAATTCGCTGCCTGGAAGCTGGAACGGATATGAGCGTCTACGTGGATCCGCTGTGTGATTACGGCTGGAAATTCGGGCCGTCGTGCCATCTATGGGCGGACAGTGTCGAGGAGTTACAGGCCTTCGCGGCGCGCATCAGCATGCGGGAGGACTGGTTCCAGCCGCATGCCTCTCTGCCGCATTATGACCTGACGGCGGGCAGGCGAAGGCTGGCCGTGGCACTCGGTGCCATCGAACTGGACCGGCGCGGGGCGGTGATGAAGTGGCAGTCGCTCCGAGGCGGCGCAGGCAACGTGAATTCATCGGGAGGATGAGATGTCAAAGACGCACGAGGAAGTCGAAGAGCTCAAGCAGAATTGGCTCGGTGATCCATGTTACGAACTCGAGGACGCACCGGGCTTCGAGGTTTACGCAAAGGAGCTGTTCGAGTTTCGCATGGAGAATGAACGTAGGTGGGCCGCGACGAAGGAAGAGCAGCGGAAGCAGACATTCGAATTCAAGGCAGAGCAGATCCTGGATGAACTCCATCTCACTGTCGATACGCAGGTACTTGCCATCCTGCAGATCGAGGCCCTGGTTCTCCTGGGTGGACAGGTGAAGCGTGTGGGGGACATCCTGCTCAACCTCACAGATCGATACTGAGCACGCTGCGCAACGCAAACAGATCAACAATGCAGGGCGGATCCCGAATCTAATGCCGTTACGGCTAGAAGTCGAATTGAACGTGAGCGCAGTGTCGCTACCAGCTTCTCGTGTCGAGGCATGGCGGGCAGCCATGATGCTGGTATTCGAGCACCTGCGTAGCGAGGAGCAATCGCATGAGCGTGTGGGCGCTGATCACAATGACGGCCCTGGCGCAGGGCTTCATCCATTACTTCCCCTGGCGATCGCTGCTCAGGGACACCGAACGGGCCAGCATCGCATCGCATGTCGCAGGCATGCTCGGCCTGGCTCTGCCATTCACGGCCTGGCTGGTTGATCAATGCTATGAGCGCATAGCCGTGGTTCTGTGGCAGGGCATCGCTGGCGCCGCTGCCATGATCGTCGGATTGAGCATTCTGGATCGCTTCCTGGCGCTGGATTGGGGACTGCGAGAAGCGCACGAACGTGAGGACGTCTATCGAGGGAAGAATGGCCAGGCCTAAGCGGCAGGATGGCAGGACTGTGCGCGTCCGTGCATTGATCGAGGCGGCACAGTTGGAACTAGTGGACCACGATCAGGCAGCCCCGTTGGTGCGTCTGCGCATCGAGCAGGCGCTACGTCGCTCTGGATGGACTGATCTCTTGGGGCCAGCTCTCGACGACTTCGATCGCATGGTCACGGACGTAGCTCAAGCCAAGGTTCGCCAAATCGAGGCAATCAATGCTCTGCTGGGGTGCGCCGGTGCGCCGGTTAAACGGTAATGCAGTAGTAGGAAGAATCGTCAACTTCCCTTTTTGGCGGCCTGGCCTGCCGTGGGTGGGCGTGCCTGGGAAAAGGTTATTGGCGGTCAAGAATTCATGCAACATAACAAGGGATTATGTTGCATGGACGGTGGATCTGGAGGGGGGCGGTCGATTCAGTCGCGGGAAGTCGAAGGGGGCGGTTCGTCAGAGCCGCGGAAAATCTGAGTAGGGACCGAGAAAAGGGCAAAGGGCGAGCAGGCTGACACATGGGCAACGACGTCATTGAAGAGATCAAGGCACGGGTCAAGGTCGAGGACCTGATCGAGGAGAGTGGCATTCCCCTGGAGCATCGCCATGGGCGGTATGTGCGGTCGACAGCGCCACGAGGTCACGGCATGCATGGCCTGGTGGTGGACACGGCGCAAGGCTACTACTTCTGGAACGGGCGCGACGAGCACGGCGATATCTTCGATTGGATCCAAAGCCAGAATTCGGGCATGGACTTCCGGGCGGCGCTGGAACTGCTGGCCAGGCGGGCCGGGGTGCAACTGCCCGAGCACAGTGAGAAGGACATGGCGACGCGGATGGCGAACCGCGCCCGGGAGAGCGCGTTCCAGGTGGCGCAGCGGGTATTCGCCAAATGGCTGAAGGCGGATGAGGCTGCCCTGGCATACGTCCAGGGGAGAGGCTGGAGCGACGAGACGATCGAACGATCGGGGATCGGGTTCTCGGGAACGGCGACTGCTGCTTCTGTGAAGGAGATGGGCGACGAATTTGCCCTGCACGATGTGGACCGGTCGAGCGCGGCGGCCGTGGCGATCACCGGGTTCAAGGGTGATGTGAAGGCGTGGAAGGCGCAACACGTGACGGAGATCTCGCTCGAGGACTGGGACGCGGACTGGGAACAGTGGGAGCTGATCCCGGGGATGATGTTCGCCAAGAAGCCGCGGCTGGTGTACCCATGCATCCAGGGCGGCCGGGTGCTGACGATGACTGGCAGGAACCTGAAACTCGAAGGTGGGAAGTACATTGGCGATGACGAGCCGAAGAGCTTCAATCTGCCGCGGGCACTCGCGGGAAAAAGACAGTTCTTCTACAACTGGCTCTACTATCCGGGCTGCCCCGAAGTGGTGCTGGTCGAAGGACCGGCCGATATGGATACGCTGGGACAGTGGGAGATGCCAGCAATCGCCACAATCGGAACGGGTTGGCAGGATCAGCGGGACTATCTTGGGTCGTTGCCAAGGCACAAGGATGCGCAAGGGCGCGAGCACGGCCACGAGACGGTGTACCTGGCTGTAGACAGCGATGAGGCGGGGCAAAAGGTGATCACCGGGAGGAACGGGGACTTTCCGCTGGCGGACGTGCTGGGCCCGATGGTGCGCATCGTGCAATGGCCGGAGAAGGATGCGAACGAATGGCTGCAGAAGGCGATCGAGAACGGGGTGATCGCAGAGCGGCAGCACTTGGATCTGCGGTTGGTGCTGGATACGGCCGAGCCGATCGTGGTGAAGATGGCCCGGAACGTGGGGGCGCTGAAGGGCGCCGCCAGGGACAAGGCGCTGGAGCGGACGGTGAAGGTGATCGCCAAGATGCCGCCGCTGCAGATCTCCATGAAGCGCAAGGACCTGGCCGAGGCGATGCAGCTCCAGCTTCGAGAGTTCAACAACCTGATCGGAACGGAGCGCAAGGAACGGGTCGGGGATGAGCCGGAGACCGCGTTGGAGATCACTCCAACGCTGGGCGGCTGGTTCCCAATCGAAGACGGAAAGAAAGGCTACTTCATCGAGTACCTGTGGGACCTGAAAGCGGGGAAGGGGATGCTGGCCTGGCGCATGCCGGACGGGCAGGTGCTGAGCGGGCCGTACCTGGACCTGAACGGGTGCCGATACGTGCCGGTGGACGACGACGACATCATCAGGCAGGGGGGCGTGCTGTTCGCGTCGGAACTGGGGCCGTTGAAGGAGACGCGGGAGCTGGTGGGGACGATCGAGTTCTTCCTGAAGCGCTACTTCCTGCTGGATAACGAGCTGCTGTACAAG
>Ga0315277_10008999_pt1 | contig 12793 bp, 7 predicted proteins | sample YL17G05_15_MG_FD_203695 | JGI IMG/M metagenome (GOLD analysis project Ga0315277, IMG submission 203695) | Sediment microbial communities from Yellowstone Lake, YNP, Wyoming, USA - YL17G05_15 | ecosystem: Environmental > Aquatic > Freshwater > Lake > Sediment | place: USA: Wyoming | collected... | reverse complement strand
ACAATCTGAAGTTGATAAAGAAGAATGGTTTCTCCGGAGAACTGATCGCCCGAATGACGGTGATGGAGAACACTGAGATATACGAACAAGTCAGATGGCTACTTCAGAATGACGAGTTTTCCTTTTCTTCAGTCCACTGGCAACTCAACGCTGGGTTCTGGAAGAACGATTTTGCAAGAAGAGACTTCAAGAGATGGAGCGAAGAGAGTTACAACCCTGGAATACGGGGACTTGTCAAATTCTGGGTTGACCACATGGAAGACAAAGGAGTTGTTTTGCGGCTATACCCGCTACTCGGCATTGCTCAATCAATTCTTTCAGGCGAAAAAGAATGCCTTCTACGTTGCGGCGGTGGATGGATAAACTACGCAATACAAACTGACGGTCAGATAATTCCCTGCCCGACCATGTGGGGAATGAAGGATTACTATTTGGGACACATAAGCAGCGCACACCCACTGAAGCTCAAGAAAGTGTTCGTTGACCAACCATGCAAGAGCTGTGGTTCTCTCAAGTTGTGCGGCGGACGATGTCTTTATGCAAATGTGATGAAACGCTGGGGTACAGAAGCATATAGCCAAGTGTGCAAAACTGTGCAGAATCTCATTGACGCCGTTTCTGAACAAGTGCCGAGAATAAACAAGCTGATCAAAAATGGGAGAATTCCTTTCAGGGGCTTCGAATATCTCAAGTACAATGGATGCGAAATTATCCCTTGATTTTTGGGCGCATCCTATAACTCTTCGTCATTTTCGTTTTCTAAAGTAAGCCAGGCTGTCTTTTTGGAGTACGTATTCAAAGCCGGCTTTGAGGAGTTGAGTGATTCTAGCGTGGAGTTTTCTGCTAGAAGATCTCTTCACAAGGGTAAATAGCAGGTTGCACCAATAGTCAGTACTCGTTCATTGATGGGGAAAGGGGAGGTGATACAATGAGAATTAAGAAGGACTTGGTTGTTATCGTTGTGGCTACTTTCTGTCTGACTGCTACAATATTCATGGTTGTTCCGACAAAAAGCGGTTCAGGATCGGAGTACTATCCGTGGGCAGACTTGAACGATGACGGAAAAGTCGACATACTAGATGCGATAAGCCTTGCAAACGCATTTGGCACAAGTGGGGATGCAATAAACAAAACCGCCCTTCTTCTCGAAGTCAATGAGACTTACACGCGTCTCATGTCAAGAATGGACAACCTTAATTCATCTTTTATTGACTTGCTGGCTGCAGTCAATGGAATGAATGCCACAAATCTGATGCCATTGATAAACGATTTGAATGCTTCATTTCTCCAACTTCAATCCAACATGGCCGCACTAAATGCAAACATCGTGCAGCTCCAGGGATCAAACGCCAGTCTTTGGACTTCGCTTACTCAACTCAAAGCCCAAGTTGACAGCATCAACTATACGCTGTCAACCCGAATCGGTACTTTGGAGAGCCAAGTATCAACCATGAGCACTACTATTGCAGCAATGAACGCCTCATTAATCGCCCAACAGTCCAAGATAGACAGTCTGAACGCCACGCTTGCTTCTCTATTGAGTAGAGTTGACAGCTTGGAAGCGAATTATTCATCTACGATTCCCTCGAACTCAACCTACAGCATCTCTAGCAGTCAAACGTCTGAGGCATACAGCTGGATTGACATGCAAGGCATGTCTGTAACAGTGGAAGTTAACAAGACAAGTCGCTTATTCATAATGTTCAGCGTGTCCAGCGCATACTGCACTGGTGGACCAGATGAAACTTCAACAATCTACATTCAAGCTGTTGCAAACAGTACGCAGGCAATGCCGGGAAATGTGAGTCTCATTCCCGCAGTACAAGTCTCAAGCTTGTGGAACCTCGCCGCTCACGCTCATCCAATAAGGTTCGGCGCATATAGCTTTGACTTCTACGTTTCTCCTGTAGCCGCTGGGTCGTACACAGTCAAGATTCAATGGCAAGTCAGCGTAACCTCGGCACAATGCACAGGGACAGTTGGACCACGCTCGCTCTTGGTCATGGCAATACCACTGGCGTAATCGCTACGAGACGGGCAGGGCTTTCTTCCTTTTTTTGTCTTGAGCGCGCACACCGACTACTCCAACCAATACGGATAGCACATCGAGAAAAGTAAACAAATCTGTTTTTTCATTTTAACTTGGGTCTCCCCAATTATCGTTGATGTCGTTTCGGGACAGGTCTTTTAACCGATTTCAAGCTCATCCGTGTTTGTGGGCTTGACGAGTCGTGCTGTCTCCAAGTGAAATCCGAACATGGTATTTGGACAACCCCCTGAGAGTGCTAGGTATCTGGAACCTTTCCAGAAAGCACTTCCGAGTTTCGCTGCATGATGGCAGGTTCGTCAAGCTTAACCACTTTGAAAACCGCTTAAACGAAAAAGACCTGAGATTCTACTGTTACAAGCTCAAGCCTATGCACGTCTACTTCAGTGTTCTAAATTGGCTCTTTCCCGAAAGAGTTGGAAAGAAGTACAAGGCTGAATACTGCATACCTTTAAACGTAGAATACGTCATTGATGTTGACAGTTACCTTGTTGGTTTCAAGCATATCCATAAAGTCGATGACCACTGGTTTGTCTGCCCTGAATGCATAGACATGGCCAAGCGCATTGCATTGCAGCTTTGTGAGGTCATTCAGAAATACTATAGAAAGATTGCCATTGTCTTCAGTGGTTGTGCTGGTTTTCATGTTCATGTCATGGATTTCAACTATTACGATTGGGTTCATTATCATTGGAACGACCCGATATGGGCGCATGCTGCCGCACGATTTAAGTTTACTAAGCTCTTGCAGAAGCAGACTCATTGTTTCGATAGGGCACACTTCACCGTTTCAGTTGACCCTATGCGTGTTGTCACTGTTCCAAATACCATCAATGGAAAGACCGGTTTGGTGTGCAAATTCATTGGCACTCCCAAAGACCTGGAACTTCTCACGATTGATGAGGTGCTGGAGATGTCTAAGGCGTTTCCAGTTCACAGTTACCCTGAGGCTCTTGAAGGCTCTTCAATGGGCTGTAATGGGTCGATGAAATCATGCGCTAAGAACATTGCGGAGGCAGCATAGCTAGGGTAACAGCGATGACGCCTTCCGCATTCAACAGTCGAGGTGAAACCAAATGAGTAAGCAGAGGCAGATTGTCCGTTTTCTTCAAGAAAACCAAGTCATCGACATAAAAGACATCATGTTTGTCACCATAACTCTTCATCGTGTTCCCGCAAGTTTAGTCCGAGAGTTTGCGTTGAGAGTGGCTATTCACTACCCAGATGGAATAGGCGAAGCAATACAAGACTTAATGAGGAACGCGATCAGAGAGTGATTATCATGACGCCTCAAGCACCTAGAAAATGTCCCAAGTGTAATTCAGAAATGCTAAGCGATAGGATTTTGGCTTCTTACACGCCTGTGAGTTTGGTGAAAGAAGGCCAATTCACGGGCGACGATGTCAAGGCTCATTATTGTTCCAATTGCGGTTTCATAGAACTCTACAGAGGAGGTGATGCGCGTAAGTAAGCGGAGAATGTTTGACAGACTTGAATGCCAAAACTGCATTTACAAAGGAGGCTCCTACTGTTGGGGACAATGCCCATACAACATATGGAAGAAAGAACCCTACTAAAAAGCCAAAGCACGCGCAATGGGTATGTTATCAGACGATTAAAGAACCATCAATCAACGTTAAATCGTTCAGTCGACTCTGATTTTCCGTCTGTGAGTGGTCGCGAGAAGTCAACAACTGAATAAATGAACGATTGTTGAAGATTATGGATAATGTTGGTTGTAGTGGTTTGACAAGGTTATTGCGTCCAGGATGTTGACTATGCCGTTGTCGTCGAAGTCGGCGTTAGGGTTGAAGCCAGCTTGTCCCGTTTTCAAGTCGTACGAGTTCGAAAGGTCGATGGCGTCCAAGACGTTAACATTGCCGTTGCCGTCGACGTCACCCACGATCGTCACCGAGACCAAACCATAGGTGTAGGTGTTGTCCGCCGTGTCTATTTCGCCTGGAACAGGCCAAGCATAAGCACTCACCACGTAGTTGCCATAGGCAAAGCCAGTAGTGTTCCATGTAAAGTCTAGGATGGTCCACGTTCCATTTGGGAAGTTGTCAACTGTTTGTTTTCCGATGATTGTCGTATTGGCAAAAAGCGTGACGTTGAAATCCTCTGGGAAATCGCCTTGGTTCTCAACTATAACGTCGATGGGCATTTCGTAGGCTTGAGCAACCACTCTTTTCGAAGTTGTGATTGTTAAGAGAGTCATGTCATGGCCGGTTGCTCCTATGTCTCTGTTTGCAATGTTGTTTGCGTAGTCTAGTTCTAGGAATTCGTTGTAGGGGCTTACTTGGACATTTATTTGGTGTGTTCCACGCGTGACGTTCCACTGTATAGAAGCGATTTCAGCTTCATCTGAAATCACGTTCAGCGTGTACTCTCCTATGAGCGTCCCGTTCGCCGGATTTCCATCATAGAACAGAATTGATGCATTGTTTGCGTCTGCTTCACCGATGTTATGAACTGTCGCGTTTATTGTTATTATTTCACCTTCAGTAGCTGTTTCCTCGGAAAAGTAGATGTCTGATTCGCTCAAAGACAAGTCTGGATACTGTTCCACCCATACTGTGGCGAATGCTTCTCGGGCAAACTGTTCGGTATTAAGTGATCCGTTGGCAGTTACGGTTATGTAATATGCTCCCCATAGGCTCGTGTTCATAAACGTGTTTGCGTATATGCCATCATTTGTCTGGTTGTCGTTATGCAACCCATCATCATAGAGTGTCAGCGTTTCTGTTGCGTTATCAGGTTTCAGTATTTTTGCGTCTATTGACGCGCCTACTATTGATTCGTTGGCGTAAGCAAGGTCTGCTCTTATTTGCATAGATTCAAAGAGATCATATTCGCATTTCTGCCAGTCAAGGGAGAGTGTGTGGGTCGTGTTTAGCAGAGGCATTAGCATGTATTGTTCTTCTTCTGTGATATTCACTGCCGTCACATTGGCTCTCCAAACTCCGGATTCGGGGTCTTGGACACTGTAACATTTGATGTTATCATCTTGGTAGTAGGTAATGTTGGGGTCAATCTCAGCGATATAGGGGTCAATCAACCTACCACTGGGCGTGTTCAACGTAAGATTCAGAACACCTTCGGACCATGTTACAATGAAATCTGCTTGTGAGGTTGAACTGATTAATATTTCAAACGAGTCTTGTTCATCTGGTGATATTCTGTCTGAAATCACTGGAGCGAACTGAAAGAGAAGATCTTGTTCTTTCGGATTAATTGGTTCCGGATCGTCAATCAGCAGATATATAACTCGTGAAATAACGTACAGATTCTTGATCAGATCACCATGCCCTACTTTGGAAAATATGTTTTGGCTTGGGACTTCAACTGCATCCAGATCCCACCATGCACGAGGAGTATGGCTATACCACAAACCTCCTAAAATCTCGTAATGAACGTTTGGACTTATCCCATCATTGTTCCGATTAAGATTCTGCAGAAACTGGCTATTTCCCGCTGTCATATCCCCGACAGAATCCCACTGCAAAACCCCCCAATACATAGGTAATGAGTATGCCGCGAATAGTACATAAGGAGGAATGCCATGGTTCGGTGTTTCAAGCATAATCAGTTTTCTTACATATCTGTCTCCTCCTAGTATCTGGATGTACCACCTTGAAACCAACCCTCCCATGCTATGAGCGACAATGTCCACTTTATCAACATTGTAGGCAACTCTGGCAAAGTTAACCTCCGTATCAAGCTTAGCAGCATATTCCTTTATGTGATCGCTGGTTCCTCTATCAGTGGGGGCGTATTTTGCGATGTAGACTTCGAAGCCGGATCCAACTAAACAGTCTTTCATATTACTCCATTCATCATAGTTCCAGCCTCCAGCCGGTTTCCATCCATGCACCAATACTACTACTGGCTTCTTGACGGTAACTGTTTTGCTTGTCTCTGCATGCCCATTGAAGTTCATAGCTGTCAGTTTTACGTTGTATGTCCCAGGCATTGTGTACTGATGGTGCGTCCACCAACTCGATGTTGACTCTGAGTGCCCATCATCAAAGTCCCACGTGTAAAACGTTGCGCCCATAGACTGTGAGGCATCGAATATTATCTCTTCGTCAACTACAGGGTTGAGAGAACAAGGTGAAAAAACGAAGGAAGCAATGGGACGTTGTGAAAAGACTTCAAAAACTGCCTGCAACGTGTGGGCAGCACCAATTGTCACCGAATAGGGGTTAACCGATCCGACGTTGACTGTGTCAAGCTTCCAGTGACTAAATTGGTATCCACTGTGCGGCCATGCTCGGACTGTCGCCACTTCGCCATTCTCATACTGGTAGGTTCCAGGCGCTGGGCTGGTTGTTCCCCCAACTGACGCAGTGATTGTCAAACTGTAGATCGGGGTAACAATCCAGTTCCAAGTTATGCTTGAATCCTGGGTTATGGTGAAAGTCACAGAAGTAACGCTACCACTTGATGGAACAGAACCAGTACCAGACCAGCCTGTACAAGAGTAAGAAACAAGTCCCTCAACAACAGGGCTAGAAACACTGCAAGTAACCGAAGAACCATCATTATACGTATGCGGACCGTTGCTTGGATTAGGGCTGTCATGAGCAGAACTAACAGTCAACGTACGCTGAACAACACTTCCCTGCCAATTCCACGTTATGCTCGAATCCTGAGTTATGGTGAACGGCCCTGTCGATGAACCAGTGCCACTCGCCGGAACAGAACCAGTACCCGTCCAACCCGTACAAGTCCAAACAGTACCTCCCTCAGTCACAGGACTAGAAACACTGCAAGTCACGGATTGACCGTCACTGTAAATATTCGGACCATTACCCGGAACTGGGCTATCATGAGCTGAAGAAACAGTCAACGTACGATGCGCGGGCGATGGGATTTCTAAGGTTACGTAAATGCTGTGGATCAGCGATCCGCTCGTTCCCGTCACGGTTAACGGATAACTGCCAGGCGCTGCCGATGAGGAAACGTAGATCGTGAGGGTCGATTGGGTCCAAACACCTTCTGAAGGAGTGACTTCTGAGGGAGCTAATGTTGGCGAAACTCCAGGAGGTGCCCCAGAAACGACAAGTTGGACAAGTTGATTAAAGCCACCCGTCGATGATAAGGAAATTGTCGAAGTATCCGAGCTGCCTTGCTGAATCGTCAACGATGTCGGAAAAGGTACCATTGAAAAGTCTGGAGGAGGCGGTGGTGGTGTCCATTGTGGGAGTTTAACCAGCCAAAAATCAGCACCGCCTGCTCCGTATGAGTACGTGTAGCCTGCTAGTGCGAATCCTCCGTCAGTCGTCCGAACCACAGAACGTGCGCCATCGGCTCCTGATCCTCCATACGTGCCGTTCCACAACGCGTTTCCAGCGGAATTTATCTTCACCAACCAAAAATCAGGAGTACCTCCGGTACGACCCGCTAAAGCATAACATCCACCATCAAATGCTAGAGTCAGAGAATACGCTTCACCAGTGCCAATCGGCGCTTCATAGCTTCGGTCCAAAAGCATATTTCCGTTCGCATCCGTCGTGACAAAGCGAAAACCCGCGCCCGTACCAGCTAATCCAAATCCGTCATCATATGTCTGAATCACAGACCGAGCAACACCCAGTCCTCCATAATACTTGGTCCAAGAGACTGTTCCAACATTGTCTGTCTTCACCAACGCAAAAACGGTGGCGCCACCGTTCAATGTTTGACCAGTAATCGCGTATCCGCCATCTGTATTCCAAGTCCAAACGACAGAATAGGCGATATCATCAGATGTTCCTCCCCAGGTTTGGTCGAAAAGCATATCCCCAGATGAATCTGTCACCACTAACCAAAAATCAGCGCCACCCGCTCCTTTAGAGCTGGTTTCACCAACTAATCCGAACCCATTGTCAACCTGAATCACACAATATGCCATTTCTTTTCCCGCTCCTCCGAAGGACTTATTCCACAACTGATTCCCCGCCGTATCAGTCCTGACTAGCCAAAAATCATAGTTACCGTTGACGTAGATGTAACCTGCCAACGCATACCCTCCGTCACTTGTCTGTACCATAGAATATGCGAACTCTGAGCTTGAACCTCCATAGGTTTTGTTCCAAAGCGGTTTCCCAGACGAATCGGTCTTGACTAACCAGAAATCGGCACCGCCTGCACCATATGACCTGGTGTAGCCGGCCAATGCGTATCCTCCATCACTTGTCTTTATCATAGAATACGCGATGTCATCGTTGGTTCCGCCGTATGTGTGTTCCCATTCCATTGGGGACGCCTCAGCTGCAACGAAAAATAGGTTCAAAAGTGATGGAAACATGCCTGTCAACAGTAGCGTGAGCATTATTCCAGAAACAAGTCTCCTCATGAAGCCTCCAATCTCCTGCATCTAATTGCTTGTACCTGAAAATAACACTTGTGTAAGGATGTTCTATATTACACGATTTTCCGTCTTTTCCGTTTCATGTTTTCCTTTCATGGGTCTGCATTTAACTCGATAGCCCAATTTTTCTATAGCGCGTATGTAGCGATCAGAATGAGCCATAACGAAATACAATGATTTCTTGTACGGATCCGCATGATATTTCACTTCAATTCGTGTTCTGCACTCTTGTCGTTGCGATTCTTTCTTCTTGAGCCAGCACCTCACGGTTCAAGATTTCTTCCGGATTCAGTCTCCAAGGACATATGATCTCTTTTAACGCATTAATCCCAGTCAATTTGACTTCAGGCCGTATTCTCAAACCTGCGCACCTATCTGAGGCTTCACAAACTCCAGTTGCTGAATAGAAAAAAGAGGGGGTTTGCGGGTGATTTCTCCACTGGTCGGAGGTCCAACTCCTATCCCCGACTTTGAGTATGAAGCAAGTGTTCAGCTGGCCTGCGAAAAAAAGGGGTTGTGCGGGAGACGTCGCCATCTTTGTGAGGTGCGAAATTATCCCTTGATTTTTGGGCGCATCCCATAACTCTTCGTCATTTTCGCTTTCTAAAGTAAGCCAGGCTGTCTTTTTGAAGTACGTATTCAAAGCCGCGCGCATGCGTGTTCCTAAATTAGCTTGCGAAGTATCGTATGCTTCTGGATTTGCCTGGTTTGTGAGTGTTTATGGCTGCTTGGGCTGTGAAGAGCATGATGAGCAGGCAGAGCTGGGCGTGGAATGTGATTTTGGCCAGTCCTCTCAGGTTGTGTTGACCTAGGCCTGCGAGGTTCTTGAGCCGACTGAAGACTCGCTCTACTGCCACTCGTTTTCTGTATGCCCTTCTGAGTTCTGATGGGCCATGGCTCTTGAACTTTCTGTCAATTCTAAGGATGCCTCTGGCGCCTTTCATCTGGTTTCTCGGGTACGGTATGACCGGCAATGTTCCACGTCTGAGTGCTGCTTCCCTAAGGTTTGCTGAGCTGTACTGCGGATCAGCCAGCAGCCTCCTAGGCTTCACGTGGCATGAAGCCCTCTCAAACAGTTGCATTGAATGTTTCTTCTCGTTCTCGTTTGCCGAGGCAACTGTCATCGCAACGGGCATCTCGCTCTTAACGTCCACCGCCAAGTGAAGCCTGTATCCCAAGTCTCTCGCCTTGACTGCTCTTCCAACCCTCGATTCAGGGTCGCTGTAGCCTGTCCGATTGTCGAGGCTTCTGCGACTGTGAGCCTTGATGAACGTTGAATCCAAAGCCAAGGCTTCACCCTTGATTCTTCCCTTCCTAACGAGCAGCTCGATGGCATGATCAACAATTCGCATCAGCCTTTCAGGCCCAACCCTCTTCCTGAAACGGGACAGGACGGCTATGCCGTATGGAGGCTCATCCTCTTCTATGTCACAGATTCTCCTCAACCTCGGGTCCTTCCACATCTGCCTCACGAGCATCCTATCGCTCGGAACGTGCCTCACCCTTCTGAGTAGGTGTGCCTTGAAGACGCCAAGCGGGCTTCTAGGCGGCCTGCCAACAGAATCCTTGGCATGGTAAGACTCATTAAGCACTTTCTCAGCAAAGGATAAGTCGACCTTGCCAAACAAGGTCTCAAGAGTCTCGTATCTCCTCATGACTCACCTCAAGAGAGAGATACGCGACTCACCTATTACAATCAAAAATCGAATTTAGGAACACGCATGCGCGCTATTATACCGACACAGATTCAGAAGGGAGCGAATTGAATTGCTGAAGATTATGGGTAGTGTTGGTTGTAGTGGTTTGCGAGGGTTATTGCGTCTAGGATGTTGACTATGCCGTTGTCGTCGAAGTCGGCGTTGGGGTTGAAGCCAGCTTGTCCTATGCCCTTGCCGAACGACGTCGAAAGGTCAATAGCGTCCAGGACGTTGACGTTGCAGTTGCCGTCGACGTCACCCATGATCGTCACCGAGACCAAGCCATAGGTGAAGTTGTTGTCCGCCGTGTATGTTTCGCCTGGGACGGGCCAAGCGTAAGCGCTTATGGTGTAGTTGCCGTAGGCAAAGCCAGTAGTGTTCCATGTGAACATGACCGTTGTTGAGTTGCCAGCTGGTAAGGTGACGTTTTCTGATGCTATGATCGTTGCGCTAGCGTATGCTGTAGTGTTGAAGATATCAGTGTAGCTGCCTTGGTTTGCCACTGTGACGTTTATCTTGACGATGGAGCCTTGACCAACCACAGTCGTAAAAGACGCAACATTAGTGACGGCCACATCATGAGCCACAGCGCCAAAAGCGTAAACCTTGCCGTTCAATGAGCCCACGTAAACGACGCCGCCAGCAACAGCAGGAGAAGAATCCACGCCGCTGCCAAACACGGTGCTGCCAGTCGTGTAGCTCCATATTTGCGCGCCCGTCGTGGCGTTCAAAGCATAAACATTGTCGTCCAGTGAGCCAACGTACACTACACCACCGGCAACAGCAGGAGAAGACTTCACCTCATTACCGGTTGTGTAGTTCCATATTTGCGCGCCCGTTGTGGCGTTCAAGGCGTAAACGTTGTGGTCGAGTGAGCCAATGTAGACCACGCCACCGGCAACAGCAGGAGAGGACTCCAGCAAACCGTCGGTTGTGTAGTTCCATATTTGCGCGCCCGTCGTGGCGTTCAAAGCAGAAACGTTGCTGCCGAAATACATGTTCATTTGCCCCACGTAGACGACGCCGCCAGCAACAGCAGGAGAAGAACGAGAGAAGAGGCCGCCGGTTGCGTAGTTCCATATTTGCGCGCCCGTTGTGGCGTTCAAAGCGTAAACCTTGCCGTCACTCGAGTCCATGTAGACGACGCCAGCATCAACAGCAGGAGAAGAATTCGTCTGCCAGCCGGGTGTGCCGGTTGTGTAGTTCCATATTTGCGCGCCCGTTGTGGCGTTCAAAGCGTAAACCTTGCCGTCACCCGAGTTCACGTAGACGACGCCGCCAGCAACAGCAGGAGAAGTAACATCACGAACGCCGATTGTGTAGTTGCCGGTTGTATAGTACCATATTTGCGCGCCCGTTGTGGCGTCCAAACAATAAACCCCGCCGTCGTCCTCTGAGGTGAAGTAAACTTTGCCGTCAGCGACAGCAGGAGAAGAATAATACACCACAGCGCCGGCTGTGTAGTTCCATATTTGCGCGCCCGTCGTGGCGTTCAAAGCGTAAACCTTGCCGCACGATGAGCCCACGTAGACCACACCACCAACAACAGCAGGAGAAGAAAACACGCTGTTGCCAGTTGTGTAGCTCCATAGGGTGTGGTTTGTGGTGGGTGCTGGTGAAGTGGAGTATCCTGTGTGTGTTAGGTCGTGGTGAAACATGGGCCAATCATCACGTAACGTTGGCTCCCAAGGACTCATCAGCGGGCAGTGGTCAACGTTGTTTACGTCAATGATATAGGGCGTATCACCTATCCCGTCACTTCCAGTTTCATTCTGATACGAACCTCTGCAAGAGTCGGTGCCACTATAGTCGCTCCAGTAGTTGCCGCCAGAAGGATAACCATCATCCCAAACGTTCACTGAGTCGGCGGAACGCACTTGCGGAGTGTTGTTGATGAAATTGTTGTGGAAAATGCTATTACTTGAAGAAGAGAAGATAAGAGTAATGCCACACCCCGGGTTGATGATATCATTCCTATGGCTGTCTGCTATTGTGTTTCCAGAAATGATGTTGCTTGAAGAATATTCGATAAGGATGCCATATCCGTTGTTTGTTATGTTGTTTCCACTTATACTGTTGTTAGAACAAGAATAGAGACAGACGCCCTCCCAGTTGGTTTCCGTTATGTTGTTTCCAAAAATACTGTTATAGCTTGAACCAGCAAGATAGATGCCATACAGGTAGTTTCCTGTTATGTTGTTTCCAGAAATGGTGCTGTTGTTTGTTTCCCATAGTTCTACGCCAAGATCTGTTCTGGAGAGGTTGAGACCTTCAACCCCTATGTTGTTACATCCGACAAGCACCACTTCTCCCGCATCATCTACGGTGTAGTCTGACACGCCGTCAAGATAGACGAGAGGCTTTCCATTTACAGTATTGTTTTCAACAGAGTTCTGATAATACTGATAATAATCATATAGACGAAGACCGTCATTGATGAATGTGTTTCCAGAAATGTTGCAAGAAGCCGACTCGATCACGATGCCCTGACCGTTGTTTGCTATAATGTTTCCGCTTATGATGCTGTTAGTGGAATAACTGAGTACGATACCAGTGTTATTGTTTGCTGTTATATTGTTTCCGACTATCCTGTTGTCGTTAGCATGGGGAGCTTGCGGATATACTCCATAGACTGAGATACCAGCCACGCTGTTTGCCATTATGTTGTTTCCAGAAATGTTGTTGTCTGAAGAC
>Ga0315277_10008997_pt1 | contig 12796 bp, 12 predicted proteins | sample YL17G05_15_MG_FD_203695 | JGI IMG/M metagenome (GOLD analysis project Ga0315277, IMG submission 203695) | Sediment microbial communities from Yellowstone Lake, YNP, Wyoming, USA - YL17G05_15 | ecosystem: Environmental > Aquatic > Freshwater > Lake > Sediment | place: USA: Wyoming | collected... | reverse complement strand
ATATAGCAGTGGTCAATGGGGGGGAACCTTTATTCTTGATAATTTCCGACTTCAACCCTGAATCCATAACCAACAACCATTTCCTGCCATAAAAACAAAACCCCATCTCTTTTTGAGAAATGGGGTTTTGTCTTCATTCTGGGTTGCCCTCCGTCAAGGGTTCAACAAAGGCCATAGTGAAAATCCAGGAGGCAACTATGGCTTTTCTAATCTATTTCGGCAATCCTAATTCCTTTCCACTCCCGCGCATTTGATCTTTCCTTACCCGCCCCTCTCGCAAGAGGGGCGTGGATGACATTGCCACGCTCTCTTCGTTCGCTCGCAATGACGAAGAGTTCTTACGCTTTCCTTCCCAGGATGGAAGTTATCAATGGAAAAATCTGAGTATCTGGGGCGATTTTATACAAATATGATGGCAATATCAAGAAATGAAATTTACTCTTACCAGCTTTGTCTTGATGAGGCGCCGGAGCTGTCGTAGTCATGCGCATAATTTACTTCATCACCATCCCCAACCACTGTTGTTCAAGCTTCTGGACCTCCCCTTGAAGGAACATCTGTTCCAGCCAGAGATTGAGCCAGTTAAGAAAAATTTGATCTCCTTGGCGGATCATGTACCCTTTAGTGCCCACGGTGAATGTCTTGGCCGGATTGACGGCGGACAACCCGGGAATCTGCTTGGCCCAGAACAAGGCTTCTACATTGTCCGTGATCCAGACATCAGCCGTGCCCTCTTTCACCTTTCCAGCGATCTCTTCATTCTTGTCGTGACGGAGGATGGTCGCCTGGGTGAGAAGGGGAGTAAAGTGCCTGTCATTCATTCCCCCCTGGTTGAGGATGACCTTCACTCCGGGGCGGTTGATGGATGCAAAATCCGGGTACTTGGTCTCATCCCCTTGGCGGACGAGGGGGCAGGTTCCGAAAGTCATATAAGAATTGGTGTAAGCGAAGATCTTACCCCGCTCGACATTTCGGCCGATCCCGCCCATGGCAATGTCGAATTTATCCGCCAGAAGGTCCGCCGTCAGTTCCGGCCATTTAAACCGGACGAACAAGGCCTTTGCCTGAAGGGCCTCGCCCAATTTTTTAGCCATTTCAATGTCCATGCCCTCATATTGGTTATTCTTCGGGTTCAAATAAGAGAAAGGCTGATAGTCCCCGGATGTGCCCATCCGGATTTCCTTCTTCTGAATGATATTTTGTAACCTTGATTCTTCGGCGCTGGCTGGGAAAGCGACCGCCAGGCAGAAGAGGAAGGTCAGTAACAGCATTTGGGTGATTTTAACTCTGGGGAATGGAATAAAGCCGTGCCGAAGCACTTTAAACGTATCCATAGACCGCCGGTCCCTCATTTTTTTTCTTTTATCGACTGTAGCATCCTGTCGAGCAAAAGCTTGATTTCATCAAGATGGTTGAGGCAGATTTCATGGAGTTCATCCGGGGTAATCTCGTGATAAAAATGCACCATCCGATTCCGGTACCCCGCCATTTTCCGCATCAACTCCGTTTCTTCTTCGTTCAGGATTTTTTTATCCAAGAGACCCCTGGCAATTTCCTTGTACTCCGTGGCGGGAAAAGCGAACCTTTTGGCCAGGATGTGCCGGCCGATATCAAAGAGGGCCTCAAGAGATCGCCTCAGGTAAGACTCGGCGGCGGCGACGTTGTGCTTGTTTTGAACAAATTCTCCTTTGTTTTTGAGAGGGAGATCGCGCAGCGCGCCGATCATTTCCAGAATCCATGCCGCCCGCTGCGTTACGACCTTCGGATCGATATCGGTAGGAGTCATGCTACGCACCCAGGATCATTTTTTGTTTGGCCCGTTCGTAGGGAAGAAGATCCGCGGCCATTCGCATAATATATAACTGATACTCGGCCTCATAGGTGGAATCCTTCGCATAAAGGATTTCTCCCAGGACGATTTCTGCCGCCAGGGAAACGGGAGCCTCCGGAAGAACGACCACATCCACCCGAGGCAAATCAAAAAGATCTTCAAAGAATATGGCAATTTCCACTTTTTCCTGGACGGCAAGGGGCCTTTCGGGTTTAACGCCCATATCCAGGTCCGAAGGGGCGGAAGAAAGCCGCTCGATGCGTCCCTCAACTACCTCCAGAGCCTCTTTGGCCCTGCTCCCAAAGGCATAGATAATCTGCAGGCCGTATTTGGCTGCGATCTGCCCAATTATTTCTTTTATTCCTGGCATCACCGTAATCCCGTTCCCGATGGCTTTCTTCCCCATCTCTCCCGGCTTTCATTTAATCAAAAAGGGGAGGCGGACGCAACATCTATATTCCAAAGAATGGACAACTTCCCCATTCTTATGTCCAAATATTTATCCCAGGCTTTTTCCTTTCTTTTCGCACCTGGGGTTAGACATGGGCAAGCGGTTGAGATTTGATCCATTATCTTTTCTTCCGGGTCCTCAGCGGATGATTTTGCCGGACCAGAGGTCTTCCAGAAAGACCCTCCAGGGAAGGATTTCGATCTTGCCCATGGCCAGGCGCGGTTTTGGATCACAGGACACCAATATCCGGCGGCGCGATCTGTATTCCTCCCCGAAAGCGAACAGCCCTTTCAGATGATGGGGCTGGGTGAAACTTGTCCCCTTAACCTCAATCGCCACCTCGTGGTCTCCAAGAATAAAATCGACTTCCAGCCGGGAGGCCGTTCGCCAGTACCAGATCGAATAATGCAGCCCCGAATAACCGGCATAAGCGGACACCTCCGTGAACAAAAAATGTTCGAAAGCCTTGCCGAAGAGTTCGGAGCCCACCTCAACCCGCCCGCGTTTGGTCAGGGAGCCAACCACGCCGACGTCGAAAAAATAAAAACGGGGAGCCAGGATGACACGCCGTTTGGGCCTTTTCTGATAGGCCGGCACGAACCTTCCTAAGAGGGTATCCTCCAATATCTGGTAATAGGATTTAACCGTTGGAGCACTTACCCCGCATTCCCGGGCGATGTTGCTAAATTGAATCATTTCCCCGTTGCCCATCGCCGCAATTTCCAGAAAGCGGCTGAAACCGGGGATGCTGCGGGTTACCGCTTCCGCTGAGATTTCTTCCTTAAGGTAATCTCCAACATAGGCTTCCAGGCGCGGCCGGGCCATGTTGCTGCCATAATGGGGCGGCAGGAGCCCATCATTCAATGCTTTTTCAAGAGAAAAAGCAGGTATTTCGGGGAACACAAGGGGAAAAAGCTCATAGCGGATGGCTCGCCCGCCAAGGAGATTCGCATGCCCCCGCCGTAATTTCCTGGCGCTTGATCCGCATAGGACGAAGCTCAGCTTCGCATTTTCCATGAGCCAATGAATTTCATCCAAAAGGTCCGGAACCTTTTGGACCTCATCCACAATAATTGGCTTGTCTTTGGTATCGGCACGACCCGCCAGAGCCAAGCATTCTTCCCGGATCAGAGAAGGCTGATGCATAAGGCGGCGGTATTCGTCGGAAAGGAGCAGATCATAGCGTTTGGAGGCGGGATATCGCTCCTGGAGTAGCGTGCTCTTTCCCGTTTGCCGCGGTCCCCAAAGGAAACAGCTCGACCGCTCCGGGAGGAAAATATTGATGATTCGCTTATACATGATAAATAAAATATACCTTTTATTTTATCATGTCAAACAAAAAATGAGCTTTCTCCAGGAAGGGGGCCGGCCGGGGACGCCGCCCCAGGACTACCAGGTATGGTTTCAAATATCTACCCCCTTCTGCGCTTCGCGCGGTGAAAGTAGGTTCTCCTTGCTTTTCTGAGAACGGAAATTAAATCTGCGGACGATTCAAAGAAGGGTGAGGGCTGCCTGGAATATTCCTTCGGCATCGATCCCATATTTATGCCGCAGGTCATCCTGGGCCCCATGCTCGACAAAGACGTCTGGGATACCCAGACGTTTGACTGCGATGTTGGTGAGGCCTTTCTCTTCCAACAGTTCCAGGACTGCGCTGCCGAACCCGCCCTGGAGGGCGTTTTCTTCGACGGTGATCAGGGGCCGCCCTTCAATAGCCAGGGAACAAAGCAACTCTTCATCCAGCGGCTTGACAAATCGAGCGTTTATGACTGCAGCCTCGACGCCCTGATTTTGCAGCCGGGAAGCCGCCTCCAAAGCCGGCCGAACCGTGACGCCGATGGCCAGGATGACCATGTCCTTCCCACGCCTCAACACTTCGGCCTTGCCGATGGGCAATTCCTTCATCTCCAGGTCTAAGTTCCCTCCCCAACCGTTTCCCCTGGGATAACGCAAAGAGACAGGCTGGCCGCAATTTACCGCTGTTTTGAGCATATGCTGGAGCTCATTTTCATCCTTGGGGACCATGACCACCAGGTTGGGAATGTGCCGCAGGTAGGAAAAGTCGAAAAGGCCGTGATGAGTGGGCCCATCGGAGCCGACGATTCCTGCGCGGTCCATGGCCAGGACCACGGGAAGTTTCTGCAGGCAGACGTCATGGAGGATTTGGTCATAGGCCCGCTGCATAAAAGTAGAATAGATGGCCACTACCGGGATGAATCCTTCGGCGGCTAAGCCGGCAGCAAAAGTAATCCCGTGCTGTTCAGCAATTCCCACGTCGAAGAATCGGTCAGGAAACTCAGCAGCAAAGGCATCCAGGCCCGTTCCCTGGGGCATGGCCGCTGTGATGCCCACCAGGCAGGGATTCTCCCGGCCCAGCTTGACCATCGCTTGCCCGAAGACCTCCGTGTAGGAAAGACAGCCGGTTTTGGGCTGCTGAATTTCCCCCGACTCGGGAAGAAACGGGCCGACGCCGTGGAAGGTTACGGGGTCTTTTTCTGCTGGGGCGTATCCCTTGCCTTTGGTGGTGAGGACATGAACCAGGATCGGGCCCCGGAGCTGCTTGATGTTCCGAAAGTTTTCGATGAGGGCGTCGATCTTGTGCCCCGGCAACGGGCCAATGTACTTGAACCCCAGTTCCTCAAAAAGCAGGCCCGGCAAGAAAAATCCTTTTAAGGATTCTTCGGCGTATTTCACCATCTTCAGGGCTGACTTTCCGACCCCCGGAAGGCGTGTGAGGAAGCCTTTAATTTCATCCCGAAAGCGGGTCGCCAAATGTCCGGTCATCAAGCGGTTCAGGTAAGACGAAAGAGCACCGACGTTGGGAGAGATGGAAAGCTCGTTGTCATTCAAGATTACAATCAAATCCTTATCCATGGCTCCGGCCTGGTTCAATCCCTCAAAGGCCAGGCCGGCGGTCATGGAGCCATCGCCGATGACCGCGATGACCTTGTGGCCTTCTCCTCTGAGACAGCGGGCCTGGGCCATTCCCAGGGCTGCCGAAATGGAGGTCCCGGAGTGGCCTGTGCCGAAGGCGTCATAAGGGCTCTCCTCCCTGCGGGGGAACCCGCAGATTCCTCCGCACTGTCGTAACGTGTGAAAGTTCTTCCGGCGACCCGTGATGAGCTTGTGGGCATAAGATTGGTGGCCGACGTCCCAAATCAGGCGGTCGCGGGGAGTGTCGAAAACATAATGGAGGGCCAGGGTAAGTTCCACCACCCCGAGACTGGAGGCTAAGTGTCCGCCCACTCTGGAGACGGTGCCGATGATTTCCTCGCGGATCTCCTGGGCCAGAACAGGAAGGTCCGCTAGGGGCATCTTGCGCAGATCTTCCGGGCTATCGATCTGGTTGAGCAACGGTCCCATTCAGGTTGTTCTCTGGAGGATGAACTTGGCGATCTCTCGGAGAGGGTTGGCCCGCCCGTTGAAGGACTTCAAGAAGACGAGGGCCTCGCCGATTAAAGCTTCAGCTTTCCGATGCGACTCGGCGATGCCAAAAAAGGCAGGATAAGTAGCTTTCCCCTGGGTCTTGTCTTTGCGGACCGCTTTGCCAAGTTTTTTTACTTCTCCTTGGACGTCGAGCAAATCATCGACCACCTGGAAAGCCAGGCCAAGTTTTTCTCCGTAACCGTTCAAGGCCTTTAATTCGCGCGCCGACCCACCCCCGAGGATGGCCCCGGCGTACACCGAGGCGGCGATGAGAGCGCCTGTCTTGTGGCTGTGGATGTACTCCAAGAGGTGCGTTTCAATCTCTTTCCCCTGGGCGGCCATGTCCAGGACCTGCCCGCCGATCATTCCGGTGGAACCCGCTGCCCGAGCCACATGGCAAATCGCCCGCATTCGCCGCGCGGGGGGAATATCCCTCATCAGTTCGGGACGGGTCAGGAGATGGAAGGCTTCGGTCAAGAGCGCATCTCCGGCCAGAATCGCCAGAGCCTCCCCGAAGATTTTGTGACTGGTAGGTTTGCCGCGGCGCAGATCATCGTTATCCATGGAGGGGAGGTCATCATGGATCAATGAATAGGTATGGATGAGCTCCAGGGCACAGGCTAGAGGAAGAACATCCACGGGCCGCCCGCCCACAGCATCTGCCGCAGCCAGCGCCAGAATAGGCCGGAGTCTCTTTCCACCGGCGAAGAGGCTGTAGCGCATTGCCTGGTGAACCTGAGGAGGAAACTCATTCTCACCCGGAACCCAACGCTCCAAAGCCCTATCGACCAAACGCTGGCGCCGCTTGAAATATTCCCCCAAGTTCAAATTAATCCTCTTCTTCCTCTACGGAGAAGGGTTTGGGGACCGCCCGCCCGTTGCTGTCTTTCAAGAGGATTTCCACCTTCTTCTCGGCCTCATCCAGCTTTTTAGAACAAAAACGGGACAGGCGTACTCCCTCCTCAAAAGCTTTGAGAGATTCTTCCAGGCTGAGGTTTCCGTCCTCCAGTTTCTTGACGATAGACTCCAATTTGCGAAAGGCATCTTCGAATTTTTGTTCCGCCACTTCGCCTCCAAAAATACAGTTTCAGGTTACAGGTTTCAGGTTCCAAGTTTTAGCAGGATGCGGAAAAAGTCCTTCGTCGTCATAGCGAGGAGTCCCGCCTGGGCGGGACGACGAAGCAATCTGATAGCTTATTGAAATCTTTAAAAGCGAGATTGCTTCGCTACGCCCTGTACACCATGCGGTGCAGGGCTACGCTCGCAATGACCTGTCTGTGGGTTTTTCCGCAAACTGTTGGATTTCAGATTTTTGACCTTTAAACTCGAGACTTTTCATTTTGTTCATTATACACCCACCGGCCCGAGCGTCAAGGATGGTCTGGGTCATTCTCTTCGATCTCCTCTACTCTGGCGATGAATTCCCCTCGATGGACTTTCACGTTCACCCGGTCTTCTGCCTTTAGCATGGAAGCCCGGCGGACGACTTTTTTTGAAGGGAGCACCCGGGCGATGCTGTATCCTCTTTCTAAAACAGCCAAGGGGCTGAGGGTCTGAAGTTTTCCCATATCCCCCTCGGTCCTCTGGCGGAAAAAGCGCAACTCCACGCGCAGGGCCAAAGTCAGGCGCCGGGAAAGCTGCACCAGGCGATGAGTATGTTCGGCCGCCCGCCGTCCCGGATGGAGAAGGATAAGGCTATCCGCCTTCAGCCTGAGCCGTTCGGCTTTCCGAAGGAGGCTTTGTTGGGTGGAATTGGAAAGACGGGAGAAGATATCGTCCATACGCAAACGTTGATCCGAGAGTCTTCTCCGGGGATCCACGAGGCGATGCCCAAGAGACAAGAGCCTCTCCTGTCTTGCCTCCAGAGCTGCCAGGCCGGCATTGCCCAAGCGGCGCCCCAAGCTTTCCAGGGATTGGACCAGTTCGACCTTGTTCCGAACCACAAGCTCAGCCGCAGCGGAAGGGGTGGGCGCCCGCAGGTCAGCGACGAAATCCGCAATGGTAAAATCAACCTCGTGGCCCACGGCGGAGATGACGGGGACCCGAGAGCTGTAGATCGCTCGGGCGACAATTTCTTCGTTGAAGGCCCAGAGGTCTTCCAGGGAGCCTCCCCCCCGGCCCACAATGAGCACCTCAATCCCCGGCCACTGGTTGAGTTCCTGAATGGCCTGAGCGATCTCCTGGGCCGCCCCTGCACCCTGCACCCGCACGGGATAAAGAAGGATGTGCACGTTTGCAAAGCGCCGGTCGATGATCTGGAGGATGTCCCGGATGGCCGCTCCCGTGGGAGAGGTAACGATGCCGATCTTTTGAGGAAGGTGGGGTAAGGATTTCTTATGGGCCGGGTCGAAGAGACCTTCCTGAGATAATTTCTCTTTGAGCTGCTCGAAGGCCAATTGCAGAGCCCCCAGCCCCTTGGGCTCCATGTAGTCCACAACAATTTGATATTCACCGCGGGGCTCATAAACGGTGAGCCGTCCATAACAGACGACCTGCAGGCCATCTGCCGGCTCGAATTTCAGAAGCCGGTTTTGCAGCCTGAACATCACTCCCCGCACCTGGGCGGATTCATCTTTCAAGGTGAAATAAAGGTGGCCGGAGCTGGGGAGGCGAAGATTCGAAATTTCTCCCTCCACCCAGAGGTGTTCGAAATTTCGCTCCAGGAGTGACTTGACCTCTGCGGTGAGCTGGGAGACGGTATAGATGGGACGAGAAGACATAAATCAAAATTCAAAAATCAAATATCAAAATTGATGGATTCGTAAAAAGCCCATATTCCGTCATGGCGAGGAGTTCCGCTTTTGCGGGACGACGTACCAATCTTGTATTTTCGGACCCTTCCAAAAACAAGATTGCTTCGCTGGCGCTCGCAATGACTCTGGCGTGACTCTTTGCGAGACCATCGAAGGTTAAAATCAAAAATCTCCCCTCCCCTATATTCTCCCCTGTCATTTTGCGTTTTCTCCCGCCAGAACGGGATTTGAATTTTTCAAGGAACCAGCACCCGCAGAGCCTGAGGAAGGATGCGCAGCGTAAAAGGCGTCTGGCAGAGGAACTCTCCGTCTCCGTAAAAGTCCATGGGAACCGAAGATTCTACCCGGGCGGTGGTGGAGCGGTAATAATGGACTTCCGGCATCTTAATGTGTTCCCCGGTGAAGACAGTGGGGAAAAATCGATAGAGGCGGATTTTTTTCACCGGGTCAACCCAGCAGATGTCCAGGAGTCCGTCGTCTGGTTCGGCCAGGGGTGTGATCTGCATGCCTTTTCCGTAGCTCTTAATATTCCCAAAGGCCACCATCAGGACCCGTCCTTTCAGAGGTCCATCATCCAGGTGTAGGGATATCTCTTTCGGCCGATAGACCATGGTTTTGTAAAGAACAGGCAGGATATAGGCCGCTTTCCCGCTGAGGAAACGGGTGAGCCGGTTGGCGATGGCGTTTACCTCGGAGTCGAACCCCACGCCTCCCACTCCCCCCATATACCGTCCAGAATCCACCTGGACCACGTCAATTTTACGCACCTTCCCTTTCTGGAGGAGGTCGCAAGCGAAATCCAGGTCCTCCGGGATGCCCAGGTTTCTGGGAAAGTCGTTTCCGCTGCCCAGCGGGATGAGCCCCAGGGTGAAAGGGCTCCCCACCATGGCCTGGAGAGACCGATGGGCGGTACCATCCCCGCCGCAGGAGACAATTAGATTATAACCCTCGCCCTGGGCTTGCCGGGCTAAATGAGTTACCTGCTCGGCATTTTCTGAAAACTGCAGGTGGAAGGAAATTTTCCTATCCAAGAGTTTCTGGCGGAGCAGGGGAAAGAGTTTTCGGCCTTTGCCGCCGCCGGCGTTCGGGTTTACGATGATCTTAATTTTTCTGGGAAATCCTTCGAGCAAAGCGGGTCCCGTCTGTCAAAGAATTGGTTGCCTCTTTTTCCTACCAAATTTTCATCTTTTTTACAAGGTTTTTTAACTTGAAAAAGGGCCGGGGTTACGTTACCGTTTTTAAAAGGAACAGGAAGGGAGATGAGGGGATGAGGAGATGGGGAGCCGGAATCCACAATACCAAATTACCAACCCACCTCTGCATACTTACCTTCCTTTTATTTTCTGCGCTCTCCCTCGGTTGCGGCAAGGGAAAAGAAGAGGGCCCTTCATCCGCGGAAACCCGCTGTCCGCCGGCCGAAGGTCAGCCGGCTTACGGAGACCTTTTGATCCAGGGATCCATCGGCGACGCCAGTAACCTCATTCCTATGCTGGCATCGGATAGCGCCTCTCATGACATCTCCGGGTTGATCTTCAACGGCCTGGTGAAATACGACAAAGACCTTAACCTGGTGGGCGACCTGGCCGAGTCCTGGGAAGTTTCCAGGGATGGGTTGACCATCACCTTTAAGCTGCGCCGGGGGGTAAAGTGGCAGGATGGGGAAGAGTTTACGGCCGCGGACGTGATGTTTGGCTTCACGACCATCATCAGCCCCAACACGCGCACGGCATACGCTGGGGACTACAAGGAGGTGCAAGAGGCTACGGTCGTCGACCGCTATACCTTCCGGGTGACCTACAAACGCCCATTTGCCCCCGGGTTATCCAGTTGGGGTTCGCTGGTGGTGCTACCCAAGCATCTGCTGGAGGGAAAGGACATCAACACCACGCCATTCAGTCGAAACCCCGTCGGCATGGGGCCTTATGTTTTCAAGGAGTGGAAGACCGGCGAGAAAATCGTCCTGCGATCGAACCCTACCTACTTCGAAAGCCGGCCTTATATCGACGGGTTCATTTACCGGATCATCCCGGACCCGGCCACCATGTTCTTGGAGATCAAGGCCGGAGGTCTGGACTTCATGGGCCTCACACCTTTGCAGTATAAACGCCAGACCGAAACCTACAAAATGCGCCGGGATTTTTGCAGGTATAAATACCTGGCTTTCGCCTACACCTATTTGGGATACAACCTGAAAGACTGGAAATTTCAGGACCGACGCGTCCGCCAAGCCATCACCTTGGCCATTAACAAAGAAGAGATCATTGAGGGTGTGCTTCTCGGGCTGGGGTTAATCGCTACGGGCCCGTATAAGCCGGACACCCCTTGGCATAATCCGAAGGTGCAGCAATATCCCTACGATGCGGAAAAAGCTAAGAAGTTGCTGGCGGAGGCCGGCTGGAAGGCTTCGGGGAACGATGAAATTTTGCAGCGGAATGGTTCCCCCTTTGAGTTTACCATCATGACCAATCAGGGCAATGAGGCCCGGGCCAAGTGTGCCGAGATCGTTCAGCGCCGGCTGAAGACGGTGGGCATTAAGGTCAAGATCCGGACGGTGGAATGGGCGGCTTTCATCAACGATTTCATCGATAAAAAAAATTTTGAAGCGGTGATCTTAGGGTGGACCTTGGGACAGGACCCGGATCTTTACGATATCTGGCATTCCAGCAAGGTAGGGCCGAAAGAATTGAACTTTATCTCCTACAAGAACCCCGAAGTCGACGCCCTGCTGGAGAAAGGAAGGTACACCTTTGACCGGAAGGTGCGGAAGACCTGTTATGACCGAATCCAGGAGATTTTGGCCGAAGATCAGCCGTATACATTCCTCTACGTTCCTTATGCCCTCCCCATCATCAGCGCTCGATTCCATGGGATCGAACCTGCCCCGGCGGGCATTGGCTACAACATTTACCAGTGGTATGTACCCAAGCCCGAACAGCGGTACATGATGAAACCATAATAGAGACTGTTCCGAAAAAACTTATAATTTTTAAAAACAATGGATAAACCTGCTCTCTTTTGATCGGCCAAAAACGGCTGGGAAGGAGTATAAATATTCTGTCATTCCCGCGGAAGCGGGAATCCAGTAAAATCAATAAATTCTGGACTCCTGCGTTCGCAGGAGTGACGGTTTTTAGACTTTTTGGGACATCATCAATTTTGTTTTTTTTCGGAACAGTCTATAATAATGAAAGTTTCCAGGTTAAAGCGTAGGAACCTGAAATTTGAAACTCAAAACCCTAGGAAAGGTGGAAAGCATGTCTCTAACTCAGACCATCAAAGAAAAAGCCCTGGAGCTGGGGTTCGTGGCCGTCGGGATGGCCACGCCAGAACCCTTTGCCCCTTACGCTGAAGAGCTGGCCAGTCGCCCGGAGATGTATGAATGGGGCAAAACGGTGAGCCAGAGGGCTTCCGTAAAAGACCTGGACCTTACCCGGCTTGTCGATCCAGCACGGTTCATCCCCGAGGTGCAATCCCTTATTGTGGTCACGGATAGCTATTTCGAAGAAGATTTTCCTCCCTCCCTGGTGGGGAAAATTGGCCGCTGTTACCTGAAAGGGCTCTTTTGTCCGGAGGAGAGTGTTCACAGCCAGCGCCGGAAAGATTTTAAAAAATTCCTCCAGGGACTGGGGATGAAGGTTGTCTATGGCCCGGCGCCAGCCAGAATGGCCGGGGCCAGAGCCGGGGTGACGAATTACGGAAAAAATTGTTTTGCCTTCGCCAATGAAGCGGCCGGGAAAAGCTCCTGGGTGGTGAACGAACCTTACCTGGTAGACCGGGAACTCCATGCCGATGAACCGACGATGAAAGTCGGGTGCCCGGAAAATTGCCAAAAGTGTGTAGAGGCCTGCCCCACGGGGGCGCTGTATGCGCCACTCAAGATGGACCCCCGGAAGTGTATCGCCTGCCAATCGTATTTTAACGATGGGGAAATTCCCCGCCAGCTGCGTTCCCAGATGGGAACCTGGGTTTACGGGTGTGATCTCTGCCAGGAGGCTTGTCCACGAAATAAAAAATGGATGGAAAAGAAAAAACCCATGAACCGAGCGCTCCTGGAGCGGGCCGAGCATTTTCACATCCCCACGCTGCTTACCATGTCTCAGGAGCACTACGAGCAACGGGTCTGGCCTTTACTCTTTTACATCCGGAAAGAGAACCGCAAGCTATGGCAAAGGAATGCGGCCGTTGCCCTGGGCAATCAGCGAGATCCGGATAATGTGCCGGCCCTAATTCCTGCCCTGGAAGACCCTGAGCCTCTGGTCCGGGGCCACGTGGCCTGGGCGTTGGGGAAGATAGGGGGAGCGAGAGCCAGGGCCGGCTTAGAGAAAAGGAGAAAAG
>Ga0315277_10008995_pt1 | contig 12797 bp, 10 predicted proteins | sample YL17G05_15_MG_FD_203695 | JGI IMG/M metagenome (GOLD analysis project Ga0315277, IMG submission 203695) | Sediment microbial communities from Yellowstone Lake, YNP, Wyoming, USA - YL17G05_15 | ecosystem: Environmental > Aquatic > Freshwater > Lake > Sediment | place: USA: Wyoming | collected... | reverse complement strand
GGAAAAACTGAAGAGGATATCAAGGTTTTTCGCAGAAAATATGACCCTTTTGTAGATTCTTGGAAACCACACATACCATTCATATTCCCAGTCGCTTGCAGTGAGGCGCGCGCGCCGTCTACCTGTTTGCAGTCTATTAATCCCCAAAGTCTAGGGCGCCAGCGACAGAAAAATGTGGGAAATAGGTCTTTTTGTGGTTTAGCATTTGTTTATTTGACTATGTCGGCTTCCACTAAGTTGCTGGCGAACGCAAAATATGAGCCGTCGAATGTTTCGAGATAGCCCCCTTCGTTCGGATTGTAGAATTCAGCGAATGCCGTACCCGTTCTCATGGCACCATTTGCGACTATATGCAAGCCTGGGGACGGCAGATTGGCGTGAGTAGTTTCAGTCGGCCCAGGCGTTTCCCATTGAACAGTTAGCGAATAGAGACCGTTGATCATCGTCTCAACGCGGCAGGCACCATAACTCCACTTGAGCTCGCTCGGCTTCAGCTCATAGCCCATCACTATGAAGTCGTCATGCCCATAGATGTAATCGTAGATCTTGAAATACATGTAAGTCTTTCCATTTCTTTCGGTTATGATTATGGTCAGCCAGTGGCCATCATAGGGACTTGGACCTGGATCATCGATTTCTGCGTAGGCCATTTTTCCGTTATAGTGGGTTGTTTCAGTCGCGAGAACAGGGGTTGCCAGCATCACGAACGCGATTCCCAAGACTAGTATCAGCAATTTCTTGTTCATTTTTCTCATTCTCCCTTCAAATTTATAGCACCCAAAACAGATGCCTTTAGCCGTATGAATTACTTATCTATAAATGACTTATGGAGAAATCTTCTAGCACCATTTTTGTGGAAAGACTAGTAGTCCGCTTTATTCCTGTTCGAATGCATGTACTTGCTTCTGTCAATCGCGGGCTAAGGGCATGGGCGCGCGCATCTCAAACTAATAAGCGCGCGCTGTACGGAGTGTGTGAAGCGTTCGCTGTACTTGAGAAACAAAGCGTGCGCGAAGAGACTGTCCAGTGTTACGAAGGGTTCTTAAAAGAAAAGAAAAAGTGACGCACATGCAGTCGCCACATCCTAGCGTGTGAGCCCCATCAAATATTCTCCGGTTCTTCAAGCGCTTTTAGAACTTCCTCATTGTGCTGCTTCACATCAACTTTAGGAAAGATGTGCGTTATCTTTCCCTGCTTGTTGATGATGAAAGTGACCCTTTTTGCCATTAACCCTCCGATTCCAAGCGCGCGCGCTCTTGCGACTTTCTTGCTGCTGTCGCTCAGGATAGAGAATGGCAGATTGTACTTCTCTGAGAATTTCAAATGTGATTCCACGCTGTCGACACTGACGCCGATCACTACAGCGCCTTTGTCTTGATAGGGCTTGTAGTTGTCCCTAAGACTGCACGCTTCTGCAGTGCAGCCTGGCGTGAAGTCTTTTGGATAGAAATAGAGAACGGTGACTTTGCTATCTAGATAGTCTTTCAGGCTGACCGCGCGCGGAGCTTTCGTGGTTCTAGCAGCAGTTTTCCTGTTAGCGAAACACGTCATGCCCGAACCAAAAAACCAACAGAAAAGCGCACTCTAATTTTCTGCATGCTCTATTGCCAGAAACAAAAAAGGGGGTTTGAGTCGAAGCGTTCAGCGAAGGATCAGTGGTTGTCTCATTGGACTGTTTGGCCGTATTGCCTGCAGACCACGACGCAATCTCTGGAATCTATTCTCAGGTCGTTGTTAAGGTCGAAGTCAGGGTTATATTTCCCGTCTGGATATACTGCACCGTAGAGGCTTGCAATCAATACTACGTCTTTCACGTCAACTTTGCCGTCTGGCACGCCTAGCACTGAGCCGGTTATGTCTCCCTTCAGGAATTTCTGCTGCTTCAGTATCCACACGTAGTCTTGGCCTTGGATCGGTGTTCCACCGAGGTCCTCGTACAGTTTTCCTCGGATGATCAGCGGGATGGTTTCGCCCAAGTGCGCAGACAAGCCAAGACCATTCACTACTGCTTGAGTGTCAAAGTGGAACAGAAGATCCAGGTAGCCATCGCCAGTCAAAGTGTGGCCTCCTCCGGGCTCACCAGTATATGGGGTCGCGACGTCAGAGTAGCACCAGCGAACCGGTGAGATACCTTCTTCAATTCCTTCAATATAGATCTCCACTGTTGTAGGATCAATAGTCATTGCGTCAAAGTCTTCAGTCCCACAAATCGCAACTGCAAACACGCCTTTGCTTCCGACGTTGATTGGGTTAGGCCACGAACCCGGCTTGATGTCAACGTATACTGTGATCACTGGTGTTGGTGGGGCCACTTTTTCCAATGTGAGCAATGCCCATTCTGTGATGATCACTGGGTCTCCTCTTCCTGAGCTGTGTTGCCAAGAGCCATAAGTCGGTCCTGGCGTTTTATCCTGCTGCGCGACTATTGCGTCTGAGAAGTCCGCAAACCAGCCGATGGTGTCAAAAGTGTCTATGCCCATGTATTCAAGACCTTTCATGGTGCAGAACATCGTTTGATACTCTGCTGGAGTGCCATCCCATCCTGGTGGCAGGTCCCATCCGCTTGCATCACTCCAATGCCTCACAAGATAATCTGTTGCATATGTGACTCTTGGTGTCGTGGGGGTATCTCCCACCAATGCCATCTCGAAGATGAGGTTTCCTGTTTTGAGTATGTTCACCCCTATTCCTTCGCCCGGAAAAGAGTACCATGAACCTCCATCGTTTGCATCTGCATTGACGTCGTCCTGTACCCAATCTATCCACCAGTTGAGCTCTGTTTTCACCCAATCAGGAATCGTGCAGCCGAAAGCTTGTGCTTCTCCAAGACCAAGTACTGCGTAGCCTGAGTTGGATTGGTCTCCCTGCCAACCTGTACCTCCGACACCATTGTTTACGGGGGTATAGTCCCATCCACCTTCAACGGTGTAGCCACCCCAATCTACGGATGGGTCAACCTGCGAGAATGCCAAAAAGTCTGCCATGTCTTGGGCGACTTGTTTATAGGTCCATCCGTTAACGGGGCTGCTTGGGTCATTGACAAGTCTGTCTGGTGTGCCGCTTGCTGCGATCGCAGCTAGCAAGATTCCTGTGGTGTAGCTGCTGTACCAATTTTGTGTGGTCACTCCTTTTCCATTCCCATTGGTGTCGGGGTCATCAAAAGTACCAGTTGCTCCAGTCGTGTGGTCTTGGATGCCTATGTCGACAACCACCAAGTGATTAAATACCCAGTCAAACCCATTTATGACATTTTGGTAGTACTCATAGTCAGGGTCAAACGGCGATTCGATGTCTGGGTTTTGTTTTTTCAATTCGTAGGCACGGTCACAAAGCTTATACAACGCTAAGCCAGTACCAGTTTCCAGTTGCCCCCAATATGCATTCCAACTGCCATAGTCTGGACTTGGATTAGTATTCTGTTGCGCTACAAGCCAAAAAAGCCCATCTTTTATTGCCTGTTCGATGTCCGCTTCGGTAGCAGCTCTAGTATTAGGCATGAAAACGATACCTGTTGACAGCAATAGAAAAGCAAACAATACTGTCAAAGTTGTTTTCGTCATATTCTTCTCTCCTTGTTTCTCATTCTAAACAGAAGTTGTACTTCTGTGGTACTCCACTTCTACGCTTTTGCCTTAAAGATCTTTCTAGAACCTAAATCTAGAAGAATTCTCTGTCACGCGTTAGAGTAGCGCGCGCTAGCGCGCCGTACAGTTTGCCATATTTCGCATAAGGATTTTGTGAAAAGCTCTTCTATCATCATTTCTGTCTAAACAAGCGGCAAACTTGCTCTATTCTTTACACAAAACATAATCCCAAAACATTGTGTTTTAGAGCCAACCGCGTGCGCATGGAACCAGTTCCAGCAAGCAACTACAATCTGCTAGAGCTTTAGAAGAAGTACTTACAACTCACGTTCCCCTTTTTGGTTTCAGAAAGATCAAGTGAGCCATGCACAAGCTAGACGCAAGGTAATTTTAGCCTAAATAACCTGTTTAGCGCGCGCCGGAGGGTTTGCTGGGTGAGGTTGGCGGTGCGTGCCTTGTATGTTTGGGTATATTTCGGGCTTGTGTTGTGTTGGGTTTGTAAACGGTGTTGTCTATCGGAACGACCGAAACTGTGTTTCTGAATAGGGCGGGATATCTCGGCATGTTAAGAAGTGTTATTGCATCGTTCGGCGAATCGTAGACGGGGCAGGTGCTGGGTCGGGGGTCATGAAAGAATGCCGAGGCTCGTGGTGTTGGTCCAGAAGGATGATAATGGCAGACTGTGGGACTTCGTCTTCACCCAGCAGGATTGGGCTAGCAGCTGTAACTGCTTCGGGAATACTCCATTGTTGATTCATAAGGCTGACCATCCAGAAACCGTTCCGCAACACGCTCAAGCTGCGCCTGCCCAAGAAGACTCGGTCACCGTGGGTGTGCTGGCCCGAGAGGAAGCTCCAGAGTTGTCGAAGAGACGCCCGAGGCCCCAGTACAGAACGCCATACAAGACTAGGCCATGAAACATCTGATCAGAGCCTTTGGGCTCTAAGTGCCGCTCTCGCGATAAACCTAATATATGTTTATGACCGTAGGAGAAGTCACTTAGGGGAATGTACATTGCGGAAGCGCGCATTTTCAGCTATATTGTTGGTTGTTCTTGTTTTGATGTGTCTTCAAGTTGGAGTCAACAAGAGCGGTTTCGGCGCGGTCTCTCAGACCCGCAAGTTGAAGATTTACGTAGGTCCTCCTAAAGTTCTGGCGGATAACAATGTTTATGAGACTATCTTTGTTCAGTTGCAGGATTCGAAAGGCGCCCCGACTAGAGCTGAAGAGGACATTAGCATACATCTTTCTTCTTCTCTGATAAACATAGGATCAGTTGATTCTGTGATTACGATTCCTTCAGGGGCAACGTATGCTGTAGCCAGGTTCTACTCGACGTATACGCCTGGCACGACGATGATAACTGCAACAGCATCCGGTTTTGTGACTGTTCAAGAATCGGTAACCACTGTTGGGCCTGTTCCGTCTCGACTTGGAGTGTATTGTTTCCCGACAACCCTGCCGGCTGATGGGGGTAGGTTCAAAGCGATAGTAGTCCAATTGCAGGATTCTGATGGGTCCCCGGCGAAAGCTCCAATTGGAAACGTGAATGTGACCCTCTCATCTTCGAACACTACTGTAGGGCTAGTGGATTATTTTGTTGTCATAAACGCTGGAAGTACTTATGCTGTTGCAGTTGTCAACACGACGATTTATGCTGGGTCCGCCGTTGTCACGGCAATAGCCTCAGGTTACATTTCTGGGCAGGCACAGGTTACGACTCAGGGTTTCGGCGGTAGCCCTACAAGATTGAAAGTTTTTGTTGCCCCGCCGAAGGTGCCTGCTGACGGTGTTGCATACGAGCAGATCGTTGTTCAATTGCAGGATTCTGATGGCAAAATAGCACAAGCTAAAAATGATTTTTCGGTCGCCTTGTCCTCTTCTAACATCGCAGTTGGAGCTGTTAATCAATCAATCACGATTAGTCAGAGTGCAACATACGCGCAGGTGAGATTCTATTCGACGTACAGATCAGGCAGCACAACAGTCACGGCTGTGGCCACAGACTACGCAAACGGCCAAGGATCTCTAACGACAGTCGGGCCCGTCCCGTCGAAGCTTGCCGTCTACTGCGTGCCCTCCAACCTGCCTGCTGACGGTCATTCATATGAAGCTGTGGTAGTGCAGCTTCAGGATTCAGGCGGGTTGCCCGCAAAAGACTCAGTCGGAGATGTCAACATAGATCTGTTTTCCTCAACACCTGAAGTGGGAAATGTCGAGTCGACGTTGGTTATTCCCTTCGGCAAAACCCATTCTGTTGCAAGTTTCCTCTCCCAGTACGACGCTGGCTCAACCACAATTACTGCCATAACGCCAGGCTACGCGTCGGCACAAGCATCGATTACAACCTACCTCATTGACACATACATATTGAATGTTACAGCTGCGGCAGACCCAAGCAACATCAGTTCGGGTGAACAAACGACCATAGAGGTCTACGTCACCTACAGCGGCCTCGCCCCGACTCTTGGAGCAACAGTCAAGCTCACTTCGGACAAAGGAGGAAACTTCTCGGCTGTGACAGATGAAAGAAATGGGTATTACCTTTCGACGTTCAAAGCTCCGAATGTTACTAGGCTGACTGCTTGTACGATTCTGGCTAACGTCTCTAAAACCGGCTACGTTGCCGGACAAGGAAACGTGCAGGTAACGGTGAATCCCACAGGTAACAAGGGAAGCCTTAGGATATACGCGATGGACACAGGCGGCTCTCCAATTAACGAAGCAAGTGTGAGTTCGACATCTCAACCGGCGGGTATTTCACCCTTGAGCGGCCTCACAAATCAGGAAGGCCTTGCCTCTTTTGACGATATCGTAGCGGGTTCGTACACCATCAAAGTGGAAAAAGCCGGATACGAGACAAATACTCAAAATGCGGTTGTTGAAGCCGGTCAGACAACAAACACCACTATCTATCTCACAGGCGAACCTTCGACTGTGCTTGGTCTTTCACTTCCTGTGTTTGTCGGTGTAATAATTGCAATTGCAGTCATCATGGCGATTTTGGTGGTAATTGTGGTTCGCAGAAGGCGGAGAAGAAAGCGCGACTCCGAAACAAGCAAACCAACGGAAACGGCAACAGAGAAACAAGACTAATCCTTTTTGTCTTCTGCAATCCTAGCACAGGCTCGCACTATCTTGGAAGGAATACTTGCGTTAGGCTGGCCTTCCTAAAGGTAGAATTGACTTCGGTTGCAACTTTTTAGAATAGTTGGATATTGCTTGGTCTGTTTGGGCCATAGAAGAGGAAGAAGGTTCCACCTGGAGGAGCTACGAAAGTTACGTATACGCTGAGGATTATTGTGCTCCCTTCTGGAATGACGCCACGACCGAATTCTTGCGTAAATTCGGCGAATTGAGTATCAAACTGGGCTTGGTAGACTTCTGAAGCAGGTGTCGTGACATTGAAATATGCGTATCCTAGTCTGTAGTATTGTCCGTTATATGAGAAGCCGAGCTCCAGTTCTACAAGTCTCATAGGGGCGTTTGGCGGATTCGGTCTTATATATGCTGTTACAGTCACAAATCTAGCAAGATATATCGTCGGGCTTGGTGGAGAAGTCAGGATGACCTCTTGTTTGCCAAGACCTGTGCTGGCGCGTGATGGCAGATGGCTGTTCTTTCCTGACCACATGTAAGGCGGCACAATTTTGTTGCGTGCGTCTACGTAGAGTATGTTCCAAGGACCTGGCGGAGGCGGTGGCGGAGGTTCTTCTGGCATGAAATCATAGACTGCCGTAATCTGGCCATCATCCAGAAGTGTTACCGTCGTGTCTTGGCTTGTGCTGTTCCATACTATGACGTTAGATGGATTGTCCACTTCCCACCACATGAAGACGTAGCTTTCGTTGAAGGGCGTGTACCGAAGCACATATTCGCCACGCGGCAGTCCCGTGAGATATTTCGGCAAGCCGTAAGTCGTTGAACCTAATGTTGTTTGCCCAAGGTTTGAGCCTAGTTCCTCTTCCCATTGTCTGCTGTTCAAGGTTACTATGCAGCCGCGGTAGAATGCAGTTATGGTGCCCGAGCCGCTGACGGTCACGCTCGTCAGAGATGAAGATGGATCTGTCACGGCGATTTTTCCTGTTGTCGTCCAGTTAACGAAGACGAATCCTGTGGCAGGTATGTATTCGAGTGAGTAGGTTCCGAGAGTTACGGTCACGGAGCTTGGGAGACTGTGCGTGATTCCTGCCAGTTCTATTGTGCCAAGATTGGTCGAGGTCTGGGTTGCTTCCTTGCTCTGCAGTGCTACTGTAGCAGGTGGAGGTGGAGGGACAGTTACATTTGAGTACACTGCTATTATGCTTCCGCTTTGAGTCACATCCACAGTAGTGGAAACGCTGCTGAAGTCCGCTGGAAATATCCCTGCTGAAGGTTCCCAACGCACAAAGTAGTAGCTGAAGTTCTTCCGCTCATAACTTATATCATGCGTTCCAACCGCCACATTAATTGTCGGGGGGGGCGTCAGGCTATACCGAATCGAATCAAGCACTATGTACCCCAGATGCACAGTGGAAGAGTCTAGCTGTCTGCTATCCAGCCTCAGTGTGACGAGCTTGGTGACGACGCGCTCATAATATGCTGTGGCATTTCCGCTTCCGTTGACCATAAGTGCTGTTACGCTCGATAGCGGATTTGCGACGGCTACATCACCTTCCGTAATCCAATGTGAGAAGGCATAATCTGAGCTTGGCGGCTCGTATTTCAGTATGAAGTATCCTTGGCTCACAGAGAGATTCTGTGGCAAAGAGGCTAGTAGAGTTGTGTCAAGCTGCATAGTGCCGAGGTTTTCTGATGCGGGCGCGCCGAGGTTTTCCTCTTCACTTTGGAAGTTTACAAAATTCTCTTGCAGGTAGCTGGCACATACGATTATGTTGTCTTCAGGAGTTGCAACAGCCAAGAGAATGCCCGGAGCTTGTCCGTTCACTCTTAGGTTGAGTGTAGTCGAATAGTTGCCGCCCCCTAGATAGTCTACACTCGTTACGTTTTCGGTGGCTCGGGCCCATGTTCCGTTTACGCGGATGAATACGTTTTGGAATGAGGCGTTTGTCAAGTTTGGTATTGGGACGCCCTCGTCTTGGCTTAATGAGCTTTGCGTTATTTGGAACTTGAAAACTGTTTTTCCGCTTTGAGTAAGATCGATGTACTCTGGAAAGATGTTGAGCGTGATGTACTTTGCCGAATGCGCACTCCAACCTTTGAAGCCATAGCCGTCAACATCCAAATCCAGGTTGACGTCAACCTGACTAAAGGCCGTTTGCGTCCACCACTTGAGCATGAAAGAATTGACTGACACGTCAAGTTTCAGGCCAAGATGGGCGTATGACGCAGTTACGGAGCGCATCCATCTTGAGATTGTACTGTTTCCTTCATCAATTGCAGTTGTCAGGTCGGATGTGTCGTAGTACCCTCGACTGGCGTTGCTAAGGGCATATGTCAATGCGCGTTCGAGATCACTCGTTATGCCGAATACAAGTTCCCTTACAGGTTTATATCTCAACTCCTGTCTTTGAAGACTTATCTCGTTGATGGAAATGGACACAGATAATGTGAGAAGCGCGATGAGAAGAGCTGCCGCGATTACAAATTGACCGCGAGTGTTATGCCTTAATCTTCTCATGGCTTTTGCTTCCCCTCCCCGTTGTTTTTTTTTGACAATAAAATAGTTCGCGTTAGAATGCTTCATTTGAAAGAGCCTACACAAATCATATAAACGTTTCCGCATTAATCACCCTCCCCGCCGCGAGCTAGAACAAGCACGATATTGTAGATACTTCCTGTTCTGGAAGTGTACGTCACGGTTGTCGAAGAAACTTCCTTGGAAATTGCGAACGCATCCTCTGAAGTATTGTTGGCGTTCGGAAGTGAGATGGGGTTTAGAGTAATCCATGGGCCGTTTTCAGTGCAGTTGAAGATGTTCAACTTGAAGTACACCGTCGATGGCAAAGCTTGCAGTATGATTGCTTTGAAATGCTGCCCTATAGTCCATAGGTCCAATTTAGTTTCCAATTCCTGTTCGATGGCGCCTGATTCGACAATTCTGTCCAGAATGTTGTATCCGAGTCGATCAAGTTCGCCTCTCTCTTGGACTATCGTGATGTCAGAAGAGCGCATGAAGAACGTGACACCGGAGAATACGACAAAGATTATGGCAGCTGCTATCACAGCCTCTAGTATCCTTGCTTGTCCTTCACCTTTTCTCGAACTGCTTGACAGCAGTTTCACCATGACATCCTCCACAGGTGTAGCCTTGCGATGTACGTAGAACCTCCTGCAACAACCGTTCTTTCAATGGCATACGCGAACGGAAAAGACCAACTGCCAGAAATTGAGCTGTATGTTGACGTTATGTCTTTTGTTGCTACGAGCAGGCTTTGATCGTCATGGGAGACGATTAACACAGCCAATGTATAAGGGTCGAGATAGTTCAGTTCATATGGAGACGTCGCGGTGTCAACGCTGAATGTTGTATTTCGAATTAAGTATTCGCCGGAAACCACGTTTTTTGTCACGACTATTTCGGATGCTATTTCCTTTGGCATAGTGGCGGAGAAAAGGTAGTTACCGAGGATGTTAACAAATTTGACCTTTGAGTTTTGCAGAGACTGCTCACGAACATACGTTTTTACCGTGCGAACGCCATAGTAGTCAACTGCAATTATCGCGATTTTCCTTTCAGACTCTATATTGCCAAAATCAATCGTGCAGTTACCGTTAGTTCTTGTGAAGTTGTGTGTGGTGTTCGTGCCTATGATATCGTTAGATAGATCTGGCGCATGGAAAATTCTTGCAGTCACGTTGGCTCCTGCAACCGGTAAACCGCCGTATTCAGAGCTAACACTGACCTCGTACTTGTCCGAATTTGACGTCTCGCTAATTCCAACGATTAGAGGATCAAGAAACTCTAGTGCTATACCATAGTCATAACCAAGATTGAGCAGATTAAGGACAGAAATCGGGGTGACGGCCAGGCTGGGTTCAGTCTTGTTCAGTCGGAGAACTTTGTTTGGGTCAAGCACATATGCCTCTCTTGTTGTTTCTCCATACATGGCTAAACCAAAAGCTTTAAGATCGTTTTCTCGAACACTGATGTTGCTACCCCAGTTCACCGGCTCTCCGGGATCCAGCAGAATCTGAGTCATAATCTTCTGTGCAGTTTCCTTCAGTTGTTCTTTTTCTGAGATGTCGCGATGTGGGTCTGAAAGTGTTCCAATCATTATTGAAGATCCCAAGAGAATGCTTACGATCAGTATGGCAGCAAACAGGTATTCATAAATGTGCAATTGCTACCCTCCTGTTTTCCATGTTCCTATTCCCACCATGGGGAAACCGCTGCCTGCCCAAGCCCAGACGACGATTCTTCTAATGCTGTCGTATATTTCCTCAGGTCCAGCATAGACTATGTCTGAGGGTTGGACTTTTGAAGTTTCATATCTTACGTCCAACTCTTCATGGAAGCTGGTAGCCAACTCGAGCGGATATCCCATGCTGTTGATAGTTATTTGAGAGTCTGAGAATGTGCTATTCATGGATACAAGGAAAGCTCGTACGAAGCAACCGTTTCCTTCAGTTGTCTGATTGAGGATCTGTATTGCGTAGGCCCTTCCTGTGAGGTCATCAGGCAGTTCGAGAGTCTTAATCAGCGTAGAGTTGCTGGTTGGGTTGCTAGCAAAGTTGAGTAGGTTTGATATTTCGACGATGTTAAGCGCCACGTTTTCGGCTATCTGCTTTAACTCTTGCTTCATTGCGTCTGCTTCTACAGAAGAAGTGTACATGGCGTATGCGAGTCCGACGCCGACTATTAAGGCGATGAGGGCGACGGTTCCGATCACATTCTGTATAGGCACGTCCATGTGGGCCACCCTTAGACCAATGAGATTTTGACTAGGATCTCTGTAAAAACCACTACGGTCTTTGGTCCCTTGAAACTACGAGTTGCAGTGTCGGTTCCCGATTTCACCTGAATGGTCACAGTCTGTTCGCGAAGGTCGTCTCTTTCGAAGACCCAAGTATCTGTTCTGAAACCAATGTTCTGTGCATTTACATTAACAGTATCTGAACCACTTCTTATTTCTCCCCAGACAGGCTGGAGAAAGGTCACTTCTATGTAGTTGTATGCTTCCGAGCCTACTTCGAAGGATCCCATTTCTACTATTCTGACTCTGTAGAAGTCGAGTTTGATCTTGAGTCCTTCGTCATGCTCAACTCTGAGAAATCCCAGTCCCTGTGACATGTTTACGATAGGCAAGCCTCTGCCTGTAAGGTTTTCCTCAGAACCTGGCGTGCGACTTCCTGCACTGTATATTATGCTTAAGGGTGGCTCGGGCGATGTTGATGAGCTGAAGAGGGTATAGGTTTGTGTGCTGTTCGAAGCGACTATCTCGATTTTCCTTTGTGAATCATTGTATAGTCCTATTCCGCCGCTTCTTTGGTTGAAGCTAGCATAGCCGCCTGCACCAACTCTTAGGGCAACGTCCTGAACGACGTCGTTAAGGAGCATCATCTTTGACTTCGCCTCTTCGAATTGCGTGCTCTGCATCTGGGACTCCAAAATTGTCGTTGCGGCAAACGAAGCCACGACTAGAATCACAAGAAGAACACCTGAAATTATCACCGTCGTTATGACATGTGAAACGCCTACACTATTTCTCGCTACTGTTTTTCCAGAAGAACGTCTCGTTGATGTTCTCTGCACCGACATCCTTATCGCAACCCGCTAGTTTGAAAGGGCAGTGAAAAATAGCCGGAAAAGATCATCAATATGATCGCTGCCGCAACCAGAATCATTGCGTGCTTGAAGCCTGAGGAAAGCGTGCCAGAGCTAATCTTTCCGCACACCAAACCCGTAAGATATGCCTGCAACAGAATCGGTGGAAGTAGCCAAGTCACAAATTGGGGAAAAGACATGCCATATTGGCCTACAGAAGCAAGAACAAATCTCATGAATCCTAGGAATATGATGGTTGTGAATAGAAGAACGCCCGCACCTATGTAAGGCATTATAAGAAGTGGGCGAAGCATCGCCTTCTTTTCTTTGTCTAATGACGAAAGCATTTCACTGAAACGGGTCAGAGTGTCAAGAGTCTCGGGTGTACCTCCTCCGACTTCGATTGCATCGACAAGAAGATAGATGTTGATTAGCGCTAGCCAAGACTTCACTTTTTGTCTGACGGTTTCATAAATCACTTTGAATGATAGTCCCCACCGGATCTG
>Ga0315277_10008994_pt1 | contig 12798 bp, 8 predicted proteins | sample YL17G05_15_MG_FD_203695 | JGI IMG/M metagenome (GOLD analysis project Ga0315277, IMG submission 203695) | Sediment microbial communities from Yellowstone Lake, YNP, Wyoming, USA - YL17G05_15 | ecosystem: Environmental > Aquatic > Freshwater > Lake > Sediment | place: USA: Wyoming | collected... | reverse complement strand
CCCCCCAGGCATCCGTTTCGCTCGATCAGAGCGACCGAAGCCCCGGCCCTGGCCGCCGCAACCGCCGCGCTGACACCCGAGGGACCACCTCCGGCAACCAAAACATCCACCTTCTCGGCTACCGGAACCGCCCGAGCGGGTTCGATAATCCGCTCCCCTCTGGTACGCTCCTCACTGGCAGGCTGGGTGCCACCCGCCCGCGCGGATTGAGATTGTTGAGTGCCGTTGGAGGCAGCCAGCTTCTTCGTACCCAAAGCAACTGCTGGGACTGCGTAAACGGCTTTGATGAAGCCCCGTCGGTGGAACGCCATACGTCTCTCCTTTCGCTTCTCTTGCTCCCTCTCCTGCCCGCGGCGGATGTCCTCGGACACGCCCCGCTCGGGTGACGCCGACTTCAGAACGAATACTTCAGGCCCAACTGGATCTGCCTCATCGTTTTCGCCGAGCGGATCCGCCCAAAGGCGGCCGGGATGAGATTCGGGTTGCTTCCAATACTCATTCCAGGCGTGCCCCAGACAGGGTGATTGAGGAAGTTGAACGCCTCGAAGCGGAAAGCAAGCTTGTGGTTCTCCATGATTTGGAACGTTTTGTGCGCCGCGAAGTCCCAACTCTGCTGTGCCGGGCCCAGCAGGAGGTTGCGCCCGATGTTGCCGATGGTCCCTTGCGGCTGCACGGCCACGGCCGCCGTGTTGAACCAGCGCTCCGTGCTCCGCTGTTCCTTGGGCAGGTCCAGCGGTTGGCCGGTGGCGTTGGGCCGCTGACCACCCTGGTAAAGCAGTGTGTTGTTGCCGCCCCCGAAATTGCTCCACTGCCCGGACTGAATGAGAATGATGGAACTGAGCTGCCAACCGCCCAGCACCGCGTTCGGCACCGCTCCCCAGTTGGATGCGAAGGCCTTGCCTTTGCCAAAGGGCAGTTCGTAGAGGACCGATGCGACCAGACGATGAGGCGTGTCGAAAGCGGAGGGGGCTTTCTCACAGGAAAGATAGCATGTGGAGGTGTTGGGCGCTTGGGCTGCACCAGTTCCACGCCAAGCGCTAACCATGTCGATGCTCTTCGACCAGGTATAACCCACCAGTGCGGTCATCCCCTTGCTGAAGCGCCTGGTTAGCTTGGCCGACCCGGCGTCATAGTGCGCGCGGGCGTTGCTCATAATGGTCTGAAGGACGCCGAACTCAGGATAGGGCGCGCGCGTCGAGGCAGCGGAGCCGCTGGCCGACGGGACCGGCTCATTGGCATCGATCAGCCCCCACAGCCGACGGCTGAGCGAGCCCATATAGCCCACCTCCAGCACGGTCCACTGGTTCAACTCGTGTTGCACGTTGAACACGTACTGCAACGTGTAGCTGTCGCGTGTGTCGGGCAGCATGGCCCAGCTCCACGGCGTCGCCAGTTGGGTTATGGCCCCGGCCTGCCCTCCTAGAAAGTTCTGCATCGTTACAGTCGGGAGATTGTTTGGCCCGGCGATTTGCGAGCGCCCACCGAGGAGGCGAGCCATGTCGAATCTTGTGTTACTGACCTCGGCCGAGTAGAAGACGCCGGCACCAGTCCGGATGGACCACTTGGGCTTCGGGTTCCAGGCGATCCCCAGACGGGGTCCAAAATCGTTCTTGTCGGGCTGGATCAGCCGTTCTCCCATTCTCCCGTCCCGCGCCACCTTCACGCCCGTGTACCGGAACTGGGCGCCCTCGTAAAAATCGCCCTGACCCATGCGCACCATCGTTGGGTGCAGGTTCGGGTCGGGAACATTGACCACCCCGAAGGTAATGCGGGGAATTTGAACGTTGGCAAAGTTGTTCGAACGGTCCGAATAGGGTGGGGTGTATTCGTAGCGCAAGCCCCAATTCACGGTCAGGCCCGGCCGAATCCGCCAGGTGTCGTCAAGGTAGTAGTATTGAACGGTAGTACGCAATTGCCCGAAAGCCGGCCTCACTTCGTAGCGAATATCGGACGGATAGCCGAGAATGAAATCCGCTAAGCCAAATCCCCCGGTGCGCCGGACCGGATCCTGGCTCATCGCACCGTTGAATGTAAACGTCGGGCTGAGGTACTGATTGCCGACATAATTGAAGCGGTCGCGGCGGATCTCGGCGCCGAGGCGAAGCGAGTGCCTGCCGCGAATCACGGAGACGGTGTCAACCGCTTGGAAGGCGGCATCACGCATCTCGTAGGGCTCGCTGCCGCCACCGAATGAGCTCAGACCCGGCGAGATCGTCGGAATTCCCCATGCGGTCGGCACCGGCGTGGGAAGGTTTGAAATCCGCAGTTCCGACAGCACGTCGCGCTGGTAGGCGAGCTCCCCCGCGCTCGCGTTGAACATCCTGTTCACGCCGAAACGAAACTCGTTCACGGCGGTCGGCCTGAGCGTGCGCGTGTTGGCGAGCATGTACTGTTTGGCGTTGGTGAGCAGTTTCGAGCCGTTGAGCCTGATGCCTTCACTCCAAGTGAATTCGTCGGTCCAGCTCAGGCGGCCATACCAGAACGACTTCGGGCTCTCCACCCAGTCCATCCGCAGATGGAACTGGTCCTTGTCAATACGGCCGTGAGTTGTCTTACGGTAGTTCCGCTGGGGAGTGGTTCCCGGGGCGGATTCGGAGGGACCGTTCGGTTCCGGATAGAACTGCCAGAGAACGCCGGCTTGATAACTCTGGCGGCTGGCCGGAATCACGTTGCCAGGAAACGCGGTAGCGATCACCTGATTGTTAGACCCCAACGACCGGCCCACCGGATCAAAGATCTGAATGCTGGGCAATTCCGAAAGGTCGCCCCGCCGCATCGCGAGCGAGGGGACATTGTAAGCCGAGTTGGCCCGCGTGCGCTGCCGGAACGCTTCGTAATTGGACATGAAGAACAGCTTGTTCCGGCCGCTAAGAACTTTCGGGATCGTCACCGGACCGCCCAGAACGAAGCCGTACTGGTTCCACTGGAAAGGGTTCTTGGGCCGGGTGTGATCGGCGGCAGTGAAGTCGTAGGCGCGTGCGTCAAGCCTGTCGGTCCTGACGAACTCGTAAGCGCTGCCATGGTACTGGTTCGTCCCGGCTCTGGTCGAGACGTTGATCTGGCCCACGGCCCGCCCGAACTCGGCGGGATAAATGCCGCTCTGCACTTTGAACTCTTGCAGCGCGTCCACGGACGGCAACAACAGGTAGGTGTTGTAGTTCGGGTCGGTATTGGCCACGCCGTCCAGCGTGTAATTCATCCATGAACTGCGAGATCCGGCAATCGAGATGGTCTGCTCGGCCCGGCTGCCACCCAGGCGGTCCATTGAGCCGGAACTCGCGAAGCCATAGGTGACGTTCGGGCTGAGGGACACCAGTTGCAGGAAGTTGCGGCCGTTCAGCGGGAGCTCCGTGATGCGCCGCTGTTCGATGACCGTGCCAACAGTCGCGTCTTCGGTGTTGAGCAACGCCGCTTGCGCCGTCACCTCAATCGACTCCGCGACCGGGCCGACTTGCAGCGTGAAGTCGATGCGGGCCGTCTGCTGCACCTGCAACTCCAAGGACCGGGCCGCGGTGCGGAAGCCTGCAGCCTCCACCCGCACCGTATACGTCGCCGGCAGCAATGCTGGAAAGCCATATATGCCGGCTTCGTTGGAACGCGTCAAACGGGTGGCGTTCGTTCCCGTGTTGGTCGCCGAAACAGTCGCTCCCACAACCACAGCGCCCGTTGGGTCTTTGACTTGCCCTACGATTTGGCCGACCGTCTGGCCCAGGAGCACCGGCCCCGACACGAATGCCAGAACCGCAACACGCAGGAACCACGTTGCCATCGAAGACAGGAGGAAGAAGGAAAGGATACTGGACGGAAGTCTGGCGTGCATTTTGTACCTCCACGACAGCCAAATGACTGCTGGTCACTGCCATTCTCTCGACCATTTGGTCAGATGTCTGCTCATTGTATCGCCTTTTCTACATCACACCGACCTCCCCTGTCAAGCGAAAAATCGCACGTCGTTGAAAAATCTCTGTTTTGAAAGAATCTCTTGACAGGGATGCGGCGTGAGTGCTATAGACCCACGCTGAAACATCAGGCAAATTGGGCCTCGGCTTAACGACAGTCAACTGCAGAAGCCATGGCAAAAGACCTGAATTGGCGTTCTTTTCTTGCCGCGACGCTTCTGTCAGCGGAAACGAAAGCGTCGGCCATTGGGTCAGCCGCCCCGGCTTCCGCGAGAAACCGCGCGGTTGCTTCGTCTTGAACCAGAGGCGTCCCGCTTGCTTCCGCTCGACGGCGACGAGGGCGCCACCAGATTATGGAGGGCGTAATGCATATAATCTTCCGGGGTATTCCTCAACTGAAGCAGGTCTGTCTTGCCATCCTCGTGATCGCCGTATCCGCGCCGCTCTCGGCGCAGATCACGCTATCCACCATACGCGGATCCGTTCACGATCCCAGCGGCGCGCCCGTTGCTGGTGCCAAGGTGAGCGTGACCGGCACTGGGACCGGGCTGTCGCGAAGCAGCGCATCCGGTGCCACCGGGGACTTCGAGATCCCGGATCTTCCCCGCGGCACTTACCGTCTCATCGTCGCCGCAGCGGGTTTCACGGACTTTCTCGCCGACAACATCATTCTCGAGACCAACCAGGTCCGCCGCATCGACGCGGCTCTGGAACTGGGCGCGATCGGCACCCAGATCACCGTCAAGGCCAACGCCGCGGTGATCGAGACCGATACCGCCAAGATCCAAGCCATGGTAGGGAGCAAGCGATACCAAGTCACCCCGATCATGGCCGGATGGGCCACGCTCACCTATGTGCTCGCCAGCCTCCCCAATCTGCAAACCAGCAATACAGGTCTCTCTTTGCGCTGGGCCGGCCAGAGCTCAGCCCAGGTGCTCAACGGGATGGATGGTGTCACGACGAACGGCGACGTGAGCCAATTGATTGCCATGGTCGACGTGGAGGAAGTCACCGTTGTCACCGTGGGCAATAGCGCCCAGTACCGTAGCGTTGGCTTCGTGAACAGTACCTACAAGTCGGGCACCAACCAGTTTCACGGAAACGCGTACTACACCCATCAGAACTCGGCTTTGTTCGCGCGCGACTATTTCTACCCTAAAACGGCCCAGATTCTCGTTCATAGGTTCGGCGTGGACGTGAGTGGGCCGGTGATCAGGAACAAGACTTTCTTCTTCTCTTCCTGGAACGGGGAACGGATCCCCGGCCACTCGTACTATGTCCGCGACGTACCCACCAACCTCATGCGTAGCGGCGACTTTTCGCAGCTTGCGACCAACATCAAGGACCCACTGACGGGGCAGCCGTTTTCCGGAAAGCAGATTCCGCAAGGTCGCATCAACTCGGTAGCGCAGAAAGTGAACGAACTGTATCTCCCCGCTCCAAACCAGGGTGGAGCCAACCAACTCATTCAGAACTACGTCTTCCTGCATCCCTATCCCACGGATTTGTTCAGCAGAGATTATCTGACCAACCGCATCGATCATCAGTTCTCTGACAAGGATCGCCTCTTCGGGCGCGTCTCGAACCGGTTCACACCCTATGTCCTGGCGGGCAATTATCCGGGATTCGCGTGGACCCGATACCGGCACCACGACAATGTCACCGCGGAGGAAATTCACCTGTTCTCGGCAAACTTGGTGAATGCCCTCCGGTTCGGCTGGTTTCACGACAACGTGGTCGATGGCGGCGCGATCAAGGACACCCACCCCATCAAGGGCGGCGACGCTGTGAAGACGCTCGGCATTCAGGGTGTGAACCCAACCGGGATCAACGAGATGGGCTTTCCGACGATGAGCATCACCGGCTATTCCGCGGTGACATCCCAATACGGCGGCCTCAACGGGGGTCTGAATACTCTGGTGGCGACCGAATCCCTCACCTGGGCCCGGGGCCGTCACGTCATCAAAACCGGTGGCGAGTACAAGCATTACGGCCACGAAAGCTCGATCGCTCCAGCCGGAACCTACGGCAACTTTACCTTCAACGGCACGCTCACCGGCAACGCCTACGCCGATTTCCTGTTGGGCCTGCCGTACTCAAGCCAACGCATCACTCCTCTCCTCGACCGACATCGCACCACCTGGGAATTTGGCACGTACGTGCAGGACACCTTCAAGGCTACCAGCAAGCTGACACTGGACTATGGCCTCCGCTGGGATTATTTCGGCGCCGATCGATACTCGGACGGCCTGATGTACAATTGGGATGCCAGCACGGGAAACGTAATCGTCGAACCGGACGCGATGCAGAAGATCAGTTCGCTCTACCCGGTGAACACGATTCAGGTGAAAGCGGGGCAAGCCGTCGCCAATCCGAGCAAGACCAACTTCGCCCCCCGCTTCGGTGCGGCCTACCGATTATTCGGAGGCAACACCGTCGTACGCGGCGGGTATGGCCTCTTCGTGGAAGCGCTGGGCCAGTTCTCGCGACTGCAGTCCGGCGGACCGTTCCAGATCGGGGAGACGTTCAACAATGCGATCCAGAATGGCCAGCCGCTGTTCTCGTTTCCCAACCCGTTTCCGGCCGCCGGCAGCACGATCGCGTCGCAGAGCGTCTCCGGATACCCCCTGGACACGCAGAACGGGCGCATCCATCAGTTCAACATCAGCGTGGATCGGCAGGTCGGGAGCGTCGGACTGCGCCTCTCCTACATTGGTTCCCGCAATCACGGACTGAATTACTCGATCAACATCAACAAGCCGCAACCCAGTCTGACGAAGTTTACCCAGAGCCGCCTTCCTTACACTCAGTTCGTGAGTGCGTCGACGGTCCGTTCCGACGGCCGCGAGACCTACAATGCGCTCAGCCTGGAAGCACAACGAAAGGTGGGCGGGCTCACTTTTCAGTATGGGTACACCTACGCTTCCAATCTATCGAACACCCTCAATCTGGAGAATCCGTACGCCGCTCTTTCCTGGAGCCGGATTTCCTCGGTCCCGCGTCAACGCGTGACTCTGAACACCATGTGGCAGATTCCGCTCGGCCGCAACCGCCGCTGGCTGAAGCGTGTGCCGGGCGTTCTCGAAGGCGTGATCGGCGGATGGGATGTGTACCACATCGCCGTCTTCCAGACCGGACAGTATTTCAGCCCATCGTTTAGCGGCTCGGACCCTTCCAACACCAACACCAGCGGTGGGCTTCCGGACCGCGTTGGCAATGGCAACCTGCCCACCGACCAGCGTTCGGTGGAGCACTGGTTTGATCGGACTGCATTCGCCGTTCCGGCCGCCGGCCGCTTCGGCAACAGCGGAACAAACGTGCTGCAGGGGCCGGGCCTCAACTCGCACGGGCTCACTGCCTCCAAGGGGTTTCGTCTGAAGGAGCGTCTTGGTCTCCGGATCATGGTCGCGATCTCGGATCTGTTTAACCATCCGAACTTCTTGTTTCCATCCGCGAACGTCTCCGTTCCCGCTTCCGCCGGCGTGATCTCCGGCACTTACGGGGGGGGCGGCAGCCAGGGGGGCGGGGGGCTTGAGATGGCCGACCACCGGCGCGTTGAGTTCCGGGCGCGACTGGAATTCTGAGGATGTTGTCGGCGGAATCGCCATACCAGGCAGAGAGTTGGAACAAGGCGCGGCGGCTGGGGTTCATCGTGACCAACCTGGAGACCGACAGCCGGGCGGTAGTGCGGTTCTACAACAAGCGCGGGACCGCCGAACAGTGGATCAAGGAAGGCAAGCAGGCCGTCAATATGACCCGCTTGTCCTGCCGCCGCCTCCGCTCCAATGAGGTGCGGCTGTGGCTGAGTGTGATCGCCTACAACCTGGGCAACCTGTGGCGGCGGCTGGTGCTGCCGGAGAAGGTGGAGAAGTGGTCGCTGACGAGCACTCGAAGGCAGCGGAGAAGCCAAATTGGAAATCCCGGTTAAAATGAGTTTCTGATCCGCATGCGGCGAGGAGCACTGTCACAGAGAGAGGAGTTCACTACCTTGCGCATTTCAAGACGAAACTGGTTAACAGGTGGGATCGCCTTCGGCTCCGCGCGCCTGATCGGCACGGCCATGGCGCAGGGCAATCACCGGCCGGATGCGGTTCCCGCACTGCGGGGAAGCCGGCAGTCGGTGACGATTCCCACCCATGAGTACGCCGGCGATATCGAGGAACGCCTCGATTTTCCCGGCGATTGGGAGATCCACGCGATGAAGATGGCGGGACACGACGCGCCCGCGCTGTCGCCCGAGGACATCGTCCGCCGTCTGGCGAGTCCGGTCGGCAGCCGGCCCCTGTCCGAAATCGCCGCCGGTAAGAAAACGGCGGTGATCACTTTCGACGACCTCACCCGGCCGACCCCGATCGCCTCCGTCGCGCCCCTGGTAGTCGATCAATTGAAGGCGGCCGGGCTCACCGAGGCCAATATCTTCTTCCTCGGGTCGTTTGGCGCGCATCGCACCATGGAGCAGGATGAGGTGGTCAAGAAACTGGGCAGCCGCCTGGTCCAACGCCACGCCTGGTTCAATCACAATGCGTTCGATGGCCTGGCGGAGTTGGGCGAAACCAGCGGCAAGAACCGCGTCTGGGTCAACAAGCTGTTCCTGGAGGCCGATCTGAGAATCACTATTAGCGGAGTGAAGATCCACTCCATCGCCGGATACGGCGGGGGGGCCAAGGCCGTGCTCCCCGGAGTGTCGGGCTTCCAGACGATTCATCACAATCACATGGTCATCGGGAAGAACAATAAGACGGCCGGTGAAGCCAAAATTTTCAAGAACGAGTTGCGCCGCGATATGGCGGAAGCGGCACGTTTGGCGAAGGTGGACTTCAGCGTTCAAATCGTCTACAACAACCGGTTGCAGCCCTGCCGCATCGTCGCCGGCGACGTGGTGGAGGCCCACGCCGAGGCTTGCCGCGCCGCCAACAAACTGCATCGCACCGCCACGTTCATGGGCGCCGACGTGGTGGTGGCGAATGGCTATCCACAAAACTCCCAGGGCACGAAGGTGCAGGCGTGGATCAACCGCTCCGTGCGCGAGGCCGGCACGGGTATTCTCGTCCTGCAACATCCGGTGGGGATGATGTCCTGGCACTACCTGTATCCCAGGTACTCGGGAAAGGGGGACCCGCTGGCGGTCCTCACTCCGCGCAGCGCCGCCGCCCGCAAATACCAGTTGATCGTCTATTCTCAGTACATGCAAAAGGCGCAGGAAAGCATGTTCCCCCCGGGCGCGATCTTCGCCACCCGGTGGGAAGAGGTGGTGAACGCCCTGCTGGCCCGGCACAAGACCGCCAGTCGCGTGGCGGTATACCCGTACGGCTGCCTGCAGCACACGGAGGTCGATTTAGATGGCTAGAGAGCGAGACAACATGGCATCGAAACCGGCTTGGCTCGGGCGGCGCGCATTCCTTCTGGCGTCGGCCGGCGCGTTGGTGGCCGCAGCCGGCGCCGACCCGGCACCCATCGTGCCACGGCGCAAGACTGCCCTGTTCAAAGGCAAGAACCTGGACGGGTTTTACACTTGGCTGCGGGCGACGAAGTACGATGATCCCAAGGGTGTCTTCAGCGTGCGCAAGGGCTGCCTGCGGATCTCGGGAGAGGATTGGGGCGGCATCGGAACTCGCGCCACCTACCGCGACTATCACCTGATCATGGAGTGGAAGTGGGGCGCACTCGTCTTTGATCCGCGAAAAGGCAAGGCGCGCGACAGTGGCATCCTGGTGCACGCCGTGGGCGCCGAAGGCGCCTATGGCGGTGTGTGGCCCGAATCCATCGAATGCCAGATTATCGAAGGCGGATGCGGCGATTTCATCCTGGTGAACGGCGTGAGCCGGCCTACGCTGACCGTGGAGTGCCGGCTCGGACCGGATCGCCAGCACTACTGGAAGAAAGGCGGCGAGCCGGTCTCCAAGGATCGCGGACGTTTCAACTGGTGGGGCCGCGACCCGGAGTGGAAGGACCAATTCGGATTTCGAGGCCGAGAAGGCGTCGAGAAGCCGGCCGGTGAGTGGAACCGCTCGGAAGTCATCTGCGACGGCGATTCGATCACCAACCTGGTAAACGGCGTGGTGGTGAACCACGGCACCAGGGCTTCGCATACCCAAGGCAAGATCATGATCCAGTCCGAAGGGGCGGAGATACTGATCCGCCGCCTGGAGCTCAAACCCGTGCGAGGACGGAAATAATACGATGAAAACCTGGCTGCTCCTGCCCCTGCTCCTGCTCTCTCTCTCCCTGTGCGCGCCTGGCCAGACACCCCAGGGCGTGCGGCTGAACCGCGTGATCGAACTGTTCCAGAAAGGTGTTCCGCCGCTGGGCGTATTCGTGTCCAACGTGTCGGTTCGAGGCGCCGCGTCGCTTTCGCGGGAGCTCGATTTCATCATTATCGACATGGAGCATTCACCGATTGACATGACGCGACTGGAGAGCTACCTGCTTGCCATGACCAACAAACAACGGATCGTGGAAAAGGGCAACCTCCAGATGGATGTCGTGCCGATCGTGCGCCTACCGGCGAACGGCCGTGAGCGATCGGAGTTCCTCGTCAAACAGGTGCTGGACCTGGGAGTTTTCGGCGTCATCATCCCCCACGTCAATAACGCAGAAGATGCCCTGGCGGCCGTGCAGGCGATGCGCTACCCACAGCTTCAGGGCACGCCGGATTTCCGGCCCCTGGGACACCGCGGGGTGGCCTACGGTTGGGCGGCTCGATACTGGGGCCTGACAGGGGCGCAGTATGCCGCCAAAGCCGATGTCTGGCCACTCGATCCGGACGGCGAGTTACTGCTGTGGCCGATGGTCGAATCGGCCGAGGCGGTGGAGAACATCCGCCCGATTCTGAAGACGCCCGGCGTGAGCGGCGTATTTGTGGGTCCCTCGGACCTGGCCTTTTCGCTGGGTGTTCCACTCGGTGACCCGCGTGTGGAGCAGGCGATTGCAAAGGTTACCGCCGCCTGCAAGGAAACGGGCGTAGCTTGTGGTACCCTGACCTCCCAGAACGAAGTGGCTGCCCGCCTGAAACAAGGGTTCCGGTTCTTGGCGGTGGGCGCCGGGGGCGGCCTCTCCGGCAGCGTACAACGCGCGCTGCAGATCGGCCGCGGCAAGAACCAGTAAAACCACGCCGCGCGCCACACCCCCGACCCAGGTGGCCGCAGGAGAAGTGACTGCATGCCGCAAGGAGGGAGTCATGTCCCGATTTCTTCACCGTGTCAATCGAACATTGGAGGCGTTGCGTGCCAGACCCTAAGCCTGTGATCGAAGAGTGCGCACCCGCAAACGGTACGGGCCGGATCGAGAGAATCTCGAGGCAGGACCTGCACCTGGAGACCACCTCGCGCCTTGCCCAGCTTGTGGCTTCCTCTGAGCCTGGTTCCCGGCTGCCAACTGAACGCGAACTATGCCTCCGGTTGGGCGTAGGGCGATCCACCTTGCGCGAGGCAATTCGCGCGCTTTCCTTCATTGGCGCCGTCCGCGTGCGCCAGGGTTCAGGCACCTACGTCAGCGGTGTCGAAGATTCCAGTGTCGATCGTTTGATCGGCCTTGGCCTGATGGTTCAGCGATCGGAGGTTCAGGAAGTGATCGAGGCACGCCAGATCCTCGAGGTGCAGGCGGTACGGATGGCAGCCGAGCGGCATGATCCCTCGGACCGTGAGGAACTCCTGGCAATCATGGCGAACATGGCCGCCGCCATCGACAACCCGTCAGACGCGTCTCACTACGACCTCCAGTATCATGTGCGGCTGGCCCGGGCCAGTCACAATAGTGTCATGGTGCACTTCATCAACGGCATGCGTGCGCTGCTCGAGATCTGGATCAAACGCGCGGTCAATCGCCGGCCGGTCATCGAAGAGATCGTACGCGAACACAATGCGATTCTCGATGCCGTCTTCGCCCGCAATGCCGACCTGGCGGCCGCTCGCATGACCGTCCACCTCACGAACGCCGCTGAGCGGCTCTTCTCGGTGGTCGGCAAGGAGCAGCCAGCCGCCGACTTTATCTCTCTGCTGCTTGCACCGGCCCGTCGTGAGCAGGAGACGAATCGCGACTCTGTGGCTGCCGAGCGGGCGAAGGCCCAAGGCCAGCCGTAGACACAACCCTGGCGCCGCCCGCGCAATCCGGAAGAGAAAAAAATAAAAGCGGGCCGGGCTGTAGGGGCGAGGGCGCCGGGGCGACTGCCCGCCCGCCTGCTACTGCAATTCCAGGACGGCCAGAACCGGGAAATGATCGGAGGGGAAGCGGCCGTCCTGGCTGCGCACGATGGTCTCCGACTCCAGCGCCTTCACCGCGCCCCGGTAAAAGATCCAGTCGATGCGCACGCCTTCGGTTGAGCCGCGAAAACCGCTGTTGGTTCCATCGGGACCGATGCGCAAGATCGAGAAGCCGTCGCCGACCGAGTCGCCCTTGCTGTTCGAAATAGATCCGGAGCCAGCTACAGAAGTGTTGACCGCGCTGGGTGGCGTGCCGCTGGTGGTGCAGGCGTTCCGCTCGCTGGGAGTGCCGGGCAGCGTGAAACAGCACGTAAAGATTTAGGAGCGGCAGCGTGGATTCGACGAGGCGACCTTCGTCGAGAGCTTCGTGATTCTCAACGCGGTAGGCGGAGAATGCGTGGACGACTTCCAGCGGCTCCGGGATGATCCCGGGCTGTCGGAGTTGATCGGGCACGAGGTGCCATCGCCCGAGGCAGCACGGGCGTTTCTACACGCGTTTCACGAACAGCAGAAGATTGAAGATGCCAAGCAGCGACGCGAGCCCGAGCAGATCGCCTTCATTCCAGAAGAGAGCGCGCCGCTGGAAGGGCTAGGCCTGGTCAAGCGGGATCTGGTTCACTGCCTGGGGGAACGTTGCCCGGAGCAACAGATCGCGACGGTGGACCAGGACGCCACCATCATCGAGAGTCGGAAGCGGGGAG
>Ga0315277_10008993_pt1 | contig 12800 bp, 9 predicted proteins | sample YL17G05_15_MG_FD_203695 | JGI IMG/M metagenome (GOLD analysis project Ga0315277, IMG submission 203695) | Sediment microbial communities from Yellowstone Lake, YNP, Wyoming, USA - YL17G05_15 | ecosystem: Environmental > Aquatic > Freshwater > Lake > Sediment | place: USA: Wyoming | collected... | reverse complement strand
CTTCACGCCCCCGCCCTCCGCCTTTCTTTACCTTCTCTTTTTCTCTTTATTGTCCCCGTCCCCACCCCGCTGACTGCCGTCCCCACAAAACCAAGATGGGGAATGCCTGGCCGCGTTCCTACCGCCTTGACTTAGTGACGCCAGGGTGGTAGAGTTTGCCCCCGTGTCCGCGGCCCGCCTACGGGGGATCGGGATGGTGAAAGCCGTCAAATGGCTCGAAAAACACCTCTTCGGGCTTGAACACCTCTCGGCCGACGCCATCACCGCCGTCCTCGACCTCGCCGACGAATACCGCCCCATAGCCCTGAACCCCTCCACCACGACCGGCACGCTCAAGGGCAAGGCAGTCCTGAACCTGTTTCTCGAGCCTTCGACGCGCACGGCGACCTCCTTTGCCGTCGCGGCCCAGCGCTGCGGCGCCAACGTCATATCCTTCAGCGCCGAGTCCTCCTCCGCCCGCAAAGGCGAGACGCTTATCGACACCGCCAGGAACGTCGAGGCGATGGGCATCGACGTCGTCGTTATCCGCCACTCGGCCGCGGGCGCGCCCCAGATGCTCGCCAAGACCACCAAGTGCTCCGTCATAAACGCGGGCGACGGGCGCCACGAGCACCCGACCCAGGGGCTCCTCGACATCCTGACCATCCGCCAGGCCAAGGGGCGCATCGCGGGCCTCAAAGTCGCCATCGTGGGCGACATCGCAAACTCCCGCGTGGCGCGCTCGAACCTCTGGGGCTTGAAGAGGCTCGGTGCGGAAGTGACCTTCATCGGCCCGCCGACCATGCTCTCAAAGACTTTTGAGAAGTGCGGCGCGCGCGTGCTTTACGATTTCGACGAGGCAATCGGCGAGTTCGACGTCATAAACATGCTTCGCATCCAGCTCGAGCGCCAGACCGACGCCCTTATCCCGAGCCTGCGCGAGTATTCGAAACTCTACAGCCTCACCGATGAGCGCCTCGCCCGCACGAAGCCCGACTGCCTCGTCATGCACCCGGGGCCCATAAACCGCGGCGTGGAACTGCCCTCGACCGTCGCCGACGGCCCGAAGAGCGTTATCATCCCGCAGGTTTCAAACGGCGTGGCCGTGCGCATGGCCGTCCTTACGCTCACGAGCCGCGTGCGCGACCAGGAGCCGAAGTAGCGGAGAAAAAGATGCCCGACCAGCGTCAGCGACTCCTCATCCGCGGCGCCCGCATCGTCGACCCCGCCAATTCCGTCGACGGCGTCGGCGACCTCCTCGTGGAAAACGGCGTCGTCGCCGCGGTCGGAAAGGCGTCGGCCGACGCGTCCGACGGCGCCGAGATCATCGACGGCAAGGGGCTCGTCGCGGCGCCCGGCTTTGTCGACCTTCACACGCACTTGCGCGAACCCGGCTCGGCCGGAAGCGAGACCGTCCTTTCCGGCACGCGCGCGGCGGTAAACGGCGGCTACACCTCCGTGTGCGCCATGCCCAACACCGACCCTCCGATCGACAGCCCGGAGCGCGTCGCGTACCAGAAGCTCCTTGCGGAGCGCGCAGGCTACGCGCGCGTCTTTCCTATTGCCGCGATTACCGTGGGCCGCGCCGGCGAGGCCCTCGTCGAAATGTCATCCTGCGCCGCCGAAGGCGCCGTGGCTTTCAGCGACGACGGGCTCTCGGTGCCGGCCGCGAAGATGCTTTCAACGGCCTTCACCTACGCCAGGGTCACGGGGCTTGCCATCATCGAACACTGTGAGGACGCGACGCTTTCCGGCTCCGGCGTCGTCCACCGAGGCGTTATCTCGAACGCGCTCGGCCTGGCGGGCATCCCCCCGTCCGCCGAGGACGTCATCGTCGTGCGCGACGCGATTATCGCCAGGGAAACCGGCGGCAGGCTCCACGTCGCCCACGTTTCGACGGCCGGCACCGTGGAGATCTTGAAATGGGCGAAGGGCGCGGGCGTCAGTATCACGGCCGAGGTGACGCCCCACCACCTCGTCCTCGACGACTCCGGCATCGGGAGTTTCCACACCAGTTTCAAGGTGAAGCCGCCGCTGCGCTCGCGGGAGCACGTCGAAGCGCTCCGGGCCGGCCTTCTCGACGGCACCATCGACTGCATCGCCACCGACCACGCGCCGCATCGCGTCGAAGACAAGGAACTTGAGTTCGATTACGCGCCGTTTGGCGTGACTGCCATCGAGACGGCCTTTGCGGTTCTCAATACCGAACTCGTCGTGACTGGCCTTATGACCCTCCCGAAACTCATCGACCTCATGGCCGCCCGTCCCGCGCGCCTCCTCAACCTTCCCGTCGGGACGCTTTCCGTCGGCGCGCCGGCGGATATCGCCCTCATCGACCCGGACGCCGAATGGCTCGTCGACGGCGACGAACTCCTCTCCGCCGGCAAGAATTGTCCCTTTGAAGGCTGGAAAGTCCGCGGCTCCATCACCCACGTCCTCGTGGGGGGCAAACTCAGAAAACAAGACGGCTGCGTGGCCTGAAAGACAGGCTCGTCGTGGAATCGGCCATCCCTGACGGCGGAATTTCCTTGCTTTTGAGCCTGCCGAAGTGTATTTCTATTAGGTGTTGCATCGAATAACTTATTGCGTATAGGAGTCGTTGATGTCCCTCGCCGGCATAGGAACCGCCAGAAGGGGTAACGTCTGGGTCTGGCGGTGCGCCCCTGGTCAGGCCTCGGCCACGAGCCGCGGCTTTGGCTTTTGGGGCTTTTATTTTACGCCGCCGGCCGGCGGGGCGTGACGTTACGTAATCGCGCGTGACATCAAAGGCCCCGAGGCCGACAAACCTCGGGGCCTTTTTTATTTCCCGACTAACCGCGCAGGGCGGGCTCGAGGCCGCGCGCGAATGAACGTCGGGCGGGCTGAAATGACAAGGGGAATCGGCGCCTGACGCCGATTTCAAGAGATAGGAGGATTTCGAGATGATAGTCGTGATGAAACCCGGGGCAACGCGGGAGAGCATCGACCACGTAATGGAGCGCATCGAGAAGATCGGCCTCGTCGCGCATCCCATCTTCGGCACGCGGCGCACCGTCATCGCCGCCATCGGCGACAAGCACGGCCGCAGCCTCGCCGACATCGAGGCCATGCCGGGCGTCGAGCGCGTCGTGCCGATTCTCGCGCCGTACAAGATGGCCTCCCTCGAGGTCCACGAGACCAAGAGCACGGTCAAGGTCGACGGCTTCAGTTTCGGCGGCGAGAAGATCGGCGTCATCGCCGGCCCCTGCACCGTCGAGGACGAAGAGACCACCGTGGAAATCGCGAAATTCGTCAAGGCCCAGGGCGCCGTGGCGCTTCGCGGAGGCGCTTTCAAGCCCCGCACGAACCCCTACACTTTCCAGGGGCTCGAGGAAGTCGGCCTGAAGCACCTCGCGGCGGCGCGCGAGGCGACGGGGCTCGCGGTCGTCACCGAAGTCATGAGCGCGTCGCAGGTGGACCTCGTCGCCGAGTACGCGGACGTGCTGCAGGTGGGCGCGCGGAACATGCAGAACTTCCTCTTGCTCAAGGCCGTCGGCGACCAGAAAAAGCCCGTGCTCCTCAAGCGCGGCATGAGCGCGACGCTCGACGAACTGCTCTTTGCCGCCGAGTACGTCCTCTCGGCCGGAAACCAGAACGTCATCCTCTGCGAGCGCGGCATCCGAACTTTCGAGGACCACACGAGAAACACCCTTTCCATCGCGACCGTCCCCGCGCTTCGCGAGCGCACGCACCTGCCGGTGATCGTCGACCCGAGCCACGCGACGGGCAAGGCCAGCCTCGTCGCCGCCGTCTCGAAAGCCGCCATCGCCGCGGGCGCCGACGGCCTCATCGTCGAGGTCCACCCGCGGCCGGAGGAAGCCCTCATCGACGGCGCTCAGTCGCTTGACTTCCCGGCCTTCCAGCAGATGATGAAAGATTTGGCGAGAGTCGCGGCCGCCGTGGACAGGGGACTGTGACGAAATCTCACGCAATTTCGAGGGGACCGGCAAGACGTGCCAGAACAACCGGAACGGACACTTCCGTTTGGAGTGCTCTTGAGGAAACTCGCGGCCCTCATAAGGCCGCATTGGAAGCGCGCGGTCCTGGTGGGTTCGCTGCTTTTCCTCACCTTGGGCCTGGAGCTCGCGCTTCCGCCCATCGTCGGCAAGGCGCTCAATAAGGCCCAGGAGTTTTTGTCCGGCGCCATCGCCCCCGACGCCCTCCTCAGGACCGTCGCCGTGCTCGGGATACTCTACGTGACTCTGAGCGGGTCCCGCTCGGCGATGATGTTCGTCTCGGGCGTCGAGTCCGAGAAACTCACCCAGCGCGTCCTCTGGGACCTCCGCCGCCAGCTTTATAACGCGATGCAGCGGATGTCGTTTTCCTTTTTCGACAAGTCGCAGTCCGGGCAGCTCATCTCCCGCGTCACGTCCGACGTCCATCGCATCTCGCGGTTCTTCAACGCCGCGTTTTTCTCGACGCTCGAGATCTCGGTCATCCTGCTGGGCATCACCGTCTACATGTTCGTCATGAGCCCGATCCTCGCCGCGGTCGCGCTCTCGACGATACCGCTGACTCTCGTCATCGTGGTCCGCTCCGCGAGAAGGATGCGGCCGCTTTTCAGGGAAGCGCGCGATTCCTACGGCGACGTCACGACCGTCCTCCAGGAAAACATCGCCGGCGTCAAGGTCGTCCGCGCCTTCGCCAAGGAAGAGTACGAAACCGTCAAGTTCTCCGGCAAGGCCGACGGCTACATCGGGAAAATGCTCCGGGCCCTCGACCTCTGGGCCATGCGCACGCCGCCGGCCATGTTCTTCTACAGCCTGAACGCCCCTCTCATCCTCGCCGTCGGCGGCTACCTCGTCATGCGCGGCCCCGCCCGCGGAGGCATCGAGCTCGGGACGCTCACGGCCTTTATCCTTTACATGGACAGGATGACCTGGCGCGTACAGATGATCGGCGACATCGTAAACTCCGTCGCCCGCGCGGGCGCCGCCGGCGACCGCATCTATGAGGTCCTCGACGCGAAGCCGGACATTGTCGAAAAGCCCGGCGCGAAGGCTCTTCCCGAGGGCAGGGGCGAAGTGGTCTTCGACAACGTCGACTTCTCGTACGACGGGACTAACCACGTCCTTCGCGGCATCAGCCTCCGCGTGAAGCCGGGCCAGTCTGTCGCCCTCGTCGGCCACACCGGCGCCGGAAAGACGTCGCTGGTGAGCCTGCTCCCGCGCTTCTACGACGTTGCCGCGGGCTCGGTCCGGATCGACGGCGCGGACGTCCGCGACGTGACGCTCGACAGCCTCCGGCGCAGCATCGCCGTCATCTTCCAGGAAACGTTCCTCTTTTCCGCGACGGTGCGGGAAAACATCGCCTATGCGCGCCCCGACGCGCCGCTCGAGGAGATCGAAAGGTGCGCCAGGGCCGCCCAGGCGCACGAGTTCATCGCGGAATTCCCCCAGAAATACGACACCGTGATCGGCGAGAGGGGCGTGACGCTCTCGGGCGGCCAGCGCCAGCGCATCGCGATAGCGAGGGCGCTTCTCGCCAACCCCCGCATCCTCATCATGGACGATGCCACGGCCTCGGTCGACTCGGCCACGGAGCGGCTCATTCAGCAGGCCCTTGCCGAGCTCTCGCGCGGCAGGACGACCTTCATCATAGCGCACAGGCTCTCGTCGGTGAGGCGCGCCGACCTTATCGTGGCCCTCCAGTCCGGGAAAATCGCCGAAACGGGCACGCACGCGGAGCTGCTCCAGGCCGGCGGCATCTACAGGAACATCTACGACGTGCAGCTGGCCGAGGGCGAACCCGTGAAGGAAGTGGCGTGAGCTGGGAAGAGGAAGAGGAGCGGTTCAAACCGTTCAACCGGAAACTCCTTGTAAGGTGCTTCCAGTTCATGAGGCCCTTCAAGTGGACTTTCCGGCTCACCATTATCGTCTGGGCGGTCTGGACGATCGCGATGCTCTTCCAGCCCGACCTCCTGCGCCGCGGCATCGACAAGTACATCATCCCGGTCCTCAAGGGCGCCCAGCCGGCCTCTTACGCCGTCCGCGGCCTCGTCGGGATCGGCACGGTCATGGTTGCCCTGGCGGCGCTGGCCCTCGCCCTTCGAGTCTTCCGCATCCGCGTCGGCTCGAGGCTCGGCGAGAGGGTCTCCAACAACATTCGCATGGCCATATTCGGCCACGTCCAGGAACTCTCGATGAGCTACTTCGACAGGACAAAGCAGGGCTGGATAATCGCCCGCGCCGACAGCGACCTCGACGCGGTCTACGACCTTCTGTCCTGGGCGGCGCCCGAGTTCACCGGAAACGCGCTGACCCTCGCCGGCGCGGTGACCGTGATGGCCATCTACAACTGGAAACTGGCGCTCGCGGTCTCGCTGACGATTCCGCCGCTCTTCATCATTACGTACTTTTTCAGAAGGAGGGTCATCGACGCCTACCGCCTCGTGCGCCGCGCCTCCAGCCGCATCACCGCCAACATCGCCGAGAACATCTCCGGCATCCGCGTCGTTCAGTCCTACGTCCGCCAGGACAAGAACCTCGAACGCTTCGACGACTTAAACCGCGAAAACCTCGCCGCCACCGTACAGGCAGCCAGGATCTGGGAGTCCTACTGGCCCTCGCTCATCCTCGTCGGCTCGTGCGGCACCACGGTCATCATCTGGTACGGCATGTACCTCATCACGAAAAACCAGCTTACCCCCGGCCAGCTCTTCGCCTTCCTCGGCTACACCGGCATGTTCTTCGGGCCGATAAGCGCCACCGGAAGGCTTTACAACATGCTTCTCGCCTCGATGGCCGCTTCCGAACGCATCTTCAAACTCCTCGACACCGAGCCCGAGGTCAAGGACTTCCCCGGCGCCGTCGAACTGCCCCGCGTGAAGGGCCGCGTCCTCTTCGAAAACGTGAGTTTCGCCTACGAAAAGAAAAACGGGTCCGACCCCGAGTGGGTCCTCTCGGACGTGTCGTTCGAGGCCAAGCCCGGCCAGACGGTCGCCTTCGTAGGCCCCACCGGCGCCGGCAAGACCACCGTCGTGTCGCTCATAGCGCGATTCTACGACGTCCAGAAGGGGCGGATCCTCATTGACGATTACGACGTGAAGGCCGTCACGCTCAAAAGCCTCCACTCCCAGACGGGCATCGTCGTGCAGGAGGCGTTTCTCTTTTCGGGAACCGTGATGGACAACATCAAGTACGGCCGCCCCGCGGCGACCGATGAAGAGGTCCACGAGGCGGCGAAGGTCCTCGGCTCGTTCGACGTCCTGTCGCGGCTGTCAAACGGTTTTTACACCGACGTCGGCGAGCGCGGCGACAACCTCTCCCAGGGCCAGCGGCAGCTGGTATCCTTCACCCGCGCCGTAGTCGCCGACCCGAGGATCCTCATTCTCGACGAGGCGACCGCGTCCGTCGACGTCCAGACCGAGAAGGTCATCCAGCACGCGCTCGAAAAACTCATCGAGCGCAGGACCTCCTTCGTCGTCGCCCACCGCCTCTCCACCGTCCGCAACGCCGACCTCGTCCTCGTCGTCCAGGACGGGCGCATCACCGAGCGCGGCACCCACAGAGAGCTTCTCGACGCCGGAGGCGCCTACGCCGAGATGTACGCCGAATTCATAAAGGCCTGACGCATGGACTCCGGCCGAACGCAGAAACTCACCGGCATGGCCCTCATGGTCGGCTCCGTCCTCATCTTCGTTGTGATGAACGTCCTCGTCAAGGCGAGCCGTATCCCGTCCGGCGAAAAGGTCTTCTTCCGCATGCTCGTGGGGCTTTTCGCCGTCTTCGTAATGGTGAGGATCAGTTGGGTCAGAATGGAGTTTAACAACATCCCCCTTTTGGCGCTGCGCGGCGTGCTCGGCGCCTTCGCCGTCGTGTTCTACTTCCATGCGATCGACAATACCGCCCTCGGCCGGGCCGTCTTCTTCCAGTTCACGTACCCCGCGTGGGGCGCGCTTTTTTCATACCTGTTCCTCAAGGAGTCGCTCGGCTGGAAGCGGCTGCCGGCCCTGGCGGGCACCTTCGTCGGCGCCTATCTCATCCTCGCCTCGGGCGGCGGGCTGTCCCTGCGCGAAATAAGGCCCGGCGACATCAGCGGCATACTCTGCGGCCTCTTTTCGGGAGCCGCGGTGACAACCGTGCGCGCGTGTCACAAGTATGACTCGACGTACATGATATTCCTTAACTTCGCCTTCTTCGGAACGCTGGCCGGCGCTGTCATAACCTTCGGCCGCGAGGGATACATCCCGCCGTCGCACTGGGAATGGGCGCTTCTTGCGGCAATAGGTGTGACCGGGACCGCCGCGCAAATACTGTTCACCGCGGGTTACCGCCACCTCGATGTGCCCGCGGCCGGGGCCATCGCGACTTTTCAGGCGCCGCTCTCCGCGCTCGTCGGCTGGCGCCTCTTTGAAGAGCCCCTCGCCACGCGCTTCGCGCTCGGCGGCGCGCTCGTCCTCGCCGGCGGCATTTACCTCGCCGTCAGTTCCAGGGGCAAAACAATCGAGCGCGCAGCCATCCCCGAGCCGCCAAGCGAATAATCGCGCCCGCCCTTACGGCAGTATGTCGAGCGCCGTCGCCGCAACCTTCCTTATCCGCCGCGGGGCGATCCTCTCGATGCCCTCGCCCCTCGCCTCCGCCTCCGCGTAGTCCGTCCTCGTGAGGTCGAGGATGACCTCCGCGGGCAGCGTCACCTTGAAGGGCTTCGCCTTGCCCGCGTGCGCCATCGCGCGCTTGGCCGCGTCGCGAATCCTCCCGTGCGCATCCTCCAGCGGCACGAGGACGGCGCTCATCCTGCCGACGCCGCGCTTCACCGCGGCCGTCTCCAGGGGCGAGAAAAACGTGTACGCCTCCGCGACCGCCGCCTCGTCCCCCGCCATCATTACAAACGGCACGCCGAAGTGTCCCGCGACGAGCGCCCACTGCGCCATCTCGCCCATCTTCCTGCCGTTGACGTAGTAGTCGTACCACGAGGTCGACGACTGCGTGTGGTCGAGAAACGCGTTCTGCGTGCCCGCCATCGCGTGCGCGCCGACAAAGAAAGTGACGTTGTAGGAGGCGTCGAGGTTCGCCCACCAGCGGCCCGACTTCCTCGGCTCGCGCGAGGCGCGCTTGTCGACCTTATCCCAGATAATGTTGTCGACGCCGCTGCCGTGGCTGTCGAGGACGGCGACGTGCGTCGCGCCGCCGTCAAACGCGCCGGCCGCCGCCGCGTTTACGTCCTCCGTCAGCCTCATGCGCGACTCCTCGTAGCGCGCGTGTGTCGGCTGGATCATGTCGTAATTGTCGACTCCCGACACTCCCTCGAGGTCGGTATGGATGTAGACCTTCATTGCAGCCCCTTTCACAATGCCCGTCCTTGCCCCGGACGCGTCACGGAGTAATCCTAAGAAAAGAAGCCTACCTCCGCAATGCCCGTCGTCCCCGACCCGCTATCGGCGCTGGCGCACTTGCGCGCCGACGCGCCGGGGCTATCATACCGAGGTTCGTGCGTCGTTAACCGTACTCGGGGGCCATTGCGGGGAACTCTCATGTCTATCGCGGACTGCGGCATTCTGGCGGTTGTTTTGGTTTTCGTCTTTTCCGTGAGTCTTCATGCGGCGTCGCTCAAGCCGAGCATCCCGCTCGAAGCCGCGGCGGCCCGCGGCGAGGAGGCCGCGGCCCTCGTCGACGACGCCCGCCTCAAGGCCGAAGTCGCCGCCGCCGGCGCGGCGCGCGCGCACGTGCCCGTGCCGGACTTCCGCCGCCGCTTCGAGGTCGTACGCGCGGCGGCCGCGCCCGCCATCGACGGCCACCTCGACGACCCCGCATGGGCCGACGCCGTCGTCCTCAAGGACTTCACCGTCTCCCAGTGGTTCAACGACGCCGGCCTGCCCCGCCCCGCCGCCGACAAGACCGAGGCGATGGTGCTCTACGACGCGAAAGGCATCTACGTCGCTGTCCGCGCCTTCCAGGACCCGAAAACCATCTACACGACTATAAAGGCAAACGGGTGGCTCCGCCCCGACCTCGACTGGGAGTCGGGCTCCGAGGAATGGGCCGACACCGGCTCGGACGAGATCGAAGTCGTTATCGACCCGGAGATGACGCTCTGCAGCCACTATGTCTTCCAGGTCAACCCCGACGGCGTCAGGCAGAAGCGCTTCATGCCGCCGGTCCGCACCGAAGGCGGCCTCTATAAGCGCGTCGACCCCGTGCTCGTCCCCGACGATTCGTGGCAGGCCGCCGCCAGCCGCGACGACAAGGGGTGGTACGCCGAGATCTTCATCCCCTTCGAATGCATCGGCATGAAGCCCATCGTCGACTCGAGCGGCGAGGACGTCTTCTTCGACATGGTCCAGGACCGCACCGTTATGGGCTTCAACGTGAACCGCATCTCGCACGTCCGCCGCGAGCCCTCCTCGTGGTCGCCGTCCAAGGGGCCGATGTTCTTCCGCGACCCGGAGCACTTCGGCGCGGCCTACTTCCACGCGGCGCCCGCGTCTTTCGAGAACGCCGCCTGCGGCGATATCTTCCGGGGTGAGAACTCCGTCTCCTTCGAGGTCCGCTCGCGAAGCGCGAAGAGAGAGGGCTTCACCGCGACGCTCACCGTGGCCGGCGACAACCACAGTTACAGGACGGAGAAGACCTTTTCCGTCGAGGCGGGCGGCAAGGCCGCCGCGACGCTCGACTTCGCCCCCGCGCCTCTCGGACGGCAGACGATCGACCTGCGCCTTATCGACTCCGGCGGCGACCTCGTCGACCGCAGGACGTTTGTCTATGACGCCCCGGCGACCGTGGGCGTCGTCCTCCCGAAGACAGTCCTCTACGAAGGCGAGGCCGACTTCCCCGTCGACGTCACCGTGACTTGCCCCGCGGGCGGCGTCGACGAAGTGCGCTATCGCGTACGCTCCCGCGGCAAGATCGTCGCGTCCTTCAAGGATACGTCGCTTCCCGTCGGCGACACGCGCCGGCCGTTCGAGCTGTCCGGCCTCAAACCCGGAGAGTACGAGTTCGAGGCCGAGGCCTTCGAGAAGGGCAAGTCGCTCGGGGACGCGCGCGCGGCGTTTGCCGTAATCGCCGACCCCTTCAAGGCGAAGGTGAAAGGCACGGCGGGCAAGGCCGTAAAGGGTGCGTCCGCCGCGCCTTCAGGATTTGCGGCGCTCGGCGCGGGCGACGCGGGCCGTCCCGCGCGCACCGCCCAGGTCGGCGGCATGCTCGTGTTCCGCGATGAGGACAGAAAGAGGGGCTACGCGTGGTACGCCGTGACCGCGACCGCGGATTTCAGGGCGAGCGCCGTCCCGCGCCTTGCCGAGACGGTCGAGCCCATCCGCGCGTTTGCCGCCGGCGGGGAGTACGAAGCGGTCTCCTTCGCCGTCTTCGCCATCGAGGACGTGAAGGCCCCGAGGTTTGAGTTCACGGAACTCCGCCCCGCAAGAGGCTCCGGCAAGCCCATCCCCGTTACCATGATGGACCTTCGCGCCGAAAGGCCCGACACCGTCCTCGTGAAGCAGGAGGTCCTCGGCGACCTGGCGAAAAACACGGCGCGGCGTTACATGCTCACGATCTACGTCGCCCCCGGCACGCCCGCCGGCGTCTACACCGGAACGCTTCGCTTCACCGCGGGCGGCAAGAGCGATGAGCGCCCGTACAGCCTCCTCGTCCTTCCGTTCCAACTGCCGGCGTCGCCCATCTCCAACTCCATCTACGGCAGTTTCCGCGGCGGCGCCGACGTCGACCGCGACAGGATTGTCGCGGCCGACCTTCTCGCCCACGGCATGGATCACCTGACCTGCACGCGCATCGTCAGCGGCGCCCGCCAGGTCATGATCCACCACATCATCTGGGACCTCGCCAAGCCCACCGAGGAAAACTGGCTCGGCGACGGCCGCGCGCGCTTCGACGCGCCGCTCGATGAAAGCGTCTTCAAGTTCATGAAGTCCGCGGGGCTGCGCGGCCCGATTGTGGTCGAGGTGAACTACTACCTGAGGTACCTCGCGCCCACCGCCGAAAACGCCGAGCTCTTCGAGGCGGCCCTGGGCAGGATCGAGGACATGCGCAGGAAATACGGGCTGCCTGAGTTCGTGTACCACGTCGTCGACGAGCCGAACAACCACTACACCTACGACGACGGCCGCTACGGCAGGCGCTGGGGCATCCAGAAGGTGGATTTCTTCGGCAAGGTCCTCCACAAACTGGGCCTGCGCGTGTACGTCACCATGAACTCCGCCGGCCGCGGCTACGACTTCGGCGAAAACGTCCGCGACCAGATCGACATCTGGTGCTCGAACTTCATCAGCGACCCCCATCAGGTCGACCGCTGGACGACCGACGGCAAAGAGGTCTGGCTCTACAACTACGCCGGCGACGGCCGCGCCAAGGGCGCCATGCGCTCGACCTACGGCCTTTACGCGGCGCGCCTCGGCGCAAGGGGCGTCACCATCTGGAACCATTCCAACTACGTCAGCTGGGACCGGGCCGCGAAGAAGTGCCTCGCGACAGTCGCATGGGAGGCCGGGCGCGAGGGCGTCGACGACGGGCGTTACGTCGCGCTCTTGAGGGACGAAATCTCGAAGGCGAAGGCCAAAGGCGGCTCGAAGGCGCGCCTGGCCGCCAGGGCCCAGGCCGCCCTCGACGAAATCGTCGGCGCGTACCCCGTGCCCACGTGGCAGAAGGTCGCCTTCGAGAAAAAGCACGACGCCTCCGAATGGACGAAGTGGCGCTGGATAATCGCCAATTACATCCTCCAACTCCAGTCTTAACGAGATAGCCGACGCTGTGGTCCACATTGCGGCCTGTCCGGGGGGTGTCACCCGGGTGTCAGTTGCCTTTCGAACAAGTTGTCGGCTCTTCGCCTTCTTCAACCGGGACTTGGACAATTAC
>Ga0315277_10008992_pt1 | contig 12801 bp, 11 predicted proteins | sample YL17G05_15_MG_FD_203695 | JGI IMG/M metagenome (GOLD analysis project Ga0315277, IMG submission 203695) | Sediment microbial communities from Yellowstone Lake, YNP, Wyoming, USA - YL17G05_15 | ecosystem: Environmental > Aquatic > Freshwater > Lake > Sediment | place: USA: Wyoming | collected... | reverse complement strand
GACAACCGTTCTAAACAAGGCACAGCGTGCGAAGAAAGCTGGGCCTTAACGCACGCTTGATCTCCGATGACGTAGGCGAACTTGAAAGCCTGTGCACAGGTTGGTCGTATTTAGCTTGCCCCACTTCTCTACCCACTCGAAGCCGTGCTTCTGAGTTATCTTGGAAACCATCAGTCCCCGAACTCGCGCGCATGCTTGTTCCGAAATTGGCCTAAAATGGTTTTTATTCGGGTTTCATGGTTTAGGCAGGGTTTTGGGCTTCATATCTGTCCTTGATCTTCATAGGTACTTGTTTTCCTCGAACGCGGCAGAAACGTGCAAAATGGAATTATGGCCATTTTTGACCATTTTAGGAACACGCATGCGCGCTAGGATCCAGCTGATAACTATTATTGCATAATTACCCTTTATGAATGAGAACTCTTTCCCCATTCTGTTTCGAAACGCCATCCTCTTCCATCCTAGTGGAGAGAGGAATTTCTATTCAGGGGAAAATTAAGGTTTTGCATGCTTCGGTCCAGATTGTAATAATCTCTGATTTCAATAGATTTGGTGAGCTTCTTTTCACACGCGGGTTCTCAACACACGTTCTCTCCAAGAAAATCGAGCGGGCCCGGAGGGATTTGAACCCCCGCTCTCCGGCTCCGAAGGCCGACGCCTTAATCCTGTCTGGGCTACGGGCCCACCACAAGCAATAGTGTCAGAACGATTAAAAGCGTTCCGAAAACCCTTAAAAATGGTTTAATGGCTTATACTAGTTGAAATTGTTGGGGCCGGTAGCTCAGCTTGGTTTGAGCGTTCGGCTGATAACCGGAAGGTCGAGAGTTCAAATCTCTCCCGGCCCACTTTTCAACGAACCCAGCGCACTGCAAACTTTTTTGTAACAGTTATTTCCTCTTCCTGAAAACCTTGCTTCCGTCGTAGTCGCAGACGTACTCGAACCTTCCCTCGATAAGAGTGCAGACTTCTTTTTCTGAGGTCGCCACTTTCGCAGTGTATTCTTCATCTTTGAACTCTATTAGTTGGGTGTATCTAAGCGTGTCTTGGATGCTTCTGTGACCGAGGAGTCGCATGACGTGTAGAATGTCTTTTGTCCTGTGGTATTCCGTGGTGGCTTTCCAATGTGCGCGCGGGTGCAAGAGGCGCGGGTGAACCTTGGAGCCTGTGGTACTACCAAAATGGCACGTCAATCACCGCAACAGCGGCAGGCGTAGATGAGCACAACGACTATTTCCTAGTCGAAGTGTTCAAAGACGGTGAAAGCAGAAAAGTGCTCATAGCATATGGAATCAGTGGAAAGGGAACGTATGCAGCAGGCAAATACTTTCATTCAATATATCCGAACACAGATTCTTTGACAAGTCAATGGGTAATAGTCAAGTGAGAAGACACTAACGGAGACGGCTATGTCAATGGCCCAGAAGATGGTGACACTTACATCCTAGTCATTTCAGGCTGAGCGTGCAAACCGTGTGGATCTAGGTTCTTTTTTGGATCAACTGATGCTCGCTTCTCACCCTTGATTCAGAAAATCGGTTGAATGTGAATAGAAGATGGTTCCATAAACCATAAATTATCTGAAAAGTATACCATAGTTGTACAGGAGAAGGGAGAATGCTAATCGTGAAGAAAAAGTCGGTTTTTGGAATAATGCTGACGATACTTCTAATGGGAACGTCGTACACCATGCTAGATTTGAAACTGGTGGCAGGTTGGAGTAATGGTGGTTATTCTTCCGATCCAAATAATCCTACTTATGGTACACATGACTGGATTGCGCAGCACGCTTTAGACTGGTTGCCAAACGAGGAAAAGGAATACATTGTAAACAATTTGGCCGCTTACTTATACGGTACTGAATTGCCTGACAATTCTGGAGCTCCTGATGGTATTGGCGACACGGCATTACACCACATTTACTACTGGTCAAATGAGAGCCTACAAGATGATGCTTCCGCAACTCGAGCAAGAACTGAATACAACAACACCCTCAACTACGTCAAATCAGGCAACGTTACGATGGCTGTGAAAACGCTTGGAATAATGAGCCACTACATCGTTGATGTAGCCGTATTTGGGCATGTGATGGGCAGCGGAACCGATTGGGGTCCAGAAGCTCACCACAGTGATTATGAAACCTACGTAAACGAACGCACAAATGACTACGTTGACGAATTCAACACGTATCTGGCCTTTGACGGTAGCCTTGGCACCGTCTCCGCTTATGATGCCGCATGCGCACTTGCTTATGACACAACATTTGACATAAATGGAAACTCAACATGCGTCTGGATGGACCAAGACTATGATTGGAGCAACCAAACTTTCAAAGATCGATGCGGAGAATCACTAAACCTTGCCGTCAACCTTCTCACAGATGTCCTACATACGTTCTATAAGGACACTCATCCTTGGGGTGATTGGAAACATTGCCATGACTACACAGAAATCGCTAATACGCTTCTCTTCTTAAACGACACGTATCCAAACATTGTTGACGTCTTTTCAATTGGCAAGAGTTGGCAGAACCGAGACATCTACTGCATTAGATTAACCAACGAATCCAACACCCATCCAAAGCCTAAACTGTTCTTTGTTGGTTATCATCACGCCCGTGAACCCATAAGCGCAGAATTACCACTGTACTTTGCTGTAGAAGCTGCAACCAACTTCGGCACAAACGAAACCATAACCCACATGCTAAACTACAGCGAAATCTACGTAGTCCCAATGTTAAACGTAGATGCCTTCGACGCTTTCAAACAGAATGAGTGGCAACGCAAAAATGCTCACCCATTCGACGAAGATAGTGATGGATTGCTTGATGAAGATCCGCCTGACGATGCGAACGGAGACGGCTACATAGAAGACCTTGTTCAGTGGAATGGTTCTCAATGGGTTTTTGTCAGATGGGAAGGCAAAGACGACGACGGCGACGGCTTATTAAACGAAGACTGGATTGGAGGCGTTGACCTCAACAGAAACTATGGCTACGAATGGAATGCAACGTGCGACAGTGGCAGCCCCTACACTTGGGCAGAAGACTATCGTGGACCAGTACCCTTCTCAGAACCAGAAACCCAAGCCATAAGAGATCTGGCGCTTGGCCATGATTTCAAATACGCCATAAGCTTCCATTCAGGTAGCGAGTCAATAGGATACCCATGGGGATACACAGCGGACCCAACACCTGATGACAACATCTTCAGACAAGTCGCCTCAAACCTTTCAGCATTGGTCGGGGGGCCATGGTATGGGCAAAGTGCTTCGGGTATGTACACATCGTCGGGGATGTGGGATGACTGGATGTACGCCAACAGAAGCACCTATGCTCTAACGTGTGAAATCTACACAAATAGCAGCGCATGGCAAAATGAGACTGGACCAGAGCCAGACACGTTGTGGGAAAGAGGCGTATTTCAATTCTTCAACCCAGACCCAAGCCAAATCGAACCAGTAATCCAGCGCTGGCTACCAGCCTTCACATACACAACAGAAAGAGCCATCACTGAAGCGTACAACGTTGCCGCAACTACAGTGGCGCCTCTCAAGGTAGTGGTCGGACAGGGATACTGCGTGAACGTAACTATAACTGCTGTTAATGAGGGCGACTTCACAGAAACCTTCAATCTGACAGTGCGTGCAAACACTACTTCCTTTGCATCGCAGATAATAACTCTCCCGAGTGGAAACTCTGCCACAATAAACTTCACATGGAACACTACGGCCTTCGCAAAGGGCAACTATACCATGAGTGCTTATGCCGAGCCTATTCCAGGCGAAACAAGCACGGCGGACAACAACTCCACGGGCGGGTGGGTCGTGGTGTCGATGGTTGGCGACTTAACTGGCGGCTCTGAAAATCCTTGGGATTTCGTTCCCGACGGAGTAGTAGACGGCAGCGACCTATCTATAGTCGCCAAGTGTTACGGCTCCTGGCCTGACGCGCAGCCGCCGATGACGTGGAACGCAAACTGCGACGTAAACGACGACGGCGTCGTCGACGGCTCAGACCTATCCATAATAGCCAAACACTTCGGAGAAGCAGACCCATAACCCCTCTTTTTCTTTCAGAAGAATAAGCAAGATTAAAGAATGATTTTCCGAAGGTCCCTTGTCTGGTTGAGCCGACAAGAGGGGCCGCGTACTAAGCACAGACGTTCAACACGAAAGAAAAAAATGGGGGGTTTGCGGGAGACGTGAATAGTGGTGGCAAGGTGCGAATAGGCGCTGTTCTTGCAGTAGCCCTTCGCTTCGGAGCAGACTACGGCGGTCCACCAAACTCTAACGGCTACAGTTATGATGCCAACTGCGACATAAACGACGACCTGAAGATACGGATCGACGACGTACTCGCAGCAGCACAGCACTTTGGCCAAGGCGCGCGCTAGCGACACTACTGGCAGTCATAGTCTACAGAAGAAAGCATGCATTAACAGTGAATAGAAGATAGTTCATTACTGCGCGTGCGCTTCATGGAAAGAATTTCGTTTTCTTGATATTTCGGGCAACCGATAGTTTATCCGAAAATTATAAGTGTGGAGCACCACTATTTCTGGATGGAGACAGCTGAAGTATGGTGGGCATTATTCCTAAAGAAGTGTTCAGAGACCTGTTAGCACACTACCAAAAAGCTGGTTTGAACGCAGAGCTTCTAGAAACAGACAGCCCAGAAACGATACCCGGGGAAAAAGCAATAAAAGTAGGTAACAGAAAATTCGACCTCGTAATTCTCAAGTATGCTAGCGGAAGTATCGGAGCAGGCAGAGGATTCAGCATAGGCCCCACGATATCAAAGCAGGTAACCAAGATGGGACCTACTAACATCAACTTTCACTACATCGTAAAGGGCAATGGAAAACTGAATGAAAACGATCTAAAGGCTGAAGTAAAAGAGAAAAAAGAAGGCCTAGTTTCCAAGAAACTCGTTGACATCAAGTGGGAAGGGGGAAAGCTGGCAGGGCTATTGAATAGCGATAGTGAATTGAAGAACATGATTATGACCTCAAACGTTGTCCCACTAAAAGTTGAGGCTGACAAAAAGAATGGGTGCGTACGAATAATCAATGAAAAAGGAATTAAGATAATCATAGAATCAGGCGGAATTTTCATTAAGAAGACCGAAACCAGAGCTGAAAACTTTCCTCCAATCGAAACTCTAAACGTAATCGACAAGATTGCTGACTACGTGAGGTCCATCTAGCCATTACCTTCCCCTGGACCATTAGTGTGTCCAAGTTTTGGGGTCTACCCTAGCTGGCTGAATATCAAAAGCCAAGCTCAACAAGTGAATTAAGCTTTAAATGGCCTAAAGGTTGGAGTTACCTCCTTTCCTTTTTGTGCATCCAAAGTTTTATATGAGCTTCGAGGGCGTATCAGATGGTGTAGACGCGAGGTGGAACAATGGGGTTGTTGAAAACGTTATCAGAATTGGTGGGAATCTTGATGATGATTGGCGGCGTAATTTTCATCGCGGTTGGAGTGTACGGACTTGCAGGAGGCACGGGCATAACGTTTACAATTAACGACAGAATGGTAACTGCTCAAGAAGGCGGTCAAATCTTCTCAATTATTGGCGTAGTGCTATTATTCGTAGGGATAGCTCTTACCTACATCGGCTTCCGGAAAATGAAATAATCAGCACGCGCTGATTTTCCCCTTTCTCACGTATATGTTTTCCAGTTTTGAGTGCGCGGAGTTCCCAATGCGGATTGTAAAGAATTGCGGCTGTAGACTTGTAGCTGTTTTCTATGGTATTCTTCCATGTTTCCCTTTCGTTTCCCGTTGACTAGCGTGTGCTGCTAGCATCTGGGTCAGGCTGAATTGAATCAAAGATAGTTCCACAAGTCATAAGAGTGAAAACGGCAAATATAACAAGTGATGCAGAATGAACCGAAAACCTGCATTGGCATTGGCTTTGACGCTTCTTGTTGGCATATTAAGCGCAGCTTCTAACGTTCAGAAGGCAGAGGCAAGTGGGACCATTTACATTTGGGCTGATGGAAGCGTAGACCCGCCGCCAGCGCCGATCTCAACCGTTGACAATGTAACTTACACTTTGACTGGAAACATTACCAGCGATGCTGATGGGATTGTGGTTGAGAGAAGCAACATAATTATCGACGGGAATGGATATACGCTTCAAGGCTCTGGAAGCGGAAACGGGTTTTATTTGTCTGGAATAAATAACGTAACTATCAAAAACATAGAAGTCAAAAAATTCGGCTGGGGCATTATGCTGGATGCGTCTTCAAACAACAGCATACAAAGAAATACGATAATAAACAGCTACGCCGGCATCGGGCTATTTGATTTTTCAAGCTACAATAGTATACAGGGAAACACCATAACGAGCAACAACGGTTATGGCATCGCTCTCATACGGTCTTCAAATAACACGCTTAGAGAAAACAGCATGACCAATAACAAATATAACTTCAAAGTTGAAAGCGTGGGTGGCAATGCGATACCTTCAGATTTTCTGAATGATGTTGATGCTTCAAACACTGTTGACGGCAAGCCCGTATATTACTGGGTTGAGAAGCAGGACGTGGAAGTTCCGCTTGACGCTGGATACGTGGCTCTTGTAAACTGCATCAACATAACCGTTCAAAACTTAAGCCTTATCAACAGCGTGGAAGGCCTGCTTTTGGTTTCCACAACAGATTCAACAATTTCTCAAAACAGCATAACAAACAACGAGTTGGGCATCGATCTCATGTATTCTTCAAGCAATGACATAAAAGGAAACAACATAACAGCAAATAACAATAATGGCATCTATCTCTCGTATTCTTCAAACAACAGCATAGCCGAAAACAACATAACAAACAACAACGGCTATGGCATCGGCTTTTACTGGTCTTCTTACAACAGTATTTCTGGAAACAACATAACAAACAACTTGGGTGGCATAAGTCTCTCCCCTTCTAATAACGTTTTGAGGGACAATTTTATGGCGAATAATACTTACAATTTTGATGTGGATGGCCCTTGCGTGCATGATGTTGATTCTTCGAATACTGTGGATGGCAGGCCTATTTACTACTGGGTCAACATGCAAAATTTGACTGTTCCTTTAGATGCTGGTTACGTGGCGCTTGTGAACTGCGCAAATATTACTGTGGAAAACTTGAACCTCGCCGGTAACGTGCAAGGCATACTATTGGTCACCACAACAAACTCGATAATAACTCAAAACAAGATCGCAAATATCGGTGGGGATGGCATCAGGCTTGACTACTCTTCAAACAACACTATTTCCAGAAACAACGTAACAGATAACCAGCCGCGTGCATGGGGTATAGATCTTGTGGATTCTTCAAACAACACTATTTATGGGAACAAGATAAGAAACAACTCGTGGGGCGTCTATCTTTACAATAGTTCGAATAACAATATTTCTGGAAACAACATAACGGATAACGGTGGTCCTGAGGTCTCTGGTTATGGCGTCTGCCTCGCTGAGTCTTCAAACAATAGTATTTGTGAAAACAACATAAGAAACAACAATTATCAAGGCATCTGTCTTTGGCTGCATTCTTCAAACAACCATATTTACCATAACGAGTTCATAAACAACACCACTCAAGTTGATCGTGACGTTTGGACTGAAGTGATTAACATTTGGGATGATGGTTATCCTTCTGGCGGAAACTATTGGAGCGACTACAATGGATATGATTCGGACCATGATGGCATAGGAGACACTCCATACTTCATTGATGAAAACAACACAGACCATTACCCACTTATGGTTCAGTATGTAATTCCAGAGTTTCCATCATTCCTCATTCTGCCCTTATTCTTCATAGCGGCACTACTTGCAGTCGCAGTCTACAGAGGAAAGCACTTCTATTCTACTGGAAGATAGAAAAAAGGGGGAGCTGCGGGAGACATCGCCACTGGTCATAGGTTCAAGTCCTATCGGCGGCTCCACATGACTATCTGCGACACTTTTATCATTTCGGCTTTCTGCGCGAGCGCTATTTTTATAGTGTAATTCAGCATAGTTATCGACTCTGGAGACAAGTTCTGTGGTGCATCTTTCCAATCTTTTAGAGCGCGGGTGGCTCACTACGATAGGAATCTGCATTTTTGCGATGGCGGTTCTGCATCTGACAGTTGGGGGAAGTGTGATTTTTGTTCAAATCGGGCTTTTCGTTGTCATTATCGCGGTCGTAGTGCGGAAGTATCGTCCTCAATCGATGGGGCAGTTAGGTTTTTTCCAAATTCGAGAGTGGGTAGGGTTGTTGATTTCTGGGATAATGTTCATGGCTATTGGGATATTTTTCATAATCTTTCTGGGATAATGACGCTGATTCTCGAATAGATAAAAAAAGGGGATTGTGTGGGAACTAATGGCGACGTCTCCACCTGGTTGTGGGTTCAAATCCCACCCAGTCCACTGATGAATGGATTTTTCTGATATTGCGCGTTTTTATATCTTGAAATACGTCTAATGGAGTATGTTAGAATACCTCGTTTTCGTTGCCACTTTTGCGACCTTGCTTGCGACCTTTGTTTAGCGCGCGCGCCAGCTCGACTCGTCTTCCAACGGCAATATTATCTACCATAACAACTTCGTTAACAACACTGTGCAGGCAGTTGCTGGTGGTTCAGCGAATGTTTGGGACGACGGCTATCCTTCAGGTGGAAATTACTGGAGCAGCTATAATGGCACAGATGTGCTTAGAGGAACGTATCAAAATGAAACAGGCAGTGATGGAATAGGAGACATGCCATATGGACAAGACCGTTATCCGCTAATGAACCCGTGGACGTCGCCCGTCTCAACTCCACCCAGCGCGAACGTTACACTCTCTGGCTTTCCAATAGAACCAATTTATCTCATCATCGTAGCAGCATTGACGATAATAATAGCGGTAGGAGCAGTAACTTTCATCGTGCGCAGAAAAAAGAAACCCCCAGAAGAAGCCAAAAGCCCACAGACTTAACACCAGAATATCCACGCGCGCTTTCAGCAACCAAAACAAGGAGGAGAAATCAGGTTTCCACGACGATCTTGCCTGAAGGTAGCACGGCTGCAACGTGGAAACCTTCAGCTAACAGCTTGGGCAGTTCTTGTTCCGATACGATACACTGGCAATGTTCGCCGTTACTGCAGTCGTCGGTTGTGTGTTTCAACAGGCTTTCCCAATTCTTAGCTTTTGACCGCATGGCTGTTCTAACCTGCTCGATCGGTACATGGTATTTTGATGCGATGTCTTTCAGTTTTTCTTCTTCCAATGCCTTCATGACTTCCTCCCTAAGCGTTTCTTTACTGACCGTCGGAGCCTCAGATGTAAACTCTAAAAGCGGAACGGCTTCACGGAACTTCTCTCTCAATTGGTCGATGGCAGGTTGAGAATAAGGTGCTTCTTCACCTCTGACTAGGCGTCCCCGGATCTTGCGCGCCCAATTCGGCACAAGACCAATCTGCTCTGAAGCGGTGTTCACCCAACGGCGAGCGTCATGCCACGAGAACGGAACACCTGCACGTCTTGACAGTTGCCATACCACGTATCCTAAGGAAGCGTAAGTTTCTGCATTGTAAGGCGCATAAGTCGCGCAGAATATATTATCTTCCATGTGCACTTTCCGACCCATTTGACGTTCAAGCCACTCCTTGTAGTTGATCAGGTCGCGCTTCGCTTCAGGCGTCAGGAAAGTTATCTGTCGGACGTTATGATATTTGCCTATGCCGTGTCCCTTCAAAAGTTGTGCAGGCAGGTTAATGCAGGGTTCGGATACGGCCTCCCAATCTTCTTCTAAGTGTCCCCACTGTATGTGGCAGAGTGTTTCCTTGGCGATGGCAGTTGAGCAGACGAAAGTGATTAGAGCTCTGTCGCGTGGGTTGTAAGTGTTGTTCCAAAGTTTACGCAAATCTTCCTTTCGCAGTTTATGATATGGCTTCTGTTTCTCCAGTATGATCTGTCCCGCTATTCTGGCTAGATCGCACATGTTCCATTTGAAGAAACTCCTAACCGCTTGAACAGTCAAAAACTTAACAGCGTTTGTCATCTGCAAACTGGATGCGGTGAAGGTGTTTAGCAGTTTCTCTGCTTCCTTGCTTGACGGGTTGTTTTTTAACGCTAACAGTTCCGGCGGTGTTTTGTCTGCCCATTGACAAAAGAGATAAAAGTAGTAGGCGTACTTTGCTTTGATTTGGAGATGTGGCAGCCATTGTGTATTAACCTCAGGGTATTTTGGTGCCCACAGTTCAAGGACGTTGCCTTGTTTGATTTGCTCATTCATTTTTCTCACGTCACGATCACAGTGTTCAATGCTACATATAGGCATTGCGATAACAATTAGATTTACCTCATTGGTTGATATTTAACAGCTTTAAACGATTTCTCCAATAGCCCTGTGTGAAATGATGATTGGGGAACTCGCAGCCTTAGGCGCCGCTATCAGCTGGACGATCTCAGCCATGCTTTACGGAAAAGCCTTGCAGCAGACAAAGCCGATTTCAGCGAACATTGTGCGATTGTCATGCACCAGCGCAGTCTTGCTAATCATTCTAGCTGTTGCCGCAGGATTCGGAGCATTGCCCACCCTGAGGCTTGATATAGCTGCTCTTGCAGCCATAAGCGGCATAGTCGGGCTAGGCTTGGGGGACACGCTATACATGGTGAGTTTGAAGTTGATAGGTGTCGCCCGTGCCGTTCCGATAACTTGCACGTATCCGCTATTCAACCTTCTTTGGGCGGTTTTCTTCATGGGCGAGAAGGTCACTTTGTCTCTGGTCCTCGGAGTCGTGATTATCTTCCTGGGTATCTGGCTATTGAGCCACGAAAAGGGGAACAGCGATGTTCGAGGACAAAGCAAGTTTCTGTTCAAGGGCGTTGCTGCGGCACTTGCAACCGCACTCTTGTGGTCTGTAAGCATAGCGATGATGGGCATAGCCGTAAAGGAGACACCTAGCTTAAATGATGCCTTGATCATCAACACTATTAGAACCGCGGCAATTGCAGCTCTCTTATTGGCTTTGTCGCCGATGATCGACAGACAGCGCAACTTTCTGAAAATGAAGAGAAGAACCGTTGCTACCTTGATCATCGGAGGACTTGTGGCGCTCGGATTAGGATGGTTTTTCTTAGCTTACAGCTTCATAGGAATCCCAGAATCCCAGGCTGTGCCAATTTCTTCGGCAACTCCGCTTTTTTCAACGTTGGTCGCCATCGTTTTGCTGCGTGAAAAAGTCACGGCAAGAAACGTCTTGGGCTCCATAATCGTAGTTATTGGAATTTTCCTAGTTTTCCTTCTCAAATAAGATGCGTGTCTTTTCGTCAGATACATAGAGGAGACATCGCCACTGGTCATAGGTTCAAGTCCTATCGGCTACGCCACAAGACTATCCGCGACCAAACTTCCCCACGGTTTACTTTGGCTTGCTGAACCATCTGTTCTGGCGCACGTCTCTATCAAAGCACACAGAGTCTACGGTTAGAGGTTTTAGAAGTCTGCTTGGTTGAGTGTCTGTCACGTCTGTACACCCCTATTTATAGGGGGGTACATATGAGCATGTTCTTTCATGATACGGGCGGTCTACCATAGATGAGCAGTTCGACACACTTGATTTGAGTCTGCAGTGGCTATTGTTTAAATAGTCCTAGGGGGATTCTGCTAACAAAAATGAAGGTGGAAACAATGGACCACACGATCGTTCATTTCGAGATTCCGGCAAACGATGCGGAGAAACTGAAGAAGTTCTACTCTGGGGTTTTCGGATGGAAAATCGAGAAGGGCAGCGAAGACATGAGTGGAGGAATGGAATACTGGCTTCTCGGCACGGTACCAGTTGACAAGCAGATGAGGCCTATGCGGCCTGGAATCAACGGAGGCTTGTACAAGAAGACGAATCAAAATAAGAACATGAAGGCTATCAACTACATTTCAGTTGAGTCCGCTGATGAATACATCAAGAAAATCGAGAAGCTCGGTGGAAAGATTATCGTTCCGAAGCAAGAAGTTCCGCAGGTAGGCTGGACCGCGATAGCTGTTGACCCTGAAGGAAACCAATTCGGAATACTGCAGCCAATGCAGCCATAACTCACCGTTTTCTTTTCTTGCTCTTTATAGAGTGGACACGCGCAGGCGAAAATCAGGCTAGTTATTCCGAAAGACTGGCGTGTTGGTCGTAACCCGTCATTATCCTTAGTAATTTCTTGTGTGTTTTGGTCTTGATTTGTCATTGTTTTTTCTGTTTTACCCTGTGTATTTTCTGTTTGGTTGGTCATTGGATTTTCATCTCTTCAGTTTCGATTGTGTTGTAGATTTGTTCGAGAGAGCTTCTATTTCTTGTTTTTGGTTTGTTGGTTCATCTTTCCTCACGTATCCTTTCAAGGGATTTCATTGATTTCGCCTCGTTGAGCGACGAAGAGGCAATATGCCTTTTCATCGTTGGACTTTAGGGAGGACTCTGAGCTAGGGGAGAGCGAAGAGAAAAGCTTATGTCTCTGAGGAGATTGTGCGTTAAAGACTTCATGGCTGAATGTCTACACTGACAGCTTAGGCTTTCTATGCTGGGTCTTGACGTTTTGTTCATAAGAGATTGGCGTTTTGCTTTTGTTTGTGTTTGTTTGTTGCGCACGCGGGAAAGACTGTATAAAAAAAAGGATCTTCGATATTGAGTATGTCTGGAAAGCTACTTAGTTGTCTCTGCGAGGATTTTCCACGCCTCTCTTATGGCTGCTTTTCCTTTTTCCCAGGGGACTATCTCCTGTACCTTGAATTCTTCGAAGGGCATGAACATGCTCACGTTCCGTATGACAGTTGTCGATTCTCCTTCGCCAA
>Ga0315277_10008990_pt1 | contig 12803 bp, 8 predicted proteins | sample YL17G05_15_MG_FD_203695 | JGI IMG/M metagenome (GOLD analysis project Ga0315277, IMG submission 203695) | Sediment microbial communities from Yellowstone Lake, YNP, Wyoming, USA - YL17G05_15 | ecosystem: Environmental > Aquatic > Freshwater > Lake > Sediment | place: USA: Wyoming | collected... | reverse complement strand
CTGCATCTCCCATCTTGACCATCATGGCGGTGAATACATTCGGTTCCAGGATACGCCGCCGGGCATGCCAGATGGTGACCCCATTGCGTTGGCGGAGCTTGGAGTAAGCTTCAGCATAGTCTTCAAAACGTGGAAATTTCTCAGGATCCACGATAAGCATATTATCGTCCAAGCCCAAGGCTTGCAATTTGCCTCGTATGACCCATTCCCTTCCAACCAGGATGGGAATCCCAATCCCCTCATCCAGGATTTGCGCTGCAGCTCGAATGATCTTCGCTTCTTCGCCCTCCGCAAAAACGATCCGCTTCTTGGGTGATGCAGCTTTTGCCTTATTCATGATGTAATACCGCACCTGTTCCCCCATTCCTTGCCTGTATGCCAGCTGCTGGCGGTATTCATGCAAATCAATCGGCTTGCGCGCCACACCGGATTCCATCGCGGCTCGAGCGACGGCTGGTGACTCCCATAATAGCACGCGTGGATCGAGAGGTTTGGGAATGATGTAATCCGGACCAAACTTTAGCGATTCCAATCCATACGCCCTCAAGACACTATCAGGTATATCTTCCTTTGTAAGGGCTGCCAGTGCCTGTGAAGCCGCTACCTTCATTTCTTCATTGATTGCCCTGGCTCTGACGTCCAGCGCCCCGCGAAAGATATATGGGAAACCCAATACATTATTGATCTGGTTCGGGTAATCTGAGCGTCCGGTAGCCACAATTGCATCCGGACGGGCTTCCTTGGCCAGCTCATACTTGATTTCGGGGTCAGGGTTTGCCATAGCAAATATAAGTGGTTGCGTTGCCATGGTTTTAACCATTTCGGGCGTGAGGATATCGGCGATTGAAAGCCCATAGAAAACGTCCGCATCCCGCACCGCCTCGGCCAGGGTGCGCTTATCCGTTTCATTCGCCAGTCGTTCCTTGTATTTATTCATCCCCTCCACGCGACCTTTGTATACGACTCCGCGGGTATCCACCAGGACGATGTTCTCCCGTCGTGCACCGAGACGGATCATTAGCTCCGCACAGGATATTGCGGAGGCACCCGCACCCGATATGGTGATCTGCACCACATCCAGCTTTTTTCCAACCAGCTCCAATCCATTGACCAGGGCTGCTCCCGAGATGATTGCTGTGCCGTGCTGGTCATCGTGGAAGACCGGTATATCCAACATACCTTTGAGGGTCTCTTCTATATAAAAGCACTCCGGTGCCTTAATATCCTCCAGATTGATGCCACCGAAGGTCGGTGATATCGCCGCAACGGCTTGAATAATCGCGTCAGGATCGTGCGAGTTGACTTCAATATCGAACACATCCACATCCGCAAAGCGCTTGAATAAAACCCCCTTGCCTTCCATGACTGGTTTCGATGCCAGTGCACCCCGGTCCCCCAGACCCAATATGGCTGTTCCATTGGTTATAACCGCCACCAAATTTCCTTTGGAGGTGTATTCGTAGGCAAGCTCAGGGTCCTTTTCGATTTCCAGGACTGGTACTGCAACCCCAGGAGTATAAGCCAGGCTGAGGTCGCGCTGCGTTTCCATGGGTTTGGTTGGAACCACCGATATTTTACCCGGTTTCCCCTCCAGGTGGTGATATTCAAGTGCTTCTTCTCGAGTAACTTTAGTCATGATCATTCCTCCTGGTTATGCTCATTTAGCGCGTGTCCAGAGAAAAAACAAGCTGATGAATTATCCTCAATTTTACCCCGCTTGGTCATGAAGTCGATGAGTTATTTGTTAATGTATTAGTTACAGGCGTTTGAGATTTACTGGGACTCTGTTCAATGCTGGCTCTGCAATTCAAGCCTTCTGAGGAGAGTAAGTAACACGAGGGAGACAGCCAACAGGATGACAGACAATACCAATGCTATCCCTAAACCCTGTTCAAACCCAATGTAGATCGCCAGGGGCATGGTTTGTGTTTTACCTTCCAAATTTCCTGCGAAAAGTAAGGTTGCCCCAAATTCACCCAAAGCACGCGTCCATGATAAGATGACCCCGGTCAACAAAGCACGACCAGCCATGGGGAGCATAATGAGTCGAAACACATTCCAATTGGTAGCCCCTTCCACCTTTGCTGCTTCTTCCAGCTGTGGATCGATGGCAGCAAAACCTATCCGGGCTGAGCGTACTAATAATGGCGCTGAAACAAAAACCTGGGCCATGACCACTGCCACCGATGTAAACGGCAGGGTGATGCCGATTCTATTCAATACTCCCCCAAAAAGACCTTCTCTTCCAAATGCCAGCAATAGGGCAATTCCAGCGACAGAGGGTGGTAAAACCACCGGCAGGTCCACTAATAGATCAAGCAATGCCTTGCCACGGAATTTCCAATGCGTTTGGATGTAAGCTAATGGGGTGCCTGAGACCAGGGATAGCATGACGCTGACGATACTGGTGATCAGACTTAATTTAAGCGCATTTACTGCGCTCTCGGATACGGCAAATGCAAAGATTTCTAGGTTAAACGACCGCCAGATCAAGGCAAGGATCGGTAAACCAATCAGGCTGATCAGCACCATGCTTGGAAGAACAAACTCCCAACCTGGTGATCCATCTGTTGTGGTGCGATGAAATAAACGCGGCGTAAGTTTCATGGTCTATTGTGATCCCGGATTGAAGCCCCATTTAATCAAGACTGCCTGCCCGGCAGGCGATATAATATACGCGACGAAGGCTGCAGCCAATTTTGGTTCCGAAGCAGAGGTTAGGATTGCAATTGGATACCTTGCAATAACATTGAAATTCTCCGGGATGGAGATGGTGGAAAGGTCCGGGGATGCAATCGAATCCGAAGTATAGACAATACCTGCATCTGCTTCACCCAATTCAACTTTGGTTACAACTTGCTTGACATCGGTCTCGTAGGAAACTACATTCGCTAATACCTTCTCGTTGAAATCTGCTCCATATATTGTATCTTTACTCATATTAGATAGTATCTGGCGGGCATAATTCCCTGCGGGAACAGATGCATCAGCCAGGACAACTTTCAGACTGGGTCTGGCTAAATCTCGTAAATCCTGTACGTTGGCTGGATTACCCGGAGGCAGGATAACGATCAGTTGGTTAGTGACAAAATCCTGATAGGTATTCCCAGCAACCAAATTCTCAGAGATTAACAAATCCATATTCTTATGATCTGCGGATGCAAATACATCTCCCAATGCCCCTTGTTCAAGCTGGGTACGCAGGATTTGTGAGCCAGCAAAATTAAAATTCACCGTCACACCCGGAGTGGCGGTTTCATAATTCTTTCCAATTTCCTGAAACGCCCCAGTTAATGAGGCAGCCGCGAACACGGTAAGCGTATGTTTAACCGGTTTTGTCGTAGGAATTGATGATGGTGCTCCCGGGGAAACAACTTGGTTAAGATCTTTCGTCGATAGTAATTCTGTGCTTGGCTTTCCGCAACCGGACGAAACAATAATTATTAATAGGCTAAGCAGCATTAGGGTTTTATTCAATCTCTCTCCGATAAGACTCTATGATCCGAATGCCTCACGACATCCATTCAACCAGCTGATAACAGATTTGAGCAATTTAATCCGTAGTTCCAGAGCTAAACGATCGAATGTCTGACTGTCTGGAATCATTGCCAAATTTTTGTGAAGCTGAATTAAGCCTGCTTTGACCACATCAACCTGAACCCGGATCATTTCCTGGGTGTTCTCTGGATAATACTGCTGCATAAAGTACAAACGTGTGACAAACTCCACTCTGATTGCATGAACACTGCTTTTGGTAGGTTTATTGAGCCAGGTTATAAACCGTTCTGATCCCGACTCAGTTATCTGTAATCGTTGCTGATGTGGGAGTTTTTCCTGCTCAATAATAGTTGAGGTGATATGGCCTTGCGCTTCGAGCCTCTTTAGAATATTGTATGTTTGGCTTTGGCTTGCGTGCCAGATATTTCCGAAAATATCCAAGAGCCTTCGATGGAGTTCGTATCCATGACTGGGAAGCTCATACAGGAACCCGAGCAATACATATTCTGGTGAAAGCCGATTGTTGATCCGTTGATTCATACTCACTTAGTGAGTATATATAAAATGAATATAAAATGCAAGTGTGATTGTTCAATAATATCGATACCAATCGTATTTCAACTTTATTTATGTCTGACATTAAACGAGGATGAATAACCCTGCATATATTTCACCTAATTTGCATAATTTCATGTATAATATATGCATCGTTACCGGAATTATCTACTTTTCACCTTTGGGTCTCACCATGGGTGAAAAGTAATTAACAAGCGCCGGGCTCCATAGATTTATAGATGAACGAAAGGATTATCCCTTCAAATCATCTCACTTCTGCCCCGGCAATATGCCAATCGCTGCGCGATTTCTTCCTACTTCATCTTCCCTGCAGCTGCGGCTATGATTTGAAACTGGCTTGAGAAAATTGAAACGTTCTGTGTCTGGATAACCTGTACTGCACACTAACTTTGTTAACCTGTTTGGCAGAATAGGTTGGTGCAAACTCGGATAGCTTACGGATATGACTTGTGAAGGTTGAAATAATAATAATAAACCCTCTCAGAATACCTGTTGTATTTTCTAGGAACAAAATCTATCCGGATTCGCCCTAATTGGGAGATTTGGGATTTAATCCCAGACAATGGATTGAGGATCAGCTCAATCCTACATTGACACTGAACTTTAGCTAAAACTCATCAGCGTACGATCATAGCCGTGACCCGAGGAGGAGGGGCGCGGCTATTATGTTTCGGAGAGATATATGAATGATAGTGTCGCTGGTGGAAAAGTCACAGCCCTGAAAGTTCAAAAACATCATCCCAACCGGGTCAACGTTTATTTGGATAACGAGTTTTCTTTTGGCTTATCACGCATCACCGCTGTGTGGCTCCAGGTGGGCCAGGAATTAAGCCCGACTAAGATCGCCAAATTACAAGCTGAGGACGAACGGGAAGTAGCCTATATTCAGGCTTTGCGTTTCCTGGATTACCGCCCACGCTCTCGTGCAGAAGTGCGCCGTAACCTGGAAAAACATGCTATAACACCCGACGTCATCAATGATGTCTTTAAACGTTTGGAACGAAGTGGGCTGGTGAATGACGAGCGCTTTGCTCAGGATTGGGTGGAAAACCGAAGTGAATTCCGTCCACGTAGCCGCAGAGCTTTGGCTTTCGAGCTGCATCAGCGGGGACTGGACGATTCTGCGATTGAAAAGGCTTTGGAAGGATTAAACGAAGAAGCCCTGGCATACCAGGCAGCACTCAAACAAGCACGCCGATTTGAGGGATTGCCAATGCGGGATTTTAGCAACAAACTTGGCAGCTACCTGGCAAGGAGAGGTTTCTCTTACGAAATTATCAAGGAAGTCGTAGCAAAAGTCTGGGACGAGAAACAAGAGCAAACAGATGAATGACTCACCTGTGAGGTACATTCATCTGTTGATTTTTAAGATATTGAGAGGATAATTCATGAATCCAGGGACGATCGTGATTATTGCCGTATTAATCCTATTTATCGGGGTAGGCATCGGATACGGGTTATATTATTCTATTGCCAAACAAGAAAAAGCCAGGCAGCAAATCAAAGCTGAAAATATCCTTACAGAAGCTGAGGAAAAAGCAAAAGATATCGAGCTGCAGGCCAAAGATAAAACCTTACAGATCCGCCAGCAAGCTGATGCTGAAGTCTCCCGCCGGCGAGCTGAAATCAGCCGGGAGGAAGACCGGCTAACCAAGCGGCGTGAGGAGCTCGATAACCGCACTGACCGGCAGGAAAAACGCGAGGCTGCATTAAACAAACGCCAAAGTGCCATCGATAAACACTCAAATGAGATCGAACAAATGCACGAAGATGAAATGGCAGAGCTACAGCGCATCTCCCAGATGACCAAGGAGGATGCACGCGGGGTCTTGCTGGCAGAGGTGGAAAAAGACGCGCGTGGTGATATGGCTCGCATCATCCGCCAGGTGGAAGCAGAAGCCCAGGAAGATGGCGACCGGCGGGCGCGCGAGATTATCACCACTGCCATTCAACGGGTAGCCTCGGATCACGTCAGTGAAGTCACCACGTCCACAGTATCCATTCCTTCTGACGAGATGAAAGGACGTATCATCGGTCGGAATGGGCGCAATATCCATGCCTTCGAGCAGGCTGCAGGTGTAGACGTGATCGTCGACGACACACCGGAAGCGGTAACAATTTCATGCTTCGATCCGGTGCGACGTGAGGTCGCCCGGCGCTCTTTGGCAAAGCTGGTGCTGGATGGTCGTATCCACCCAGCCCACGTTGAGAAGGTGCTTAAAAACGAACAAAAAGAAGTTGACCATATCATCGCGGAAGCTGGTGAGCAAGCAGCTTTTGACGCAGGTGTGCCTGGTTTGCACCCCGAAATTACCAAGATGCTCGGCAGACTCAAATTTCGTACCTCTTATGGACAGAATCAGCTCGATCACGCAGTCGAAGTCGCCCGTCTGGCCGCAGTGATTGCCTCCGAGTTGGGAGCCAACGTTGCAACTGCTAAGATCGCCGGACTGCTACATGACCTTGGAAAAGCGATGGACCATAATATGGAAGGTACTCATGCCATGCTGGGTGCCGATTTTGCCAAACGCTATGGGATCGACCCTATCGTGGTCAATGCGATTGCTTCTCACCATCACGAAGTCGAACAAGAATCGGTTGAAGCTGCGATTGCTGAAGCGGCGGATGCTATCTCCGGTGCCCGTCCGGGTGCCCGCCGTGAAAGTCTGGAACAATACATCCAGCGTGTACGCGCCTTGGAAGACCTGGCAAACTCATTCAAAGGAGTCAGCCAGAGCTTTGCCCTACAGGCTGGGCGAGAGGTCCGCATCTTTGTCAAGCCTGAGGATATCGACGATCTGGAATCCATTCGCTTGGCGCGTGATATTGCCAAGAATATCGAAGAAACCATGCATTATCCCGGTCAGATCAAGGTCACTGTCATTCGCGAGACGCGTGCTGTAGATTATGCTAAATAAAAGACTACCACAAAGGACATCAGGGACACAAATTAGTTCATATCTATAAACCTTAGTATACTTCGTGTCGGATGGCGATCTTTTTACACACCTTAGTGGTGATCTAATTAATTATCCTAAGATAAAAACGGGTTATCCCTTCGTTCCACCCCAACTGTAGTTTCTCCCCCATGCCCAGAAAGCAGGCGCGTATCGGTTGGCAGCGTCATGATTTGTGTCTGGATGCTGCGGATAAGGGTATCATAATCGCCACCCGGTAGATCAGTCCGTCCGATACCCCCCCAGAAGATCACATCCCCGCAGAACATCACCTTTTGTGTTGCGCAGTAAAAAACCACATGCCCTGGTGTATGGCCAGGACAATGACGCACCTCAAAAGCTTGATCTCCCAACGTCAATATCTGCCCGTGTTTCAAGCGGATCGTTGGCTCAGGGGTCGCTCCAATCCGCATTCCAAATAAAGGTGCCCCACCTTGGGCAGAATAAAGAGGTAAGTCGGCGGGGTGCAATGCGATCTTCGGTGCAGGATGACTACCATTCACCAAGCCTGCTATTCCACCTATATGGTCGAAATGAGCATGGGTCAACCATAGCTGATCGATGTGCCAACCATGCCGGTTGGCTTCATCCAAAATGAGCTCGCCATCCCAGGCAGGGTCAACTACTACCGCAGAGTGGCTTTTAGGGTCACCCACCAGATAGGCATTGGTGGCCACCGGTCCAAGTACAAGCGGAATAATCTCAAGCATCTCAAATCCTGCCCCTGTCATTTAACATAATCATTAATGTTTTATTTCTAATCAACACCTTTCGGATTTTATCTGTGTTCATCTGCGTTTATCTGTGGTTAAATCCATCCTCCTCTTCCACTTTCGAGCCCAGCTAATCATATCATCGAAAATAATGAGCACACTCAGGATGATTCCCACACCGCCCAGCAGGCGCGCCATAGGTGCACTTATCCCAAACAGGCTGGCGGCATGGATATCCACCTCACGCACAAAAATAGGCTCCTGGCTGGCCGTGGTCCCATCCAGCGGTAGGAATCGCAGAGACAACCACACATTGCCGTGATAGGATCCAGCTTGCTCAAGATTAACCTGCCACTCGAATTTCACCGAATGACCGGATGGCATTGATTCTCTGGTCGGGTTAGCCGGATTTACACTGATCCCAGCCACCTCAAACCTTGCTTCAGCCATGATGTTGTTATTGTCGTAAACATCGGAGAATTCACCCTGCGGATTGTTAGAAGGCGGATTATTCGGGATCGGTTCAAAGACGAGTGTGATTACACCCATATCGCCTATGCGCATGGATGATGGCCAATCCAGCACAACTTGCCGGGTTTCCAGGATAGCTGGGATAACTGCCTGCGTGGTGGATGGTAACTGCATCTCAGATGGTGAGATCGTTTGAATCGCCACCTGACGCTTGCTGGGTAAGGACGCCCATATCAACAGGCCGCTGCTAAACAGCAGCAGTCCAATCGACAAGGCACGGCGTATCTTTTTGAGCATCAAACCTCGATTATACCCGGCTAATCCAGCAGATCTTTTACACTCATGTACCAAGGTCATTCGGTTTGAGATTTGGATAATCCCATGAATAAGTAGGTTAACCTGGGAGATCGTTATGCACTTCTATATAGCAGAACCTTTCCATATCGATATGGTTAAACCCGCGTAAATTGCCCAGGGAAAAGACAGCCTGACGGCTTTACGTTTAACCATGTGCCCGAGTTCCTGAGGCATTTCCCTGCCAAATTTGAACAGTTGTTGGTTTTCATAATTAAAATTTAGAACCCTGAGCAAACCTTTTGTTGTTCAGGAAAAGGATTTACCTTTTCTCGCTTGACGTTTCCATTATTTACCCTTAATATACGCTTGATAACAACGTTAGTTGGCACCATTGATCCATCCAACCTCGTACTAGAGGTGCCTTATTGCCCAATTACTAGTTACCTGGTTACCTGATTACCTGATTGACTAATCTCTAATTACTTTCCTTTTTGGAGTTCCTATGGAAGTCGGCCTCGTCCGTTCAGTCGATATTGACCAAACCATGCAACAAGCTTACCTGGACTACGCCATGAGCGTGATCGTTGCGCGCGCCCTGCCGGATGCACGTGATGGGCTCAAGCCTGTTCACAGACGCATCCTGTATGCCATGTTCGATATGGGCTTGCGTCCCGACACCGCCTTCAAGAAATCAGCCCGCATCGTAGGAGAGGTGCTTGGAAAGTACCACCCCCATGGAGATATGGCAGTTTACGAATCGATGGCACGTATGGCGCAAGATTTTTCCATGCGTTGCTTGCTGGTGGAGGGGCAGGGAAATTTCGGCAGCGTAGATGGTGACCCTCCGGCTGCCATGCGTTATACCGAAGCCCGCCTGACAGCTCCCGCCATGGAATTATTGGCTGATATCCGCAAAGAAACGGTTGATTTCTCAGATAACTTCGATGGCAGCCTGCAGGAGCCGGATGTACTCCCTTCTGCCCTACCAAACATGCTCGTAAATGGAGCCACCGGTATTGCCGTGGGGATGTCCACCAATATCCCACCCCACAACCTGGGTGAGGTGGTGGATGCCTTGATCTTCATGCTGGAAAATTGGGAGCGTTTGGATGATGTCAACATAGAAAACCTGATGAAATTCATCCAGGGACCAGACTTCCCTACCGGTGGATTGATCGTCCAGGATACACACGAAGATGACCTGACTGCAGCTTATGGAACCGGGCGCGGGCGAGTAACAGTGCAGGCGCGTTGCCACATTGAGGAGATCACCCGTGGGCGCAACCGCATTATCGTCACCGAGCTGCCCTACATGACCAACAAATCTTCGCTGATTGAGCGCATCGCTGAGCTGGCACGCGAAGGTCGCCTGGAAGGTGTGGCAGACCTGCGAGATGAATCCGATCGACATGGGTTACGGATTGTCATCGAGCTCACCCGTACAGCTGAGCCGGAAAAGATACTTCAGGATTTATACAAGTACACTCCCATGCGCTCCACTTTCGGGATCATCATGCTTGCGCTGGTGGATGGTGAGCCACGAATGCTCTCACTCAAGCAGGCATTGCGCGTCTACCTGGAGCACCGTCTGGTAGTCATCCGTCGCCGCGGTGAATATGAGCTTAAAAAAGCCCGGAGCCGCCTCCACATTCTGGAAGGCTTACGAGTGGCACTCAAACACCTGGATGAGATCATCGAGCTGATCAAGAAAGCCCCGGATGCCGATATTGCCCGCGACCGGCTGATGAAGCGTTATCGCCTTTCGGAGATCCAGGCTCAAGCCATCCTGGATATGCAATTACGCCGTCTGGCTGCCCTGGAACGCAAGAAGATCGAAGATGAATATAAGGAATTGGTAGCACAAATAAAAATCTTGGAAGGTTTGCTGCGCTCTCCCATTAAGATGCGCCAGACTGTATCAACCGAGTTACGCCAGGTAAAAGAAGCCTATGGTGACCGACGCCGTACACAGATTACCCGCCTTGGAATAGGAGCCAAGTCCGTCCTACCGGTGCTCACCGCCACTGACCTGCTACCCGAACAGACTGTCTGGGTCTCTGCAACCAGTGATGGACTGGTGTCAAGGACGTTGGATGAAAAACCACCCCGCATCAGTGGTACAGCTGCACCACGCTTCCTTCTACAGGTCAATACAAGAGACACCCTCTTCCTGGTCTCCGAAAAAGGCGAGGCAGCCGGTATTCCGGTTCAAACCCTACCCGAAGCCGAGACTCCCCAGGATGGCGCTCCAGCACACAAAGTCTCAGCCTTAGCTGAAGAAGATAATCTCGCAGCTCTTTTCACCCTGCCGCCCAAGGAAGAACGTTTGGAAGGCTGGTACGTCTTCACAGCCACCCAGCAGGGCACACTTAAAAAGACTTCTTTGGAGGAGTTGCCTGGTCCCACCGGAAACAGCTTCACCCTGGTCAAAGTCAACGAGGATGATAAGCTGGGTTGGGTTCGTCTGACCGATGGAAAGGCTGAGATCCTGCTGGTGACTGCGGATGGGATGGCCATTCGATTCCATGAAGATGAAGTGCGTCCAATGGGACTCGTCGCTGCTGGGGTAGGAGGGATCAAGCTGGGAGCGCGGGATGTGGTTATCGGCATGGAGCTCATCCCCCGCAGGGGGGATATCCTGCTTGTCACCTCGGATGGCAAAGCCAAGCGCGTGGCCTCAGACCAATTCCCTCGCCAGGGTCGTTACGGTCAGGGTGTGATCGCCTGGAAGCTGCCTCGGACGTCTCAGTTGGTGGGAATTGCCGCGGGGAAGGCTTCCACCCGCGTCACAATCCTGTTGGATAAACTCGCACCCAAAGCTATGCGCCTGGATGAGGCTCCATTACAAACACGTGTGGCTTCAGGCAAGTCAGTGGTCGATCTGAAGGCCGGTTACCAGGTGCTCGGTCTGAATATCGCCTGGGCTGTGCCGCGCGCCGTGGCAGGTGAAAAAGCTATTCCGGATAAGGAACCAGAAGTCCCCGAAGAGACGGAAGAGTCGCAGGTTCCTGAGGTGGAGCAATTGACCTTCGGTATGATCGAGTCGGTCGTTCAGGCTTCCCCGCAGGCGAAGAAACCTAAAACCCGTAAGCCCCCCGCGACAGAGAAGCAAAAGACCAGGCCAACCCTACGTAGAGCCCGGGTAGTCAAAGCTGAACAAGCTACGCTCATCACCAAACCGTCCCCATCTGAGAAAAAGAAACCAGCTGCCAGGACCGGTCGAAGAAAAACTCCCAAAGCCACTCAAGCAAGGAAAGAAAAGACTACTGCCAAACGCGGTAGACCAAGATTGAAACCCAATGTCATAGCAGGAACTGAAAAGAAACCCACTTCTAAGGCAAGAAAGCCTGGTGTGAATTCCAAAGCCGCTGCAAGCCAACCAAAGAAACCTACTCGCAAAGCTGGACGCCCCAGTTCTATCAAAACTGCTAATACCAAATTGAAGGAGACCGCAAAGCGCACCAGCAAGCCAGCAGCTAAACCGGCAGCTAAAAAACATACCCTCCAGAAACCGCCTCAAACAAAGGATACCAATAAATCCGGGTTTTCCAAAACTACAGTAAAACTACCAACGGGTTGGAAACCACTACCAAAAAGGAAACCACCTTCAAAACGGAGTGCGAAGTCCACCAAACCGAAGCGTTAGGTCAAGCCACGGACACAATGGTCCGGACTAATTTCGATTTAAATAACCTTTGTGTTCTATAAGCCGGTTGGCGCGCTCTTTGAGCACTTTGGTGATTATTTTTTATTCTCCCCTTTAAGAGAAATTAGCTAACGACTATTGCTGATTTCTCCACCACAATAAGTGCTGTACCAGGCAGCTTCAATTGGGTAATTTTGTTTCGCGAACGCGGCAGCTTGTTCACTGATCTTCACTGCCTCATCCAGGTTTACATTCACCGCACTACTCCAGGCACGTGGCAGCACCATCAACGGATCCGATACTGCCCGTTCTTCCTCACCCAAGGGGACCCAATTAAATAAAAGTGGTCCACGTGAATAAGCACTGAATCCCAGCTCATATCCCCCCTGACGGGCGATCTGCTCGCTAAGCGAGGTGAAATTCCCACCTGGCCAGATGAAGGCGATCGGGCGTTTGCCGAAATGCTCTTCGAGCACCTGGGTGGAGTTCCATATCTCGGACTGGATCTGTTCCACAGGCGTCTCAGGCACGATATATAACTGACCACTGTATCCGTGCGATTGAACATCCAGCCTGCCCAATGCATAAAGCTGGTCCATCAAATCCCATGCCCACTGTAAGCTGTTCGGATCCGCGATATATGCT
>Ga0315277_10008989_pt1 | contig 12805 bp, 8 predicted proteins | sample YL17G05_15_MG_FD_203695 | JGI IMG/M metagenome (GOLD analysis project Ga0315277, IMG submission 203695) | Sediment microbial communities from Yellowstone Lake, YNP, Wyoming, USA - YL17G05_15 | ecosystem: Environmental > Aquatic > Freshwater > Lake > Sediment | place: USA: Wyoming | collected... | reverse complement strand
TTACTGGCGCGTACTACAAGTGTATGAGAGGGGACGTTGACTACCTGGCCCTGGAAAAGGTCGGTTTCTTCCCGGTAACAGACCAAAAGGGCCGCGAATGGGTTTGTCACGCAGTCTCGCGCGACGAAGCCGAGAACCCGAACATCTTGGAACAGATGTATCCGGTAGTCGAGGCGCAAGGCAAAGCCCATGAGCAAGGATTCTCGCGCATGGGAACCAAGGTTTCAATCCTACACTGCGAAAGCAAGGAAGAGTTGCCGGCAAAGCTGGCTGATATCCTTGACTGACGTATCATGTTGCGAGTGAAGTGGAAAAGTCGAAGACCCTTATCCCGACAACCCGCCCAATCGTCCGGGGCGTCTACTATTGCGCCGGGTGCTCGCCAGCCAGTGCCGCCTTCTCTTTCGCGTCTCCGCCCGTATGGGGCTGGCTGTTTCCTCCCAGGGGCTGCAAAGGCATTTGGTGCCACTCAAGATGGGGACGACATGACCTTTGAGAACTAGGGATCAGTGAGTCATAGGTTGTTGCGTCCCACAATCTGCTGCTAGAATCCATTGAAGGAGCAGTGCTATGGTGGAGCTCAGCGACCAACAGCGGCAGGCGCTCGTTCAGGCAGGAACGCCCCTCGAAGTGGCCGACCCCACAGGCAGCCAGGTGTATTACCTCATCTCCGCCGAGGAGTACCAGAGACTCCGGAGCCTGCTTGAGAAGCCGGAGGACATCGACCCCTCCTACTTTGAATTCACGGACTTCAAACCGGCTGGATGAGCAAGATCGTCGACCGCTGCCCGTTCTTCGATACGGAGACGTTCGTCGAGACGAGTTCCGGGCCCGTCCGCGTCCGTGCTCATCAGATTGTGCTGTGGGTGAGCCTTCGGGTGGATGGTGCCATTTCGCGGCGTTTCCCGACCGTTCTCGATACCGGCCACTCGCACAATTTCTCCATCCGAGAGGAGGACTTGCGGGCGTGGACGGGGATCGCGCCGGAGACGCTGAGACTCGTCGGCAGCATCCGCATGAACAGCAGGCTCGTGATGCTCAGGGATGCCGAGCTCATGGTCCACAGGAACGTCCCCGGGAAGAGGGACGAGGTTCAGGGCGAACCCCACCTGCTCGAGATGTCGCAGGGTATCGTGATCCACAGGGTTGCAGACCCGTTCGCCCCACGACTGCCGGTTCTGGGCGTGCGTGCCCTGGTGAGAAACCGGCTGACGCTCGTGATTCAGGGCGCGGCGATGGAGGTTTCAATCGAGGCCGGTTAGCGACGGACAAGGTGAGAATCTATTACGACAAGCAGGGGAACAAGGGCAGACGAGCTGCCCATGGCACCCATCACTCCACGACTGACAGAGCGCTAGACCTTCAGTTCATACGGCTTCCGCTGTTTGCGGCTCAGCCAGGTGTCGGCCTCCTGGTCGCCGACGAAGAGTTCCTTCTGCGGGTCCCAGGTGAGCTTGCGGCCCAGGCGCATGGAGATGTTGCCCAGGTGACAGGTGGTGGCGCTGCGGTGCTGGCTAGCGACGTCGGAGATGGGCATGCGGCGGGAGCGGATGCAATCGAAGAAGTTGCCCATGTGGTTGACGAGCGCGTCGAGCTTGCCGACTCGCTCGGGCCGGTCGAGGTTGTCGAGACTGTAGACCTTGAACTGTTCTCGGGGCAGAGGATTGCGGGTGAGGTCCTCGACCGGTTGGCCGGCGATGGTCCCGCGGTTGACGAAGATCCGCCCCTCGGTTCCGCTCAGCGTGATGCCGTTTCGCCCGCTGTCGGCCACGGTCATCTCGACGCCGCTGGGGTACAGGTAGCGGGCCGAGAAGTCGAGGGCCACGTTGTAGCCGTTGGGCGTGTGGGGGAAGGTGGCCCGGCCGTCGACTTCGATCGGCAGCGAGCCGATGGCCCACTGGGCGATGTCCAGGTGATGCGCGCCCCAGTCGGTCATCTGCCCGCCCGAATACTCGTACCACCAGCGAAAGGTGTAGTGGCACCGCTCCTCGATGTAGGGGACGTCAGGGGTCTGCCCTTGCCAGAGGTCCCAATTGAGGTGCCGCGGCGGGGGACTGGTGGGGAACGGGCCGCCGGTCTCGTTCTTGCCCAGGACGACCTCGACCCGCTGGAGCCTGCCGATCCGCCCTTGGCGGACTATTTCCACGGCCAGGCGGAAGCGATGGTCGCTCCGCTGCCAGGAGCCCACCTGTACCACGCGGCCGGTCTGGCCGACGACCTTCGCCAGGAGCTTGCCCTCGTCGACCGTCAGCGTCAGTGGTTTTTCTACGTAGACGTCTTTGCCGGCCCGGCAGGCGTCGATCGCCATTCTGGCGTGCCAATGATCGGGCGCACCGATGGTTACCACATCGAGATCGTTGCGGTCGAGCAGTTGGCGGTAGTCCTCGTAGATCTGGGGCATGCTCCCGAAGCTGGCTTGGGCCTGCTCGCGGACGTGGCGATCCACGTCGCAGATGGCCACGACGTCGCCGTGGGCCTGGGCCTTCAGGGCGATCACCGTGCCCTGGTAGCGCATGCCGATGGCGCCAATCCGCAGGCGGTCGTTCTTAGAGCGGGGTTTGGTCCGCTGCTGGGCGTCGGCAGTGAAGACATAGGGAGCGGCTGCGGCGGCCGCCAGCAGCCGGCACGCCTGGCGACGATTGAGCGCCGGTTCATTCATTGGCCGCGGCCGCCTTGAGCATCTGGATGAAGCTCTTCAGCAGCAAGGTGTTGTCGTGGTAGGTCCGCGCGGTGACCAGGTTGCCGTCGACCAGTCCGGTGGCGTCGCCCAACGGCAGCAGGACTTTGGGCATGGTGATTGGCTTCCTTCGGTCGTCAAACGCACTTTGGCGGACCGCCGGCAAAACGGCCTCACGGCTCCCGTCCCTGGCCGATTCTTCGGAGTCTACCAGCCTTCAAAAGTGGGGGCAAGCAGGTCCCGTGGAGGCGGAGACGTAGGCCGGCGCCCGCCGCTGACGTCGGCCAGCAGGGCATAGGGGCAAGCGGCGGCCGCAACTTGGCCGGTTCCTGCGTCCTTGTAGTGGGCCGCCACCCCCCAGGTATACCGACAGGGCGAAGGCGGCGCAGACTGTTCGCCAGAGCTTTTGCAATTTCCCGCAGTTTCGCTATAATAAGCACTTGGGAGTCTCCGGCTGGAGATTCAATCATAGACGACGCGGTGGGCATAAGCCTCGGAGGTGTGATCATGGCAAGGTTTAGGGCGGTCAACAGAATTGGCGTCTATGGTGTCGTTTTCCTGATGTTGGCCACCCTGTTGGCGACACCCTCTGCGGCAACGGTCATCCGGGCCGGATCGGGCAATACCGACGCTCCTGGGGATGATCCGGGTTGGGCCAACGTCGGCGCGCGAATGGGCACCGCCGGCACCGCCGTCTACCTGGGTGACCGGTGGGTGTTGACTGCGGGTCACGTCGGGGGCGGGACCGTCGATTTCGGCGGGGTGGTGTACGGCATGGAGCCGGGCAGTTGGCAACTGCTGCACGATCCGGATAACTCCGGCACGCCGGCCGACCTGGGGTTGTTCCGGCTCACCGCCGCCCCGGTGGGCCTTTACGATCTGGTCATCAGCCAGTCTGCCCCTGCGGACGGTGCGAGGGTGGTCGGCATCGGCTACGGGACAAACCAAGCCTCGTCGGAAACCTGGTGGAACGGCATGTGGGAGAAGGAGACCGGAACGGAGGCGTATCGCGGGTTCGAGTTGCTCAGCGGTCGCACCAAGCGGTGGGGAAAGAACGATGTCGATGGTACCCTGGTGGTCGACACCGGCAGCCCGTACAGAACCCACGCCCTGGCGATGGACTTCGACCGGTTCGGCGGGGCTGGCGATGACGAGATGCAGGCGGTTCCCGGCGACTCGGGCGGAGGGCTGTTCCACAAGAAGAACGGAACCGACTGGGAACTGGCGGGGATCTGGATCGCCCGGGATATCTACCCACCCGATCCTCTCCACGGAGTGCCTCAGCAACCTTATGATACAGCCGCCTACGGGAACAGCAGCTTTGCGGCAGACCTGAGCCAGTACCGAGGTCAGATCTTGGCCATCGTCCCCGAGCCGTCCATTCTGGTGATGCTGCTGGGCCTCGGCGCAGGATGCCTGGTCTGGTCTGTTTGGCGTCGGGCCGGCCGGTAGCTGCTCAGAGGTCACTCAGCGGCTATCCGGAAAGGTTCCCTCTCCCGCCGGCGGGAGAGGGTGGCCGCGAAGCGGCCAGGTGAGGACGGCTTGACTGGCCGACCGGCGGACGTGTTTGTGACTCGTCTGCGTAAGAAGCGCGCGCCCTCACCCCCTGCCCATCTCCCGCGAGCGGGAGAGGGGAGCTTCTGTTTTCACCTTCCCGGACAATCTCTTAGCAATCGGAAGCGACGGGTGCCATGGCCAAGCTTGCTTGGTCATGCCGGTATCTGCGGATATGCCCACGCGAGCGTGGGCAGGGCGAGTCCGCACGGCTCAGCGTGGTGGCCCCCGAGGGCGTGCCCACGCTCGCGTGGGCAGGGCACCCCACTTTCCGCAACGGGAACTCATCACGCATGCACGCTTGCGTCGCGTGCACGTCTTGTGTAGAAAGCCTTGATGCGACGCAACGCCGTCGCAGGCAAGGCGGACGGCAAGATGATGCGGCGGGCTTGGAGTCTGTACGGGCTGCTGGTGTTGGCCTCGGTGGTCTATGGTGCCTGCCTGTTTACCGGGCTGGACCAGTGGGGCCGGGGTGACTGGGACCAGTTCAGCTTCCGCTACGAGACGCCGCGGCGGGCCTTGCTCCACTACCGGCAGCTCCCCTTGTGGAACCCGTACGTGGGCGGCGGCAACGTCCTCCTGGCCCATCCTCATTGCCCGGCCTTCTCCCCCTGGTACCTGCCCACGTTGCTGCTGGGCGCCCCGCTGGGGTTGCGGTTTTCGGTGGTGCTGTTCGTGGCCTTGGGCAGCACGGGCATGGCGGCGCTGCTGAGGCGTTGGGAGGTATCGCCGGCAGGCTGTTTCCTCGGCGGCGTGCTGTTGATGATGAGCGCGCACTTCGCCCTGCACGTCACCGAAGGGCACCTGGAGTGGTGCGTATTGGGGTTGATGCCGTGGGTGGTGCTGTGCCTGGTGCGGGCGGTGGCGGGTGGCTGGCGGTCGGCCGGAGGCCGCCCCCAGCCGCAAGGTTCTGGGGGCTCGCCGACCAACGCGACCATGCTGCGCATGGTGCCCCGTCGGTGCCCGTCAACCCTAGGCACCCCCGACTGGCGGTTTACGATTCTGGGCGCCTTGCTGTTTGCCTCGGGGCTGCTGTACGGGTCGATCTACGTCGTGGCGGTGTTTGTGCCGGTGCTGGTGCTGTGGGCCGTCTTGGAAAGCATCCGCACGTACTGCTGGCGTTTGGCGGCGAGTTGCGCCGCGGTGATCGGTTTGGCCTTCCTGTTGTCCGCCGTGGTGCTGTTTCCCCGGATCGAGTTTCTGCGGGCCAACCCGCGGAGCACCCGGCAGGACGAGCAGGTATCGCCGGCCGCGTTTGCCCGAATGCTGCTGGATCCGCGCCAAGCGGACCTGTTTCGGCAGACCCGCGACGTCCGCAATCCCCCCGACGCCGAGTTGGACCGGCTGCTCCCGGCCAGGTCTTCGTCTGCCGGGAAGCGGTACGACACGCTCAAGTGGCACCGGCTGGAGGTGGTCCTTACCACGACCTCCGATTGGAGCGACGTCCGCTTCCAGAATTTCCCCTATCGGCTGTTCGTGGGCGGGCTGGGGGCGGAGGAGAAGACGCCGGCCGAATTGAACCGCCTGCCGCAGACGACCGAGTGGCTGGCCATCACGCCCTCGGAAACGGAGCAGGCGAAGCAGACGAAGCGGGCGACCCTCTACGTGCGGGTGCCCGACCAAGGCGACCTGCAACTGCTCGTCAAGAGGGGCAATCTCGGCACCACCAAACTGACCATCACCCGCGGAGACGAGGTCCTGTTGGACGTGATCCACTCGATGATGGAACCGGGGGATCTCGAGAATCGGCGGACGTTCACCATCTCCAGATACAAGATCCTCGGCCAGCGGGACCCAGACGAACCGTCGCCCGCCGAACCGTGGTACTCGGTCGAGGCCACGTTGCGGACCACGGCCGCCTGGTGCGACGTGCAGGTGGTGAACTCGCCCTACGTGTTCCGGATCCATCGCTGGAAGAATCGCGGGCAGCGCGAGATCCAGCCTTCGATGAGCGGGTTGGCCACGGGCAGCCCTGTACCGGGCAAGGCGGAAGGCCAGCTCGAAGCAACCCTCTATTTCCAGCGGCCCGAAGAGGAGAATCTGCGAATAGCGCTGCTCCAGGGACCCGAGGGGACCAGCACACTCACGCTCAAGACCCCGCAAGGAGACGCCATTGCCGCAGACCGCAGCCAAACGACCGCGAAGAGCGGCGAGAAGACGTTCGAGTATGTCCTCTCGCAGAAGACCCTGGACGAGCAGCTCCCAGCCGAGCCAATGCCCCTGCGGTGGCGACTGGACCAATGGGGGATGTGGCGGGACTGGCAGGAATATGGCTGCTACGTGACCTGGCTGGGGCTGGCAGCGGCGCTGCTGGGCCTGATCGTCTCGTTTCGCCGCCAGTGGCCGTTGCTGGTCACCGGCCTGGCGGCCGGCCTGGTGGTGCTGGGGGCGGCGCTGCCGTTGAACCTCTGGGTGTTGTGGAAGCAGTTGCCGCTGTACGGCTCCCTCCAGGTGCCTTCGCGCTTCCTGGTGGCCGTGGTCTTCGCAGTGGCGGTGTGCGGCGGATACGGCGCCGACCGGCTGGGGACTTGGGCCGAGAGGATCGGCGGCCGCTGGGTCCGCAGGTTGCTGGTCGCCGGCATCGGGCTGGCCGTTTACGCCGAGCTGCTCGCACTGGGATGGAACCTGTTCTCCGACGTCTTCGTCTGCCAACCGCGGGAAGTGCCCCACAACGAGCAGTTCGCCCAGCGCCATGCCGACGATGACGCGATCCGCCACCCCAGCATGTACAGCGCCCTCTATCCCTACCTGCTGAGCAACTCCGGCGTCCTGCGAGAGTACGAGAACGTCGCCGTCAAGCCGGGAAAGGTCCGCATTACCACCGATCCGGACTATCGGGGTGAGGCCTATCTCGAAGACTCACACGGCACGGCCGAGATCGCCGAGTGGTCGATGTCGCGGGTGAAGGTGCGGCTGCGGGTCACGGCACCCGACCGGCTGGTGCTGAATCAAAACTACTTCCTGGGTTGGAAGGCGATCCGCCGCTGGGCGTCCGGCACGGTCGAAAAAGTGCCCGGCCCACAAGACGACGCCTCCCTGCAAAGCCCCGACGGCCTGGTGTGGATCGGCGTCCAACCTGGCGTCGATGAAGTCGAGTTCTACTACCTGCCCGACAGCTTCATCCGGGGCGCGGTGGTATCCGGTGTGACGCTCTTCTGCTGCCTGGCGTTGTTGCTCGCAGGGAGCACGACCAACCTTCGGTTGGTGCCCGGTTGGCAGTCCTGGGGGTTGACGCGTCACATGGCCTCGATCGGCCGGTGGTGCGGCTCCGTTGGGCGGTCGCCTGCCGCAGCGTACCTGATTGCGGCCGTGGCGCTAAACCTGCCGTTTCTGATCTGCCATCCGCGCTGGACGTTGGTCGACGTGCCGCTGGTCCGCTCCTTGGGCGTCAACGCGGTGCTGTTTCTGGCGCCTGGGTTGCCGCTGGTGGGCGCAATGATCGGGCGGGGCTGGCTGCCGCGCTGGCACATGCTTTGGGTGATGGCGGCGTCGCTGGTGGTGTTCGCGGCGGTCCTGGTCGCCGTACATCTTGCCGGCCTGCCGCTGGAGGGGAGCACGATCTGGAACGGGACCTGGATCGTCACGAACCTGGCGATCGTGCTCAACATCGTGCTGCGGGCGCCGCCGGGTTGGGGAATCCGCCCCGGCGATGGTCGTTGGCGGGTGGGTGGCCCCTTGATCGCCGTCGCGTATCTGGCGTTTTTCTTCGGCGCGACGCGGGTCGTGCCGCCGATGCAAGATCATGACCTCGACATCCAGTCGCCCGCCTATTCACTGCTGGCGCGATTTACGCCCGAGGTGGTGAACGACCGGGGGCTGCTGCACTACTTCGCCCATCCGCTGCTGCTGAACTGCTATGAGGCCGCCTCGTTCCTCTACTTCGACCAGTTGGACTACCTGGCCCGGTTCGACCTGGCAACCGAGCGGGTAAAGCGTGCCGAGTCGGGCATGCTCGTGGAGCCGGTGGTGAGGGGGTTTTGCTGCTTTTCGCCGACCGAGCTGGGTCGCGACCGCGGGCACCGCTCCGCGGAAGCGGTCGGCGACGAGCCGGGCATAACGCGGCATCGAGTCCTCACCGTCCAAGGGGGGAATTACCTGTTCACTCCGCCCCTGGCCAAGTGGCTCAGGCGGACTCAATTGGAGCATGATCTGACGCAGTTGCCCGCGCGGGAGTTCGAGGTGCAGATCCTCTACGACGACTACCGGCACGAACCCCGCCGCCTGGAGACCCGCACGCCCAACATGTTCCTGGCGGCGGTGACCGTTGCGCTGCTGGGGGTCTGGATCGATCGGCGTACGGGCCTATGGTGGCTGGCCCTGCTGGTGGGCCTCGCTTATGCTACCAGCCCGGAAGTCTTCGTCCGCTCCAGCTACGGCGGCTACTTCGCCATCTCCATGTTCGCACTAATGCAAATCCTGCTGGCGGTCGAGCGCCGCAGTGTCGGGTGGCCGGGGTCGAGCGCCAGCGAGCCCCCGGAAAGCCGAGGGTCTGGGGGCTCACTTCGTTCGACCCCAGCCACCCCTTCCCCAGCCACCCCTTCCCCAGCCACCCCTTCCCCAGCCACCCCTTCCCCAAACTTGGAACTGCTGAGGGAGGACAGCCGCGCCGCGTGGGTGGGCTGCCTGCTGGCCGGGCTGCTGGCGGCACTGGCCAACAACAAGCTGATCCTGCTGCCGGCCGCGCTGGTTCTCTGGGAGCTGCTCCGCCGTCAGGGCGATGGGGTGAGCAAGCGGCTGGCCCGGGCGATCGCACAACCCGTCGTGCTCGGTTTCGCGTTGGGGACGGTCGCCTTCTGGATCTACGGCCTGGGGATCAGTCCGGGCGATTTCTGGGCCGACTACGCGCAGATTCACGTGGTCGACCGGATCACTCACTACAATCCGTTCGGCCACAGCGGGTACCCGACAGTGCCCAGACTCTGGCAGGAACTGTGGCAGCATACCGGCTACGTGCTGCTGCCGCTGGGGATCGTGGCGGTGGCTGTGCTCTGCTGGATGAAACGGGGGAAGGCCGAGTCCGGGCAGACGGCAGACGTCACCCTCGGGTGGCGCGGCCTGCCCGGTCTCTGGGCCGTCTGGATGCTGCTCATCGCTCTCGCCTTCAGCCTGATCGACTGGCGGCAGACGAAGCACCTGATGCCGCTGCTGCTGCCGTTGCACCTGGCGCCGGCCCGTTGGGCGGCGTCGGGTCGTACCGCGCTGATCCTGGTGAGCGTCCTGTTTGCGGGGCTGTTGGCGTGGAACCTCGGCATGCTGGCCGCGCTGTCAGGCGGATTCGACTCCTTGCCGATCAGGCCATCGCCTGCCTGGTAGGCGGTTTTTCCCGCGGGCCGGACAATAGTTGCAGGGCCGTCTTCGCACTGACCAGAAACCGCCGCTGCCGGAACATCCGCAGCAACTGGCCCAGCAGATAGCCGGGCCGCAGGTAGAACCGGCGGTAACCTGTACGCAGGTAGGCTTCCAGCGTATCCCAATCCAGGTTGGGATGCTCGTAGAGGTCGCGGGCGGGGCGGTGGAAGTTGTACTGGTCCCAGTTGGTCACGTTGAGGCGGTCCTTCCACATCTCGTGCAGCCGGGTGCCGGGCAGCGGGATGGCGAGGTTGTACTTGACCAGGTCGATCGGCAGCGAACAGGCGTAGTCGATCGTCTCCCGCAGGGTCTGCTCGGTCTCGCCGGGCAGTCCCATCAGGAAGTAGCCCATCACGGTGATCCCGGCCTGCCTTGCCCACTGGGCGGCCTGGCGGCCGCGCTGGAGCGTGGCCCCCTTTTTCATGTCTGCCAGCAGGGCCGCGTTGCCGGTCTCGAACCCGAAGGCCACCAGGTGGAGGCCGGCCTTGCGGGCGATGCGGAAGAACTCGGGGCTGACGTCGTTGACCCGCAGCCCGTTGCGGCAACACCAGGGGAACTTGAGCTTCCGCCGCAGGATCTCCTCGCAGACGGCCGTGGCCCGGGCCAGGTCCGTGGTGAAGGCGTCGTCGACGATCTCGATCTCGCGGAAGCCGTAGTCGAGCATCCGTTGCATCTCGTCGACGACCCGCCGGGGGCTCTTGCGGCGCCAAAGGGTGTTGTACACGCCCTTGGAGCAGAAGACGCACCGCCCGGGGCAGCCGCGGCTGGTCTCGATAAACCCTACCGGCGTGGCGTCGTAGAAGAGCCGCGAAATGCCCGTGTACTTGTGCAGGTCGAACACCTCCCAATCGGGATAAGGGAGCCCGTCCAGGTCGCGGAAGTATTCTCGGGCGCCGGTGTGGGCATGTTTTTGGGCGCCGCGGCCAATCAGAGAATCGAGTGGCACCGGCGTCTCGCCGGTGTTTCGGGGAACCTGAGTCTGTAGTTCCAAGTTCGGACGGTCCAGCCTGGGGTGGCCGGGGTCGAGCGTCAGCGAGCCCCCGGAAACCCGGCGGTCTGGGGGCTCACCGACCAACGCTTCGCGTCGGTGCCCGTCGACCCCAGCCACCCGTCGCACGATCCGGCCGTCGTGCTTGTAGGCGATGCCCTCGATCTGCGAGAGGGGCACTGCGCCGGCCAGCCGGACGATCGTGTCATCGCCTTCGCCGATCACGATCACGTCCATGTCGGTCTCGGCGAGGCACTCCTCGGGATAGTTGGTGGCGTGTACGCCGCCGCCCACGATCAGCGCCGCGGGGGCAACCTGGCGGACCAGGGCGGCGATCTGGCGGGCCTGGTTGTACAGGGGCGTCTTGAAGCTGATCCCCACCAGGTCCGGCCGCCAGGACAAGATGGCCTGACGGACGGCGGTCTGCGGGTCGCTTTCCACCTGCAAGTCGAGGGCCTGCACCTGGTGCCCGGCCCTGCGTAGCGAGCCGGCCAGCACCGCGATGTTCAGCGGGGGGACACACTCCTGCGTCTGCTTGAACTCGAATCGAGTGCCCCGATAGACGGACATCTCGCAGGGATAGATCAGCAGCGATTTCACGCGGAGGGTCCCTACGCAGTAACTGACGAGGGGCTCACGACTTGCAGCGCCGATGGAACGCCGCCGTGAATAATCCCGGCTATTGACTCTCAGAAAAGTAATGCCGTTTAGCCGCCGCCGGAACGGCGGCGAGTGCTTGGGCCGACGTACCGTCGGCCGCTAAACGCCACACGACATTAGTTTTCTGAGAGTCAATAAACGGCCCACCACGCCGACGGCGCACAGCAGGCCCCCACAAGTATTCGCCCGCCAGCCGGCCAGGTCAATCCCCGCGGCCGGGTTCCCGTGCAGCCTGCCGATCGGCGTCTGGGGAGACCTGCCGCCTCAGCTCTCAGCGGAGTCCCGGCACCGCAGCATCTACAGGGTCTGCACTTGGCGTCGCTCCTTGTCCCGATGCTGCCGCCTTGGGCGTGTGGGTCCTCAGCGATAGTAGTTTCTCGCACAACCGTTGCGCAACCAGTCTGTGGCCCAGCGGGTTAAGGTGCTCCTGATCGAGGGGCTGGAGCTTCAGCTTGCCGGCGTATTCCTGGTACAAGGGCGCGAGGTCCAGGTATTGCAGGTGGCTTTGTCGGGCGAGCCGTCGGATTTCATCGAACGCTTGTTCGTAACGGCGGAATTCCTCTGGACCGGACAGTCCGGACGGCGTTCCGTCCGGCGGCTGGCAGTAAGGCAGCAGCCAAGGACTCAGCACCAGCAAGAACTGCGTTTGCCTTTCGGCACAGGACTCTGCCATGCAACGCACGTTTCCCCATTCCACTTCGGGCTGCAGATTACCCGCTGCGAAGCGTCCTTCCGGCGCCGCGAACGCTAGAGCCGCGTGTTTGTACAGGAAGCGGTAGAGGTGGGATCGGCGGAACACGGTCCAGTGGATGGAATTGTTAAACACGCGCGACCCCTCAAAGTGATTGCGAAACAGGCACATACTGCCGCCCACGTTGAGAATCACCGGAGTCGTTTCGACGTCATCTGGCGTAAAGGTCGTGATCACCAGGTCCGGTTCAAACTCGAGCACGCGGCGTTGCAGGAGTGTGTACTCCTGAAACGAGTTGTAGCCGGGAACGCCGCAGTTGAGCACCTCCACCGCACCGCTGCCCACGGCGTTCAGTTGGGATTCCAGCAGGCTGGGGAACGCCTGGTCCGCGTCCACGCCGAGACCGTAGGTCACGGAGTCGCCAAGCATGGCGATTCGCCAAACGCCTGGACGCTTTTGGGGAGTGATCTCTCGGCCGCGCATACCGGCTGAGTTATGGTCCAACACGCCAGGACGCAGTTCCCAGCCCAAGTACATATCGTCCGAGAACTGGAGCATTTTTAACAGCCAGTCCGGCAGAGTCCCCTGGGCTGTCTGCGGGGCAAATAAGCGGCAGGCGACTTCGCCAAGCACGGCAAGCAAGCTGATTGCCAGAAAGTTGGCAACGACGACAAACACCATGCGTTTCCCCAGCGAGAGTCTGCGCGCAACGGCTCGCCCACGGCTAGCTTGCGAAACGGCCGGCTCGCTAGACAAGGTGGGCCCTTCCTGGCGACGCAGTCTCCGCAACGATCGCATATTCCTGACCCCCAGCGGCTGTCCAACAATAACTCCGTGTTTTCACCGGCCAGTGCCCTCACCCCCTACCCCTCTCCCGCGCGCGGGA
>Ga0315277_10008985_pt1 | contig 12806 bp, 9 predicted proteins | sample YL17G05_15_MG_FD_203695 | JGI IMG/M metagenome (GOLD analysis project Ga0315277, IMG submission 203695) | Sediment microbial communities from Yellowstone Lake, YNP, Wyoming, USA - YL17G05_15 | ecosystem: Environmental > Aquatic > Freshwater > Lake > Sediment | place: USA: Wyoming | collected... | reverse complement strand
AAACCATAAAAATAGACGAGTCTCGATTCCCTGTTTGTCAATCGCGAAGCTCGGAAATGGATATACATTGGCGTTTGTATAAAGCCACTCCTCCTTGTTTTCGCCGCCGATTCGCGCGTTCTCCTCACCGCCCATGTTATAGAACGCTCGTAATCCCGATGTGAATATATCCACATGATTAGTCAGAGTTCCCCATGACTCGTTCTCCGGTGCCGGTTGCTCGGTTATCATGTATTTTGGATATATACTTGCCTGATGCAACAAATCCGCCCAATCCCGCACCAATTCGTAATCCCCCGATGAATTAGGTTCATCCATCAATTGAATATACGCCCTGTTCAGGTATCCCCGAGTCGATAGATACCCCGAAACCTGCTCGACATAATCGATAAACCGCGCGTTGAAATCATCGGTGAAAGCGGCCTCATCATGACCTATCGCTCCCGATGGAATACAATCGAACCTGTCAAGCGGAAAATTGAAAACCGGAAGGTCATAATCGCGAAGGAATTTATCGATATCGGCATCCATCGCCATGAAATCAAGAATCACACTTCTGTTATCCCCCCCGATTTCCACTGTCGGACCCAAAAGCGGCACTCCATGAAACGAAATATGCCTTTTTGCGAGAAATTCAGCGTATTTCAATGCCATAGCTCGTCCCGATGGTGTCATCAAACCGGTTTCGAGTCCATGCGCTCCCGCAATATCCTCCTGGTCAAGTCCGAATTCAGCTTTCATAGCCAGCTTCATCGGAAGCGTTATATTCCAGACCTCGAGACTGTAACTATACGAACATGAACCATCATCGGGAGTTGAGAACCTGATATTCCCGCTGTAAACTCCCGGAACCGCATTTCGAGGAATATTTATATCGATCCATATCGGCGATGGCATATTATCCGCAACATCGAACGGGTCCGTCAGCGGCACAAGCGCATCGGGCCAGAGTCCTGTCGCTCCTCCCTTATCCGATACCTCAGTCACATTCACATAGTACTCTTTGTAAATCGTGATGTTCTGCTTCAGTATTCGGTCGCTACCCTTTGTGATGTCCGATGCTGCTACTTCAACATCATTTATCTGATTCACGCCATCGAGCAAAACCGGAACAACCTGAAACGCCTCATGTTCTCCTCTCGCTCCCTCAATACGCATTATGCTTTCGAGTGATTCCAGATCAGTTCCCGGACGAATTTTCAACATCGAATTAGTACCCCGAAGCAGAAACATCGTAGGTCCCCCTGCACCGATTTCTACCTCCTCCTCCGATGGCGCTCCTAACGGCTGTATCAAACCCCCGCCCGGAATCGAAATTTTGATTTTTCCATCAGGCGAGACAACTCCTCCATCCGATGCCTGTCCCGGATTCTGTACACCAAGGTCATCCGATGGTAATGTGTACTCCCACGCGTATTCCTGTCCTCCGGATTCATTCGTCCGAGTGAAAATTTTATAATCCCCATCCGGATTGACATCAAAACTGAAATGCCCGAATTCATCGGTTTCCGTCTCATCAAGGAGATTTCCATTCGGATCGGTTATTTTGATAGTCGCATCCGGAATCGGATTATTATCCGAATCGTAAAGATAGCCATCGAGAATTGGAGGATCATCCCCCGGAAGTTTCGGAAATGACGAGTTCGAACCTCCTCCGGAGCATGCAGCGATGAAGAGAAGATAAATCAGAAATCCTGTGCCAAACATCCTTGTTAACGTCATAATCGTACCTCCTTGTATAGACAGGAACTGTCCCCCATTTTTTAGTTCCACATTACCCGGACATCCGCCGTAGGCTTTGCGAAGGCGGAAAAAAAACCCGGAAGCTCTATTCGAACGTCCGGGATTTTTCCCATCTCGGTTAAGAGCTTCGTTTCGGCAGCCCGACTGTCTCTATCAGAAAGACCCGCAGCTTTGCGCCATCGTCTCACGACGATTTTGCCATTTATCGTCGAAGCTTCCTTATCCGAACGCTAATTATACCACATTATATGCGCCCCGTCAACGCCCTCGATTCGCCAACCCCGCATCTTAAGCCTGTTTCAGATATATACGGATCGATGAACCCATATTTAATCTTATAGGAAAACCCGTTATTTACCCCCGCAGTTGTCCATAATAGTAAGGATTCATACTCAAGCAGTGATACAGGACAACTAGTCACCGAAATAATCCTTTTTTATTAATGCAATATCACATTTAGATTCATCAGGGTAAATCCTTATAATGAACAACCGGTGTGCCTTCCTCCTCGATTGCAAACAGGCGTTTACATCCGAAAAAGGCGAAAAAGGGGACAGCGCCTTTTATAGCTGTCTATCCTTATTATAGATTATAAAACATCATAAAGGGCGCTGTCCCCTTTTTCTCTTTTTCTAATACTTACTTGACAATAAGGCATAATTTTTATAAAGTAACTACATTATATTTGTATTTCACTGAACGGAGATGATTAGATTAATGGATAATGAATATCTGAACGATTCGAATGAGTTCGAGATTTTAGAGGAACAGGGATATGACCTTGAACAATTCCTCTGTCGTTGCCCAAATAAAACAAGTCCCGAAATTAATAAGGAAATCTTGAAATCTGAATTTGCAAAAGATCCCATTGCTGTTGTGACATTAACACTTATTAATCCTGACACAATGATAGTGATTCGCACGCGTGCGGTTACTAGTACTTTGGGGTTGTTGCTTGACGGATTGAAAAATATTGATCAATTGAAAGATATTCTTCCAAGGGATCCAATCGCAGCATTATATGTATTGCTAACTAACAATTTCGATAAACATAAAACTCAAAGGGAGGTTGCTGAATTTGCTGCAAACGCAGGACTAATATTGTAACAATGGAGCTATCTCGTCTCTACTTGTTGATTGATGGTCTCATCTTTCATAGGAGTATGCGGATGCTAGTAAACGTCGATTTTTCCATTTCATATCAAGTTGAGAAGGCATGGAAGATTTTTGAAGATGGAATATCCGGACCTAATCCATTTTGTTGCTGGGTGCCAGAAGCCGCTTCAATTGAGTTTAATCGGCTTGGGTGGTGGCGTTTCTGCCTGAAAGATGTGTGCCTGATTGAAAGTTGTGATTTTTTAATGCAAGGGGCAGGAGTATTACGTCTAAAGACAATGAAAGGTTTTTTCGAAATTGGGTTTGTTCTGCGTGATGAAAACATATGGTTCACTTCGGCAAAGTCTGTTCATATGGATGCTTATCTTTGTGATTGGCCAAATATAGAAAGTGAGAACTTTAATTTTTTATGTCAAGATCTGAATCGCATCACAAACCAAAACGTCAAACTTGCAGAATGGTTTTATCAAAAACAGATTAATTATTTAAACATTAATTTTCGAGATCGCCCCATCCGGAACACAAAAATCAGATATGTTGTGTGTCGCGATTCAAATAACCTCAAAACTATAACAGGACTCACATTTCCCTCAGGAAGTAGTCTAATGGATCCAGTGACACTAACAATCTTGTCCTCGCAATTGCCAGATTACCACGAAATTGCTCATGCAGTGGTTGTTAAATACATCGGTGGTACCCCTCCTATTGCTTATTGCGAAGGCGTAGCTGAGTCTTTTCGTTACCCGGTTGGTTGGGAAGAATTTGTCCGAAATCCCCTCTGTACTCCTTCCGTATTTGGAGACTTACGTGCTACTGCTTTTTTTAACTGTCCAAGTCCATGGGCACAAGCAGGTGCATTTTGTAAATATATCATTAACACATTCGGGGTGGAATCACTAAAGGAGATTCACCGTATCGCAACAATTTATTCTTTTAACGATTGTATACGAGAAATTACAGGGCTAACTACAGTTGAACTTGTGTCTGCCTCACGAATGATGGTTTTTGATAAGAAATGTTTTAGCAATGCTTTAATTCAAAACAATGTTTAAATTAACACCATACCATGTGGTTGTTTCTAACTATCCCAGTGAAGGCCAATGTATCCTTTATTCGACCCTCGACGGAAGTGCAATGCGCATTTCGGAATCTCTTTATCATCAAATCTTTCTTGGCATGCGTACACAGGACGTTGATAAATTACCACTACGTCTTCGTAATATATTAATACATAGCTTTCTAATAAGAGACTTAACTATTCATCAACGTGAAGTAATTGAAAGAATCGAGTATAGTGTCACTTCACCGAAACGCCTAGCATTAACTTCTTTAACAACGACACGGTGCAACTTTAGATGTTTGTATTGCTATCAGAATGGAATACTTGACCGCGAAAGTGATATGAGTATTGATACGGTTTTAAAAGTACTATCTTGGTTGGAACAAAAAATTAAAACTATACATCCAACCAACTTTGAGTTACACCTTTACGGAGGAGAACCTTTACTCAATCCTGTCGCTCTCTGGGCTCTATTGGATGGGGCTAGGTTTCTTTGTTTAAAATATGGTGTTGTATTTGGTGCTTATATAACAACTAACGGATATTTTCTAGACCAAACAACCGCGATGCGTTTAGCCACTTCTGGATTAAAAACTGCTCTCGTTAGTCTTGATGGACCACCATTGACGCACGATTATCGACGACCTTTAAACTGCGGTAAAGGCACATTTTATCACATTTTGAAGAATATCATCGAATCCGCACAATCGCTACGCATATGCGTTCGTATAAATATAGACAGGCAAAACTGCCATCTTGTTCCAAATTTGCTTGAGCTCCTAGTAAAGTACAACCTTCAAAAATATATACTCATTGATTTAGAACTTATCAGCCCAATTCTATTTGCATCCACCCATTTAAAACGTTTTCTTTTCAATGTAAATGATGACATGCAGGCTATTTCAAACCTTTGGGAAGTTTGTGCTCAACATGGTTTTAGGATATTTGGAGCAATGCCCATTGAGGGTGCTTGCGAACATAAATCAATCAACACATATACGGTCGATCCTATAGGTCGACTTTATGAGTGCCCTGGTTTCGTTGGTATTGATGAGTTTTGTATCGGTAATGTTGGTGAAAATATGCCAAGTTCACGAACACGAAGTGGTCTAATAAATTGTCCATGGCTTGAATGCATCGAATGTGCTTATCTTCCCATTTGTCAGGGTGGTTGTCGCATGTGTAACTATGTAACCAAGAATGAAATTAAAACACGTTATTGTAAGCAACATTTCTTTAAACACAGTTACCCAAGTTTTATCAGGGCAAAATATACGCATAAGTCGAACTCTATCCACTGTCATCCATCCCCATAGGGGTAAACAATGCATTTTCCACCTTACATACTTCAGGTTCCTGATCATCCCCAAGTTAGTAAAACATTGCTATTTAGTTTACTAAATGGCAAAGCAATAGTAGTTCCATCTGATTTTTTGGAAAAAATGCGATCTAATTTTCTTCACGACACTCACCACTTACCTCTTGACATCATTAAATTGAACTTCTTGCGTGAAAACTTTCTGGTTGAGGATGAATTGGATGGGAAGCGAAAAATAGCTGAAGCGATTTATAAAACTATTCATTCTCGTGATAAGGCCGCTTTGTCTGTATTAACAACCACTGATTGTAATATGGCTTGCCCATATTGTCATGAAGGTTTGCGGAAACAGAAAAACTATATGAGTTATGAAATGGCTCAAAGAATAGCCAAATTCTGTGTAAGAGATTTTATCAGTAATGAGACCCGTGAACTTTGGATCTATTTTTATGGTGGTGAACCCCTCCTTAATGTAGGAGCCATTGAGATGTTTCTCAGTTCTCTTCAAATTGAATTACGCATTGCGAATCTTTGTCCTTCTATTATTTTAGAAATGAGTACCAATGGCATCCTTCTAACTCGAAGTCTTGCTTGTCTCCTTAAGAAGATAGGTCTATCAAGCGTTCAGATAACGCTAGATGGACCGCCCGAAATTCATGATAAACGACGTATTACTGGTAACGGAGAAGGAACATTTGCAACTATTCTTCGCAACATTCAAGAAATCTTAGATATCCTAAATATTACAATTCGAATTAACATCGATCGACAGAATCTTCATTCAGCTGCGAATGTGCTGACAACCTTATCACAAATGGATTTGCTTACTCACCTTAGAGTGTATGCTGATTTTGTAACTAACACATTTGAAAATCCAGCACATTGTAGGGAATTTGTAATCAAAGACTTGGAAGACAAAAAGGGAATAGTAGATGTTTGGAGACAATTTAGACTTCATGGTGTGAAATTATTTGGTTTACGATTTACAGAAGGCATGTGTGGTAACTTGGGTTCAAATAGTCTAGTTGTTGATCCAGAAGGTAAGATTTACAATTGTATTGGATTTGTCGGTCAATCCGATCATGCAGTATCTGATATTGAACATTTTAAAGCAGCACGAACTAATTTCAGTTTCCGAAATTGCAAACCATATTTAGCTTGTCTTGATTGCCCTTATGTGCCCGTATGCGGTGGTGGTTGCCGAGTACAGGCTTTCATAGAGACAGGTGATATAACTGGCAGGTCATGCAATCGTGCATTCTATGACTATGCCTATCCAGAATTCCTTCGCATGAGATTTCCTCCTAAAACATGAGTCCGTTCCCATTTATGTGAATCAAATTTCAAATCGTGCCGTGCACAGGTTTTGTGTGAAAAAATTCACAAAAAAGTCGTGCACGGCACGATTTAATTCGGTTTCAAAATTAATGCACAAAAAGCACAAAAAGGGAACAGCGCCCTTTATGCCTATTTATCCGTCCTAAATGCAATAAACCATTATAAAAGCTTTCCCGCATTTCTCGCTTTTATCGACCTCCTATCGCCAGCATATTATCATTTAATTCGAATATACTTAACCATATTCTCCTTGTCAACTGCTTCAACCATTTTCGTCACTTGCGCATCCTACTAAATTAAACGTAAAATGCTTATGCTGCGATTGGTGAATCCAATCGAGATGAATTGCGTATGATAATATTTTTGAGCATTTCATGATGCGAAACCTGACCATAAAAATAATCTCCTCTTTAATAGCGCTGCTATTCTTGTCGCCATTGGTTTTCGCCAGCTCCGGAGGTCCTTTCAGCATCGACCTCTCCGTCTCGAAAGACACAATCTTCGTCGGAGATACATTCAACCTTATCCTCACCCTCGTATATACAAGCGAACGCGGCAAGGTGGAGATCGAACCGGTCGAATTCCCCGACCTCGTCGAGTTCGAAAAAGTCGGCACGATTCAGTATTCGGAATCGCAATCCGTTATCACAGGACCGCTCACGAAAAAGCCGGAAGCCGAGGCGACATACAGATTCACGCGTACATACCGAGCGCTCAAACCCGGCGAATTCCAGATTCCTGCGGTCGAAGTTGACATAAAGGACCCATCGCAGCCTCTCGGGAGCCTTAAAACGCGCTCCAACACTGTCACTATCACGGTTCTCGATGTAAGCAAAAAACCTCCTGAAGAACGGAAAAAGGATGAGGAGGCTAAAAAAGCCGAGGAGGAAAAAGGATTGAGAGACATCAAATCTCCTGTCCCCGCTCCCATGTGGATTCTCTATCTCTTCGGAATCGGAGGCTCATCGATTCTCCTCGCTCTCGCTCTTGTAATCGCGCGAACGTTGAAACCCGCCGCCAAACCCCCTGAGACGGAAAAACCGCGTGTAATCGAGAATCCATACGATCGCGCAATCGCAAAACTGAAAGAACTGAAACCGCCACCCAGCGGAGATGATGATGACATCACACTCTTTTATATCCATCTTACCGAAATTGTGAAGGAATATTTCGCATATCATCATGGCGTTATGGGATTCGAAGCAACCAGCTATGAAATCACCGATGAGATGCGTCAGGCGTGGGTTAAATACCGACGAAAAGATGAATTAATCAGTTCGCTTCAATCGTTCCTCTCCGATGTCGATCTCGGGCGATACGCTAAAGCTCGTCGCGAGCAGAATTTCATGCTCACCGCGATCGACAAAGCCACAAAGCTAATCATTCTCGATAATGAAATAACCCGAAACGTAACGCAGGTCTCCTGACCTGCAGTACCGCCGATTTCCAATCGGTACGAATTTTGGCTTTTGTCTGTGGCGCTCACAAACGAGTCCCGCCCTGCAGGACGAGCTTGTGGGTGCTCCACAGAATTTCCACTTTTAATAAAGCACCCACAAACGCAAATATACTCAAGGGGAACTCCAAGCTCATTCCTTGCGTTTGTGGGCGCCACATTTCCTTTCTATTTTATTATTTCAATTGAACCAAATACCAATTCACCCGGAATATTTCCACTTGAAATTAAATCCCTTTAAGAGTTAAACTCATTACTCGTTTAAGTCGATATTTCTTTTGATTAAAAAGAAATATGACTAAGTTTAATGTAACAGTCATCAGCTACGGAGGTCAACCGTGAGATATTACGCAATTATTATCATGGTGATATTCGCATTTATCCTTGGATGCAGCAGCGAGGTCGCGAAAGACACTGCTAAAGAGACTGCCAAGGACGTTTCCAAAGGTGTCGAATCGGGAATCAAGGACCTTGCCACAGAAGTCGGTGAAGCCGCTCCATACCTAAAAGAGGACATTTCAGAGGGTTTCTGGAACGCTCTGGATACAATCGGCGAAGCGATGGGTGTCCCGACAAGTGAGCCGTTGCCAAAAGCCGGCGATCCGGAACATCGCAAACTGCATGCCAAGGTCGATGCGTTTGTCCAGAAGGGTGTCGTGGAATCGGTTCGCCGAATCGAGGAAAAGAAAACTGCTGAGATCTCTGAAGCCCTTAACATACTCGACCAGGTTATCAAAGAGGAGATTGTTAAAGCATCTGAATCCGGCAAACCGGGCGAAGCTCCGGGTACGGAGCCAGCTAAAGTAATGCCCACACCGGAACAGGTCGCGGCAGCATGGGAGGCTCTCGCTCAAAAGGTAGGTGGACGTCCTGCGGCGGTTCGCAAACTCTTTGAGAATATCCTGAATTTTGTTAACACGCATCCCGAATACAAATCCAAAGCCGGAATCGCCGGTCCCATTGCAAAAGAAAAAATCGGCAAAAAAGCTCAGGAATTTCTCGCCACTCTGAAAGTCGGTGAAATCTCAAAACCATTCAAGTTCATGAGGGGTTATGTTATCGTCCAGGTCATTGATGACACTCCCGATAAAATCGAGGTTGGGTATATCTACATGCCGGAGGAGGCAGTTGAGCAGGCTACCACATCAGCACCATCAGCGGGACAAGCCGAATCACCCGCTCCAGGCTCCGCTCCTGGTGCTACGCCCGGCGGAAAATAATCACGAATAATCCCTTATTCATACTTGTGTCATTCCGAGGCAAAATTCAGGATTTGACATCTGGAAAACTGCATTATTAAAGCGCTTTATCAAATGTCAAATCCTGAATTTTGCTGAGGAATCTCTCTTTTCCTGGCTTTTTCAGAGTTCACTAAATAGTCCCATCCTTGTCCGCTATCAAAGAAAGCTGGTAATCATGCGGACAGGGATGTCCGCAGTCCCGGTAAATTATTTAACATCCATTATTAAACCGATATCTCAATCCTGATTTTCCGTGAACTGATTATATACTCACCCGCAGGAACATTTTTAAACTCGAATCTCCCATCCTCCTCGCTCGTGGATATCGCTAACTTCAATCGTCCCGCCATTAGATTAACAACCACACCTGAACAACGCCTTAATTTCCTGTCAAGGAGAAATCCTATTACATCGCTTGATAAGGGGTACGATTTTTTCTTCTCAAGCCCGATTTTACGCGGCTCCACGATAAATATGTGCTTTACCTCTCCCGATGGGAAAATCTCCTCGACATTCATTCCGAGTGCCTTGGCTATCTTCTCCTTGGTTCTTTCAAATGCAGCTTTGTTCTCGTTTTCTACCCTGTGAATAGTCTTCCAGTTGAGATCAGCCTCATGCGCAAGCCTCCACTTGGAAACTCCAAGCTTTTCGCGAATCTCTCTCAGCCTGTTCATAATTCTCATCTCCTCTCACAAGCTTGATAATTAAGGAATAGTTTCGAGTAATGAATGCCGTCTTGTGTGCGTATTCATGAGTTCATCGATTATTTGCTTTATGGCAGCATTCCCCTCCAAAACCCCTCTAATCGTTTCTAATTATATTTCATTTAATTCAGGAAATTCAAGTGGATTTACCAGATATTTCCCGTTTTACTTTTATAATAATAATGAGCAAACCTCTGAAAAAAAGATATATTAATGTCATTCCTCAACAAGATTCAGGATTTGACCTCTCGGAGAAAGCATTTTCATTGGGTTCTTATGAAAGTCAAATCCTGAATCTTGTTGAGGAATCTCTATTTACATGACTTCTTCAGAGCTCTAGCTCATTTTCCATGCGTTTACCTTGATAAAAATATTTCAATTACATGATATAATTTCTCCCGCTTTTTCGTATCTTGTAGGTTGCATGCGGAGGTTTTCGCTATGCTTGAAATGGAAATCATATTCCTCATTAAAGAAAACATCTATTATCGACGGTTGTATCAGGATCTCGCTCAATCGTTTTCACTCGACCTTGTCCAGGAACATCTGAAACCGGTTCGTGTACTCGATCGCTACTTCGACACTCCCGACTTGAAATTCCTCCCCAAAGGCGCTTCGTTCAGAGTTCGTGAACGACGATTCCTCACCGGTCAGGAACCCGAGGGACGTCTTGCCATTAAAACTGTTCATCCGGATAATGATAAAACCAAACTCGCTCTACTTCGTGAGGAGCGTCGGCTTATCCTTGATGGTTGGAAGCTTCAAAAAATAAACGAATTCTTTGAGATGTTCGGTGAGATGCTTAACTGCGAACCTTTGAAATCAATCATCGCCGTTGAGGAACTCAGCGAGGAAATTCAACTCGGCGAAGGTGATGAGCATTTCCATCTCAGCTTCGACAAAGTCACATACATCGATGAAGTAACCTACAATCATCAAACCGAATATATCCTCGAAATCGAATCGCACGGTGTTCCAATCGTGATACTCGAGGACATCGGTGAATACCTGATGGAAAAATGGCCCCTCGAACACACCAAGGAGAATAAATACCTCCGCGGCATGCGCTTTCTAAACCTTATTTGAGAGATGAAACCACTAGCTTTTTCAGTACTGCAACCGTTAGGGAGCAGCTCAGAGCTCCAAGCGTCAGCGACCATGCGCCCCAACCATCAGAGAGCAGCTCGAGCCATCAGCGCCCCGAACAGCTGACCGTCAGGGAACAGCCCATAACCCCAAGCGTCAGCATCCCCTGCCAACAACCAACCTGCACCCGTTGCACTAACACGCTCCCCACATCATCATTTTGATCTTGATCTGTACAGTACTCGTGAGCATACTGCTCCGAATGAACTATTGTCTGGTACGTGTTAAAAGGATCGGCTTATAGCTTGACTTTTCAATTGCTTGGCTTACCATTATCAACAAAATCCAAAGGATGATTCTAACTTTATTTGGTAGATAAAATTAAGGTTTTAATCTATCGGAATCCCTTTTAATTCCAACTGAAATTTTTAGTTTTTATTATTTAACATCAAAATCTATTTATCGGACGCTAAACAATGTGTAACAAACTATTCCTGCATGCATCATTATTGATTTTGCTTTTCGTTCTGGGCTGTTCTCACAATGGGAATCCGATCTCACCTGAGAACCAATCACTCGCCTCTTTGAACGATATCCCGATAATCAGCATTACGAACACGGGTGAGACATCAAGCTCTCCTGGAGTCATGGGGGCTTTTGAGCTAACAATCAATCCCGACAAGATGACCGCTGAGCTTATTTCGAAAAGAATTCCAACAATAGGAGAAAGTGTTATCGTGAGCGGGATCAACTTCTTCACAATGTTGCCATGCTCGGATTGCATGAAGATAGTCGATTATACTCTGGATTCGGATGGTAATCTCGCAATTAAATTTAGCGTCAAACATCCGTTTGAACCGGGAAATACGAGTCTACCACCTTCTGCAATTAATCGACTCGACCTTAATATTTTCGACCTCGCAATGCTTGTCAAGCCACAGGCAGGTGTACCTCAGAGCTATCCACTCACAGCAGCAAGCGTATACTCGGGAGTTATTCTGAACGCATGCGGCTATACTAAGGAATTGAAAAATGTCGTAAGCGACAACTCCGCGCTTCCTTTTGTTCCTGTTGTTGATGACAGCATTAGCGGTGTAAGCACATGGAACGAATTTTCAATGGGCGTAACCAAAGAGTTTGAGGTCGTATTTAAAATGACAGTCGGGACACCACTTCGATTTGATATATATTTGACAATGGGCTATGGAGCAAGCGCCAAGTTACCCGATCGTCTTAATCCCAAATACTATAATCCGGAATTCAATCGAAAAGCCGCCTGGAAAGTCGAAGTAACGCCGCAGGGCAAATGGCTTGACAATAATAATACGACGCCGGTTAATGTCGAGGTTAAAGTCTACGATTGGCAGATTAGCGCGCCTGTTTATGGCACACCATCTGATTTCGCAAATGCACCCGCCAGTGATATCTATGCTGCGAGCGATGTCGCGAGCGTATCGATCGAGATACCCGGAATGAATTCAGCATTGCTGAGTGCAACAATCCCGGACAGCGGTGATGGTACTCCATCTAATCCGCTGATCTTTAATATACCTGTTGTAAATCAAAATCTTCTACCTGCGGATGAATACAACGGCATTGTCAAAGTTCTTGATGAACGTCCATGTCTCCCTGTAACTGATGGACGGGATTTTATTATCGATACTCCGGATGGGATCACTCTTAACAGTTACGTGATGCCCGAATATGCCACATATCAGACATTCAAAGCCTCGGTTGTTCCGGG